>Ga0209717_1001717_pt1 | contig 22819 bp, 26 predicted proteins | sample AD_UKC048_MetaG_FD_184418 | JGI IMG/M metagenome (GOLD analysis project Ga0209717, IMG submission 184418) | Active sludge microbial communities of municipal wastewater-treating anaerobic digesters from USA - AD_UKC048_MetaG (SPAdes) (version 2) | ecosystem: Engineered > Bioreactor > Anaerobic >... | reverse complement strand
GCCAGCGTTTATCCTGAGCCAGGATCAAACTCTCATGTTATTAATAAATTATTTCTAATTTATATATTCGAGTTTTAAGCTCTAAATTATTTGTTTTTTCGTTTTTTATTGGTAGTACATTTAAACTTAAGTTTAGATGTACCGCTTTTGGTTTCTCAAAGTTTATTGTTTACTTTTCAATGTACTTTTGTCTTGATTTTTTATATCGAAGACGATATTTATTTTAGCATAAGATATTGTAATCTGTCAACACTTTTTTTAAATATTTTTCAAATTATTTTTTATGCTATTTGTTTTAAAAAGCAGTTGTTCCCAACCGCTTTTTAATGATAACATGTATGATTTATAAAGTCAACACTTTTTTAAATTTTTTCCGATTTTTTTTTATGTTTTTTCTTCTTATTCTCGTTTCGTTTATCTCTGTAGCTTTTTGTTGATTTTAGTTTTAATTTTTCTTACTTTTCCATAATTTCTAATTTGTTTTCTATTAATTTACTTACCTGAATAACTAATTTGTTTAACAATATATTCAATTTTTCTTTTTCTAATTTGTTAAGAATTATATTTGTATTGTCCTTTATTAATGGAATATCTTCTTGTATAGAAATTATTCTTTCACTTTTTACTGTAATAATATTACCATTTATATAAAATTTCGCATTAAACTTATATCCATTATCTATTTTTGTATTTTTTAACTCTATATTTATTTCCTTACCATTTTGTAATTTAATATTTGCTATCAGATATTTTTCTTGTTGTTCACTTTTGCTAATTACCACCAATTCATTCCATTTAAAATTATTATATATTTCTTGCAAATTATAATTAAAATTTTCTTCTATACCATTATAATTATAACTTCCTTCTGCAGCATAATCATTATTTTGTTTTTCTATATTATAATCATTATTATAATCACTAGTAAGTATAAGTTTGTTTTCTTCCTTATTATATGAAAAAGATATTTTTCTATTATTAATTAATTCTATACTTGTTTTAATTGTTTTACCATTACTTTCGTATACCATAAACTTAATATATTCTTCATCTGTTGTTTCTATTTTCTTAATTTCTTCTATTAAATAAGATATTTCTTTATTTAAATCATTTATATTAGAATATTTACTATTTTTATCTATATTTTTCATTTTTGTAGAAATTAAATTTAATGTCATACTATCAGTTTTTAAATTTTCTAGAAGTGATAACAACAAATTCTTAAATTCTTTTTTTGTTAGAATTATAGAATATTCATTTGCTGTATAATTTTTATTATCCACTGTAACTTGAATTTTTTCCCTTTTTTCATATTTATTTTTATTTATATTCTGTTTTATAATTTTATAATAAGTATTAATCAGATACTTTTTTTCTTCTTCTGTTATACTTAAAAATGTAGACTTACTAGGGATATTTATTTCATCTGGTATTTCTTCTAATCCAAGATTAATTTTTTCTGCAAATTCTTTCAAATTATTATTTTCTAATACTATAAAACCATTTGCAATTTCCGAATTTTTTATAGAATATTGATTATCATTTTTTAAATATTCAAATTCTAAAAATTTTTCATCATTATATACTGCATTGATATTAGAGATAGTTCTTTTAGTTTCAGTATCATTTTTTGTATTTATTGTAATTTCCATAGGGTTTAGTTTCGCTAATTGCTCATCCCTCATTGAAAAATCAATTTCAGTTTTTTCTGAATACGAAGTATTATTGTATTGTTCATCAATATCCATTCTCAAAATATTTACAGCCTCTGAATTTTGGCTCATATATTTCCAAAATAGATCTTCATTTGATTTTAAAAAATCTGTTTTAATGTATAAATATGCAAATACCCCTAATCCAATTAAAATTAACAGTACAACTACTAGTAATATTATAATACTTGTTTTTATTCTTCCGGATTCTTTTTTTAAATTCATTCTAATCTCTCCTTTTAATCATTTGTATACAAAAATTATTTTTGCCTTTGTTTAACTACTTCATATATTACAATTCCTGCTGATACTGAGGCATTTAATGATGTAATTTTTCCATTCATAGGTATTTTAACTAAAAAATCGCAATTCTCTTTTACCAACCTACTCATACCATACCCTTCGCTTCCAATTACAATGCCTATTCCACCTGTTAAATCCTGTTCATAATGATATTTTTTTGTGTCCATATCAGTTCCACAAATCCAAACATCATTTTCTTTCAATTCTTTAATAGCTTCATTTATATTATTAACTCTTGCAATTTTCATGTACTGAGTTGCTCCAGCTGAAACTTTTGTAACTGTACTATTTACTCCAGCTGCTCTTCTTTTTGGTATTATTACTCCATGTACTCCAGCTGTTTCGGCTGTTCTTATTATTGATCCTAAATTATGCGGGTCTTCTATTCCATCTAAAATAACAACAAATGGTTTTTCATTTTTTGTTTTTGCGTATTCTATTATATCATCTATTTCGCAATAATCAAAAGGTGGAACTATAGCTATTACTCCCTGATTCTTATCTGTTTGTGACATTTGTCTTATCTTATTTTTATCTACTTCATTTATTATTACTTTTTTTTCTTTTGCCATAGCAATTATTTTATTAATTGATCCATGTTTTTCACCATTTGAAATAAATATTTTATTAATATCTTTGCCACTTTCCAATAACTCGATTACAGCATTTCTTCCTTCTACTTGATCGATATATGAATTTTCTTTTTCCTCAAGATTCTTTTTCATTTTATTCATATATGACATATTAAACAAATTAATACACCATACTCTCCTTTCATTGATTTATATTTCATTATTTAGTATAAGACATTTTCCCTTATAAATTTTTTATCATACTATTTTACTCGTCTAATTTAAATACAGATAAAAATTCCTCCTGTGGTATTTCTATATTTCTAATTAATTTTTGTAATAAATTATCTATCAGACTATTTTACTTATAAATTTTTTATCAGACTATTTTATTCATCTAATTTAAGTACTGATAAAAATGCCTCTTGCGGTATTTCTACATTTCCAATTTGTCTCATTTTCTTTTTACCTTTTTTTTGTTTTTCTAATAATTTTTTCTTTCTTGTAATATCTCCACCATAGCATTTTGCAAGTACATCTTTTCTCATTGCTGATATAGTTTCTCTTGCTATTATTTTTCCACCTATAACTGCTTGAATTGGAATACTAAATAATTGCCTTGGTATAACATTTTTTAACTTTTCAACCATTTTTTTGCCACGTTCATAGCTACTATCTCTGTGAACAATAAATGATAAAGCATCTACACTTTCTCCATTTACCCAAATATCTAATTTTACTAATTCAGATCTCCTATATTCTTTAAATTCATAATCAAATGAAGCATATCCTTTTGTTTTAGATTTCAAACTATCAAAAAAATCATATATTATTTCATTTAATGGTAATTCATATATTAATGTAACTCTATTTTCGTCTAAATATTTCATATCCAAATATATGCCTCTTCTATTTTGGCATATTTCCATTATATTTCCAACATATTCCTTAGGAGTCATTATTTCAGCTTGCACAAACGGTTCTTCCATATATGAAATATCATTTGGTGCTGGCAAATCTGATGGGTTATATAATTCAATAACCTCTCCTAAATGTTTATATACTTTATAAATTACTGAAGGTGAAGTTGTTATTAAACTTAAATCAAATTCTCTATCTAATCTCTCTTCTATTATTTCTAAATGCAATAATCCTAAAAATCCGCATCTAAATCCAAATCCTAATGCTGCTGATGTTTCTTGTTCGTATTCTAATGCGGCATCATTCAATTTTAATTTTTCTAACGCTACTTTTAAATTCTCATAATCGCTTCCATCAACAGGATATAATCCACAATATACCATAGGATTTACTTTTTTGTACCCTGAAAGAGCTTCATTAGTAGGATTGCTTTTTAGTGTTATTGTATCTCCAACTCTAATATCTGACAATGTTTTTATACTTGCAGCTATATATCCAACATCTCCTGCTTCTAATTTTGCTGCTGGTACATATTGACCTGGTTCAAAATATCCTACTTCCATAACTGTAAATGATTTTTTTGATGCCATTAACAAAATCTCATCTCCAGGCTTTACACTACCATCTATTATTCTAACATAAGCGATTGCGCCCTTATAATTATCGTACAATGAATCGAAAATCAAACATTTTAAATTTGAGTTTTCATCACCTTTTGGTGCGGGTATATCAGTCACTATTCTCTCTAATACTTCTTCAACATTTAAACCAGATTTAGCTGATATGCATGGTGCATTTTGTGCCGGTATTCCTATAATATCTTCAATTTCGTTTTTTACTTCTTCTGGTCTTGCATTTGGTAAATCTATCTTATTGATTACAGGCAATATTTCCAAATTATTATCTAATGCTAAATAAACATTTGCAAGAGTCTGTGCTTCTACACCTTGACTACTATCAACAACTAAAATTGCCCCATCACATGCTGCTAAGCTTCTTGAAACTTCATAATTAAAATCTACATGTCCAGGAGTATCTATTAAATTAAACTCATAATCATTTCCATTTTTAGCTTTGTACAACATTCTTACCGCTTGAGATTTTATAGTAATTCCTCGTTCTCTTTCAATATCCATATTATCTAAAACTTGACTCTCCATTTGTCTTTTTGATAATACGCCTGTCATTTCTATTAATCTATCAGCTAATGTTGATTTACCATGATCTATATGTGCAATTATACTAAAATTTCTTATAAATTTCTTTCTATCCTTCATCTATTCCTCCTAAATATTTCTAATGAATTTTATCATATTTTATCTTTTTTAGCAATACATATATATTTATTATTTTATGTTTACATTCTTTAGAGATTTAGAGATTTCAACTATTTTATATATCCTGATTCTTAATTTTTTTATTTAATCCTCTCTATTTATTAAATGATATTTACCTTTTTTAAATTTTCATTACTTTTATTCTTATATACTATTTACTTTTATTCTTAAATACTACTTACCTTTTTAAATATTATTTACTTTTATTCTTAAATATGATTTACCTTTTTAAATATTCTTTACTTTTATTCTTAAATATTATTTACTTTTTTTACTTATTATTATAAGATATAAATAATAAAAAAAGGAGAAGAATATGGATAAATTTGTTTCAAAAAACGAGCAAGATACTATAGATTTCGCTTATAAACTTGCTTCAAAATTAAATACAGGAGATATAATTATTTTAAGTGGCGAACTTGGTTCAGGAAAAACAAAATTTACTCAAGGAATTCTAAAATATTTTAATTTAGAAAGTGAAATATCTAGTCCCACATTTACAATAGTAAATGAATATATTTCTCCAATACAAAATATTTATCATTTTGATGTATACAGATTAACCGATTCAGATGAATTTTACGAAATTGGTGGTGAAGAATATTTTGAAAAAGGAATTTGTATTATTGAATGGGGAGAGATTATAGAAGATATTTTACCACCAAACTATATAAAAATTAGTTTTTCTAAAGATTTAAAAAATCCGGATTACAGAATACTTAATATTACTACTATAGGTTATAAATACAATGAATTATTTTACAGAAAGGATTAAAAAATGAAAATTTTAGCAATAGATACATCTTCAGCAAATTGTTCAGTAGCAATTTTAGAAGATAAAAACCTTATAATTGAAAAAAATAGTAATGATGAAAAAACACATTCTCAAAAACTATTACCATTAATAGATTTAACACTTTCAGAGTCTAATATATCTTTAAATGAAATTAATCTTATTTCTTGTTGCATAGGCCCTGGCTCTTTTACAGGAATACGAATCGGTGTTTCAACTGTTAAGGCATTTGCGGACGCAACAAATATTCCTATTATAGGAATAACCTCTTTAGAAAGCCTAGCATATAATATTAATAATACTGGTCTAATTGTTAGTTTGATTGATGCAAAAAATGATAATGTATATTTTTCTTTACATGAACATGATAAAAATGGAAAATATAATTTAGTACTGGATTATTCCGCAGATAATATTGAAAATATTCTTAAAAAGTTAGAACAATTCTCTAATAAAACACTTATCTTTGTCGGAGATGGTTCTGTTATTCATAAAGAAATAATCCATTCTAAGTTTAACAACATAATATTTTCTGCTGAAAAAGAAAATATGCAAAATAGTTTCAGTTTAGGAAAAATTGGGTTTGACAAGCATCTTACAGGATTATCTGGAAATTCAAACAGTATTTCCCCAATTTATTTAAAAAAATCACAGGCTGAAAGAGCTTTAAATGGTGAAAAATAGTGATTCATAATAAAAAAGATTTACAAAAGATATTATTACAGTAATATATTAACAAAAGGAGTTATTACAATGAACGATTTACAAATAGAAATTTCAGAAATGAGTTTAAAAGATTTAGAAGAAATAAAAGATACATTATCTCAAAATTTTGATGATCTTTGGAGTTACAATGTTTTTAAACTTGAATTATCAAATGTACTTTCAAAATATGTTGTTGCTAAACAAAACGCAAAAATAATAGGTTTTGCTGGTATGCAAATAATTTTGGATGAAGCTAACATTATGAATATTGTAACTAAAACTGATAGCCGTAATCTAGGAATAGCCTCTTCTATGCTTTCAGAATTATTTACAATAGCAAAAAAATATAAATTGAAATTTATAAATTTAGAAGTTAATGAAAATAATGATGCTGCTATCAATTTATACGAAAAGTTTGGTTTTAAACAAGTTGGTTTAAGACATAAATATTATAATAATAAAGATAATGCAGTTTTAATGACATCAAATTTGCAAAAAATATAAATACTAAAGATATTATGCCACAAGGCTTAATAATAAGGAGGAAATAAACTAATGAAAAAATTAAAACAACTAACTTGTTCTAATGAATTATTATATAATGATTTAAAAGTTATTTGCAATCCAGAATTATTTAAATTCAAAACTACAGATGATTTAGAGCCAATACGTTCTGGAATCGGACAAGACCGTGGTATTAAGGCTCTAAAATTCGGATTAAGTGTTGATATTAAAGGGTATAACCTATATCTAGAAGGTCCTGACGGGGTTGGGAAAACTCAATATACAAAAAACTATTTAAATAAGATAGCTCCTAAAAGAAAAACTCCATGTGATTGGTGTTATATATATAATTTTGATAATCCTAATGAACCTATTGCGGTTTCATTAATGGCAGGCCAAGGTAAAGATTTTAGAGATACTATGGATTCATTTATTAAAGATATTAAAGTTGATATAAAAAACACTTTTAATAATGATGATTTTGAAAAAGAAAGAACTATGATCAAACAGGAATTTGAAGAAAAGCGTTCTTCTCTTATGGACCAACTTAATAAACAATCTGAACAATACGGTTTCCAAGTAAAATCTGCGAAAAACGGAATTTATATGATGCCTGTACTTGACGGAAAAGCTATAGAACAGGAAGACTTTGAAAAACTTGATGAAAAAATAAAAAAAGAATTTGAAGAAAAATCTTCTATTGTTCAAGAACAGATTATTCAGGTAATTTCACAAATAAAGACTATTGAAAAAGAATCTGAAATAAGAATTGAACAATGGCAATCAAATATTGCTTTATTAACAGTTGATGCTCACATCAATTATATAAAATCTAAATATAAAAGAAACAAAAAAATAAATAAGTTTTTAGATAATGTAAAAAAAGATATATTAAAAAATGTTGATTGTTTTTTGGTTGATGAAGCAAATTCTAAAAATCAATCAAATAATCCAAGACAAGAATTGTCTAAACCATGGCTAAACTATAGAGTTAACTTATTTGTGGATAATAGTGAACAAATTGGTTCACCTGTTATAATGGATTCAAATTATTCTTATCACACAATATTTGGTAAACTAGAATATGAAAATTATTATGGCTCTCTAAAAACTGATTATACAATGTTAAAACCTGGTCTGCTACATCAGGCTAATGGAGGATATATTATTTTTCAGGCAAGTGATTTGGTTGCAAATGGAATTTGTTATGATGCTTTAAAAAAAGCTTTAAGAATGAAGGAATTATTAATTGAAAACACTTCAGATCAGCGTTCTGCAATGGTAATGGTTTCATTAAAGCCTGAGCCTATACCTTTAGATTTAAAAGTAATTTTAGTTGGCAATGAAAATATTTACCAAGCCTTGCTAGCACTTGATAATGATTTTAGAAAACTATTTAAAATCAAAGTTGAATTTGAGGATACTTCTGAGAATACTTTAGATAATATGAATAAAATTGCTCAATTTATTCACGGTTTTTGTAAACAAGAAAATCTTTTACCTCTTGATAATACAGCTGTTGCAAAAGTTATTGAATACTCTTCTAGATTAGCAGATAACCAAGATAAATTATCTACAAGATTTAATGACTTAGCTCAAATTGTTGGTGAATCATCAACCTGGGCAAAAATTGATAAACAAAAAGTTGTTACTTCTAATTATGTTACAATGGCTTTAAGAGAACGCGTGGAACGCATAAAAAAATATGATTCTAAATTTGCTGAAATGATTAAAGAAAATACCTTATTAATAGATACCTCAGGAAAAAAAGTGGGACAAATTAATGGACTTACTGTTCTTACTATTGGTGATTATTCATTTGGTAAACCTGTAAGAATTACTGCTAATACTTATACTGGAAAAAATGGTGTTATTAATATTGAGAGAGAAGTAGCTCTTTCCGGTTCTTCACACTCAAAAGGAGTTCTAATCTTAAGTGGATATTTAGGTGAAGTTTTTGCACAAGATATTCCATTATCTCTTACAGCTAGTGTATGTTTTGAGCAGCTATATAATGGAGTGGACGGAGATAGTGCCTCTAGCACTGAATTATACGCAATTTTATCTAGTTTATCTAATATTCCTATTAACCAAGGACTTGCTGTTACCGGATCTGTAAATCAAAAAGGTGAGATACAGCCAATTGGTGGTGTTAATGAAAAAATAGAAGGATATTACCAAATTTGTAAAATGCGTGGTTTAGACGGAAATCATGGAGTTATAATTCCTGGCTTAAATAAGAAAAACCTTAATCTTTCCGATGAAGTTTTAGAGGCCGTAAGAAATAATTTATTTCATGTATATGCTGTTTCTACAATAGATGAAGGAATTAAATTATTAACCGGTATTGAAGCAGGAAAACCTGATAGAAGAGGAAGATTCCCAAATGGTAGTATTAATTATTTAGTTTACCAAAAGCTAAAAAAATATGCAGAAATTTCTAAATAAAAAATATAAAAAAAGTTGGCTAAATATTATTTAGTCAACTTTTTATATTATTCTACTATTATTTCAGTTTGAATTATTCTGCTGTTGTTTCTGTTACTTCTTCTGATTTAACTTCTTCAACTAATTCTTCTACTGGTGCAATAATTTCTTCTACTAAATCTTCTTTTAAGATTATTTCTTTGTTTTCGATTCTTGCTCCTATATCTTCTCTTGTTTTAGCAGATTTTCCTAATCTGTCTCTTAAATAGAATAATCTAGCACGTCTAGCTTTACCTACTCTAGTTACTTCTACTTTTTCTACCATTGGTGAATTAACTAAAAATGTTTTTTCAACTCCAACACCATATGCTACTTTTCTAACTGTGAAAGAAGCATTTACTCCTCCACCTTGTTTTTTAATTATAATTCCTTCGAATACTTGGATTCTTTCTCTATTACCTTCCTTAATTTTTTGGTGAACTTTTATAGTATCTCCCACTTTAAGTGCTGGTATCTTGTTTTTTAATTGTTCATGTTCAATTGATTTTATGATATCCATCGATATTCCTCCTTCTTTAATTTTATTAGGACTTTTAATAAAGGTATCCTTCTCCTTTTTAAGTAATTAATTATTTTAATTTTCCAATAATTAATTATTACTTTTTTTTAATTTTTCTATAAATTTATTTTCTTCTTCAGATAATTTTGTTTTATCTAAAAGTTCTGGTCTTTTGTTATATGTGTTTTCTAAAGATTTACATTTTCTCCATTTACGTATATTTTCATGATGTCCAGATAAAAGCACTTCCGGAACCTTATGATTTTTAAATTCCTCAGGACGTGTATATTGCGGATATTCTAACATATTATTTGAAAAAGATTCTTCAGATATTGATTCAGTACTAATAACTCCATCAACATATCTACTTATTGAATCTATTAAAACCATTGCCGGAATTTCTCCACCTGTTAACACGTAATCTCCAATTGAAATTTCTTCATCTACAATTTCATCAATTACTCTTTGATCTATGCCTTCATAATGTCCACATAAAATAATTAAATGTTTTTCCTTACTTAAACTTTCCACTTTTTTTTGATTTAGTGTTTTACCTTGTGGAGACATATATATAACTTTTGCGTTTATATCTTTTACTGATAAATATGCATCATATACAACATCTGGTCTGATAACCATTCCAGCTCCTCCACCATATGGAGTATCATCAACTTTTTTATGTTTATCCTTTGAAAAGTCTCTAATATTTATTAAATTAATATCTATTATTTCTTTTTCAATTGCTTTTCCCAAAATACTTTGTTTTAAACAACTAAACATTTCTGGAAAAAGAGTTAAAACATCAAATTTCATTTTATTCTCCTATTTAATCTACTAAACCTTTTATTAAGTGAACAGTTACTAACTGCTTTTTAACATCAATATCTAATATTACTTCTTTTATAGAAGGTAATAGTATTTGTTTTCCTAATTCATCCTTCACAACATAAATATCTTTACTTCCGGTTGAGTAAATATCCTCTACCTTCCCCAAATGTATACCGTCATCAGTTATAACATCTGAACCTAAAACATCTACTATAAAATATGTGTCTTCTGGAAGTTCTATTGCATCTTTTCTATGAATTTTAAGGAACAATCCTTTTAGCTTTTCAGCATTTGTCATATCATCAATACCTTTTACTTTAAGTAAAACCATATTTTTATGATATTTAACCTCTTCTATTTCTATTTCAGTCATATTATTATTTTTTACGACATAAACTTTTTTTAATTTTTCAAATCTTGTTATGTCATCTGTAAACGGATTAACTTTTAATAATCCTTTTACTCCAAATGTATTTACAATTTGACCTATTTCAAAATATTCTTGCATACTTTAACCTCTAATCTATGAATTCAATATTAACTCTTTTTCCATCTTTAGCTGATAATGACTTCGCTAAAGTTCTAATTGATTTTGCAATTTTCCCTTGTTTACCTATTACTTTTCCCATATCTCCATTTGCAACTCTTACTTTCAAATTAATGTTTTTTTCAGTAATTATTTCTTCTATTGATACAGCTTCTGAATCATCAACAAGACTTTTAATTATAAGTTCTAAAACTTCTTTCATAATTTTACCTCATTTCTATAAAGGAAATTATTTTGCAGCTTTTTCTATTAAAGCTTTTACTGTTTCTGTTGGTTTAGCACCATTTTTGATCCATGTTGCAACTTTTTCATTATTTAATACAACTGTTGATGGATTTGTCATTGGATCATATGTTCCAATTTTTTCAATTATTTTACCATCTCTTGGGCATCTTGAGTCAGCAACTACTATGTGGTAGAATGGAGCTTTTTTTGCACCTTGTCTTTGTAATCTTATTTTAACCATTAATTTCACCTCCTAAAATTTGCTAATATATATAATTTAAAATTAATAACATTATTCTATCTTATAATTGCTTATAAGTTTTTACTTTAAATTTTTTATTTTACTCATAATTTTCTAAGTTTTTATTTTAATTTTTTATTCTAGCTTATGAATTTTTAATTTTAAAATTCTAAAGTTTTTATTATGAATTAGAATTTTACAGATTATTACAATTTAAAATATTTTAATGAATTAGGATCTAATCCTATTATTACAATTTAAAATCTTTTAATGCATTAGGATCTAATCCTTTGCCTTTAAGATTTCTCATTAAACCTTTCATTCCTTTTTCCGAATTCATTTGTTTCATCATTTTTTGTGTAACTTCAAAAGATTTCATAAATTGATTTATTTTTTGTACACTTGTTCCGCTGCCATTAGCAATTCTTAATCTTCTACTACCATTAAGTATTTTCGGATTTTTTCTTTCTGCTTTTGTCATTGAACAAATCATTGCTTCTATTCTAACAAACTCTTTATCGTCAACCTTTAAATCTTTTAATTGACCAGCTCCTGGAAGCATTTTTAATATTGATGAAAATGAGCCCATTTTTTTTATTTGTTTTAATTGTACTAGATAATCATCCAAATCAAAATTTCTTTTTTTAAGTTGTTGTTCTAATTTTATTGCCTCTTCCTCATTAAATGATTCTTCCGCTTTTTCTATTATTGAAAGAACATCTCCCATACCAAGTATTCTTGATGCCATTCTTTCAGGATGAAATATTTCAATATCATTTAGTTTTTCGCCTGTAGCTGCAAATTTTATTGGTCTTCCCGTAACTTTTTTTACCGATAAAGCAGCTCCACCACGTGTATCACCATCTAATTTTGTAAGTATTACTCCGTCAATTCCAACATTTTCATTAAAAGATGTTGCAACATTTACTGCATCTTGACCAGTCATTGAATCCACTACTAAAATTATTTCATGTGGTTTTACTCCTGATTTAAGGTTCTTCAGTTCTTGCATTAATTCTTCGTCTATATGAAGCCTACCTGCAGTATCTAATATAACTACATCATTTAATTTGCTTATAGCTTGATTCATTGCCTGTCTTGCTATCTGTAAAACATCTCTTGAATTTTCATTAGCAAAAACAGGTATATTTAATTGCCCTCCTACAACTTGGAGTTGTTTTATTGCAGCTGGTCTATAAATATCACATGCTACCAATAATGGATTCTTACCTTGTTTTCTAAGCATATTTGCAAGTTTACCTGCTGTAGTTGTTTTACCAGAACCCTGTAGACCTACTAGCATTATTACTGTTGGCGGATTAGAAGTAAAATTTATTTTGCTTTCTGTTCCCCCAAGTAATTCAATCAATTCATCTTTTACTATTTTTATTACTTGTTGTCCTGGTGTTAATGATTTAAGAACATCCTGGCCCAAAGCTTTTTCTTGTATTACATTAATAAAGTCTTTTACTATTTTATAATTAACATCAGCTTCTAATAAGGCTAATTTTACTTCTCTTAGCATTTCTTTTAAATCTGATTCTGTTATTCTTGCTTGCCCTTTTAGTTTTCTTGTTATTTCTTGCAATTTTGAGGATAATCCTTCGAATGCCATTAAAAGTCCTCCTTTATTAATTTTATATACAAATTCTTATGCTATTACTTTAAGTTCTTTTCTTATATTTTCTAATATTTTGCTTATTTGCTCATTTGTATAATTTGTTTCAATTTCGCTTAATTCAGAAAGTATGTTTTGAATTTGTTTTTCAGTTTTTAATGTTTTTTCCATAATTGCCAACTTTTCTTCATATTCGAAAAGTTTAATTTCCCCCTTTTTTATTACATCTCTTACTGCTTGTCTTGTTATATTGTTATTTTCTGCGATTTCAGAAAGTGATAAATCATTATTATAATAATCATTTAATACTTCATATTGTTTTTCAGTTAACAATCTACCATAAATTTGGCAAAGAATACTTACTTTAACATTTTTTTCCATAATTATTTACCCTTTCATATGTAATGTTAATATACTTTACACTATTTTCTTACATTTGTCAAGTGATTTATTGAATTTAATTCTACCATTTGTAAATTTAATTCTACCATTTGTAAATTTAATTCTACCATTTGTAAATTTAATTTTACAATTGGTAAATTTTTTATTAAATACTACATTTTTTTCTTATACAATTGCAGTTGTTGTTACAAAATTGCAATTACTTTTTCCCTTCACCAAATAATACATTATTTAAACTTGTACACTTCTAATAAATATACAAATAAAATTTCAAGTATTGTTTAGATTGCAGCTTTTTATTATTATACAACGGTGTCGTCTTTTATATAATACTTAACACCACGCATTTTATCCGGTAAATATTGTTGTTCCACCTGATGCATTGGATAGTCATGTGGATATTTATATCCAAGACCATATCCTTCTTTCTCCATTCCCGCTGCTGGTGCATTTCTAATATGCATTGGAATTTTTCCTGTATCCATGTTTTCTATATCTTGCATTGCTCTATTAATTCCTAAATATGTAGAATTTGATTTTGGAGAAGTGGCAACATATACTGCTGCTTGAGATAAAATTATTCTTGATTCTGGCATACCGATTGCATGAACAGATTGTAAAGCAGCATTTGCTAAAATCAAGGCATTAGGATTAGCCATACCAACATCTTCTGAAGCTGCAATAATAATTCTTCTAGCTATAAATACTGGATCTTCTCCTCCTGCCAAAGCCCTTGCTAAATAGAATATTGTTGCATCAGGATCACTTCCACGCATTGATTTAATAAAAGCACTTATATTATCATAATGACTATCACCAGTCTTATCAAACAATATTTTTCTGTTTTGTACGCTATCTGCCGCAATTTCTTTAGTTATATTGATATATCCATCCTTATCTATAGGTGTTGTTAAAACTGCAACTTCTAAGCCATTAAGTGCTGTTCTAACATCACCATTTGAAACCTCCGCTATTTTTTCTAATGTTTCATCTTCGATTTTCACATTATACTCTCCAAGGCCCTCTTTATAATCTAACGCTTTTTTTAAAACATCAAAGATGTTTTTTGGAGTTAATGGATTTAATTTAAACACCATAGATCTTGATATAAGAGCCTTATTGACCTCAAAATATGGATTTTCAGTCGTTGCACCTATTAAAATAACAGTTCCATTTTCTACAAATGGGAGTAAAGCATCTTGTTGCAATTTGTTAAATCTGTGAATCTCATCTATAAACAATATGCATTTTCCTGATGGATTAAACATTAAATTTCCCGCTTCTTCTACAGCTTTTTTTATATCTGATACCCCTGATGCTACAGCATTAAGTTTAATAAACTTATATTTAGTTGTATTACTAATAACCTTAGCTAAAGAAGTTTTGCCACAACCAGGAGGGCCCCATAAAATAATACTTGATAACCTATCTGCTTTAATAGTTCTATATAAGATTTTATCTTTTCCAAGAATATGTTCTTGCCCAACATAATCATCAATATTTTTAGGTTTCATTCTATGTGCTAATGGCTCATTTGAAATCATTTATAACATCCTTTCTCTTAACATAATTTTAAAAGTTTTATTGTTTTTCTATTTATTTTATCATATATTTATTTTTTTGCAACACTTTTTCGAATATTTGTTTGCTTTTTATTGACTTAGATCATATTTTTATTTATAATAAATCTATTAAGAATAATATTTCGAAAGGATAAATAATATGGACATTTGGTTAAAAAGAACAGAATTACTTATAGGTAAAGAAAATTTATTAAAATTAAAAAACTCTCATATTGTAGTTTTTGGTTGTGGTGGAGTTGGTTCATATGCAATAGAAGGATTAGTACGTGCTGGAATCGGGGAAATTACAATTGTAGATAAAGATATTATAGATATAACAAATATCAATAGACAACTTATGGCAGATATTTCTGTGGTTGGGTTATCTAAAGTAGAAGTTGAATATAATAGATTGATAAAAATTAATCCTAGTTTAAAAATGAATATATATAATGAATTTGTAGATAAAAATAATATTTCTACATTTATAAATAAAAATGTAAATTATATTATTGATGCAATTGATACAATTTCTTCTAAATTAGATTTAGTAGAATATGCTAATAAAAATAATATACCTATAATCTCTTGCATGGGAACAGGAAACAAATTAGACCCTAGTAAATTTGAAGTCACAGATATTTCAAAAACTTCTGTCTGTCCGTTAGCTAAAATTATGCGTAAAGAACTAAGATTTAGAGGAATTCAACACTTAAAAGTTGTTTATTCAAAGGAGCTACCTAATAAATTTTATAATGAAGAAGAATTTTCAAAAACAACAGCTAGTATAAGTTTTGTACCTTCAGTTGCCGGACTAATAATATCTGGAGAAGTAATAAAAAGTATAATAAAATAAAAATTTCATAAAAAAAACATCAAGAAATAATCTTGACGTTTTTTAAAATTATAAATTAACAATATAAGCGGAACTTCGTGTTATAATAGCAATAATATTTTTTGCTATTACATCAATATGAATTATTGGTGATATTTGTACAGACTGCATTTTTATTTGCTTATTTATATTGACAACCCTTACTAAGTTCATTCTTTGTCCTATATTAGGTTGCTCCATCGCAATTGCAATAAATCCATCAAGTGAAGTAAACATACACGAGTTAAATTCACCGTCCAATACATTTCCAGTATTTAGTTCTTGCAAAGTTAGATTAGTATAAGAAGAATTTATATTTGCATACAATACTTTATATATCATACCATCTTTTAAATTTCCAGTGTTTCCTGTACTGTTATTATAATACGTTACATCTTCTCCTTTATACCTTACATATTGAGAGTAGATGTTTTTTTCGAAATTGATATTTCCATCCCGATTTTCGTTGTTATTAAAATTTTCATTCATTTTGCTACCTCCAAATAATTATTTTTTTGTGAATATCCTTTGTAAACAATGCGAGGTTATTAAAATATTATTTAATAATTATAACACATTATGTTAAATTGTGCAAATAACGAATATTTATTTTAAAATAGTAAAAAATACTTTTGTACACTAATTAGAAAGGATATAATTATGCGAAACCTATTGAAACAAAACAACAATATAATGAATATGTTAATAAAAAATCACCTGATTCACCTATACTAAGAAATTGCTTCAATGCCTTTTGGGTTGGAGGACTAATTTGCTCTATTGGACAGATACTATTTGATTTTTGTATATTTACTGGTTTTAATGAAAATTCAAGCTCAACTATAGTAACAATAGTTCTTATAGGAATAACCGCTGTTTTAACTGGTCTTAATTTATTTAACAGATACCTAGATAATAATTAAAATTATTTTTTAACTTATGAGTTAGAAAGGAAAATTTATGGAATTTATTCAAAATATTGATTTATTACAATTATTACGTTGCTTTTTAATTGGAGGATTACTTTGTTTAATCGGTCAATTTTTAATTGATAAAACTAAACTTACACCTGGAAGATCTTTTACTAACTCCATCAAAATCACTTCCAAGGCCAACATAATCTACCCCAACTAAATTTGCTATATATGATATATGGTCTATTATATTATCTGAAAAAATCTTGTATTTGTTTTTAATAAATTTCTTATAAAAATAAATTTCTATAACACCATTCATTTTTGCGATTTGTTTAATTTGATCATCTTTTAAATTTCTTTTATTTTCACACAAATTAAATACACAAGAGTGTGTTGCTAAAATTGGATTTTGAGCTATTTTTTTAATATCAAAAAACGTCTTTTCTGATGAATGAGATAAATCAACAATCACATCATTTTTTTCTAATTCTTTTATATATTTTTTACCTAAATATGTAAGTCCTGTATCATTATTAGTGTAGGCACCACAACCTAACTCATTATCATTGTTCCATGTTACAGACATTAAATTTACACCTTGTTTTTTTAAAATTTTATAATTTAGTATTCTATTCTTTAGTATTCTATATTTTATTATTCTATATTTTATTATTCTATGTTTTAATATTATTATATTTATTCAATATTATGTTTTTAAATAAATAACAAAAGATATATTTTGGGGTACGAAAAAAGACAGAAATATATCTGTCTTTTTTTAGTATTTATTATTGTTTTGCTAATTCTGCAATTTTTGTAAAAGCTGCTGGGTCTGTAATAGCCATTTCAGCTAACATTTTTCTGTTTACTACAACATTTGCCTTTTTTAATCCAGCTATTAATTTACTATATGTTAATCCATTCATTCTTGCTGCTGCATTAATTCTTGCTATCCATAATTTTCTAAAATTACTCTTTTTATCTTTTCTTCCAACATAAGCATAAACTCCTGATTTCATAACAGCTTGTTTAGCCATTCTAAATCTGTAATGTTTAGCTCCATAATATCCTTTTGCTCTTTTTAATACTTTTTTATGTTTTTTACGAGTAATTATTGCTGTTTTAACTCTTGCCATTTATTTTCACTCCTATCCTTTTCTATAAATTTCTATTAATTACCATATGGTAATAATTTTTTAATTGTTGCTTCACATGTTTTATCTGCATAAGCATCTTGAACTTTTCCTCTTGATTTTGCTCTACTTGTTTTATTAGCTAAAAGATGTCTTTTATTTGATTTTGTTCTTTTTACCTTTCCTGTTGCTGTGTATGAATATCTTTTTTTAGCTGCTTTGTTTGTTTTTAATTTTGGCATAATTCTATGTCTCCCTTCTATGTAATAGTTTGTAAATTTATTTATCAGCTTTTTTAGCTAGTATAATAAACATATTTTTACCTTCTAATACTGGCTTTTTCTCTGGTACAGAAACATCTGATAAATTTTCTATAAAATTATTAAGTGTTTCTTCCCCTAATTTTACATAGTTTAATTCTCTTCCTCTGAATCTAACTGTAATTTTAACCTTATTTCCATCTTCAATGAATTTTCTTGCATTTTTTGCTTTAAATTCGAAATCATGTTGCTCAATATTAGGTGTAATTCTTATTTCCTTTAACTCAAAAGTTTTTTGTTTCTTTTTTGCTTCTTTTTCTCTTTTTGATTGCTCAAATTTAAATTTTCCATAATTCATTATTTTGCAAACAGGAAAATCAGCATTTGGTGAAACTAATACCAAATCCATTTTTTTCTCTTCAGCCATATCTAATGCTTCACTAAGAGAAATAGGACCTAGTTTTTTTCCTTCTCCATCAATTACTTGAACTTCTTTAGCTCTTATCTGTTCATTGATAAGTAAATCTTGTTTTATATAAAACACCTCCCAAGTATTCTTGCAATAAAAAAAGATTGACTATTTTTAAGTCAACCCACAATAATAAAATTATAAAGACATAAATGCATAACATATTTGTCTGTAATAAAATATTCTAACCTTTTTCTATCTGATAAGGTGAGAAGTGGATTGCTTCTTCTTTTTTGCATTATTATATTATAACATTTTGTCTTATTTGTCAATACTTTTTTAATTTTTTTCATTATTTTTAACTTACAGAATTGCATTTAACTTTATACTTGACGATTTTATAAATTATGAATTTTTAAAATTGACTATATTTTACCCCCGCCAAGAACCATTTCATCTAAATAAAAAACTACTGATTGTCCTGGTGTTATAGCTCTTTGAGGTTCATCAAAAACTATTTTTGCACTATTATTATCTAAAACTTCAATTTTTGCCTTGGCTGGTCTGGCTCTATATCTTACTTTTGCATAAACCTCTATTGGCAAAGACAAATCAATATCAATTAAAAAATTCAATTCAGAAACATAAAATTCTCTTGTATATAGCTCTTTTTCAATTCCAACAATAACTTGATTATTTTTCCTATCTAATTCTAATACATATAATGGTTCTTTGTATGCAACTCCCAGACCCTTTCTCTGTCCTATTGTGTAATATATTAATCCCTTATGTTCTCCTAAAATAGTACCATCTTTTAAAATGATTTTCCCTTTATTTGGTAATTCATCTAAATTTTCTTCTAAAAATTTCCCATAATCATTATCTGGTATAAAACAAACTTCTTGACTATCAGATTTTTTAGCAACACATAAGTTATTTTCTTCTGCTATTTTTCTTACATCTTCTTTTGATTCTATTTTTTCTAGAGGAAAAATAATTCTAGGTAATGCATCTTTTGATATTCCATATAGAAAATATGATTGATCTTTTGATTCTGAAATCGCCTTTTTTAAAACTATTTGATTAAACTTTTCAGAAAATTCAACTTTTGCATAATGCCCTGTCGCTATATAATCACAATTCAGCTCATTAGCCTTTTCTAAAAATATACCAAATTTTATATATTTATTACATTCTATACAAGGATTTGGTGTTTTTCCAATTTCATAGCAGTTAATAAAATTATTTATTACTTTTTCAGTAAATAATTCTTCACTTTCTATTATAATATGCTCTATTCCTATCTGTTTTGCAACTTTTTGGGCATCCTCAATACTTGCAATATTTTCACAACCTTTAGGTTTCCACATTTTTATTGTAGCTCCTATTACTTCATATCCTTCTTTTTTTAATAGTATTGCAGAAACAGAACTGTCTACTCCACCACTCATTCCCAATAATACTCTTTTTTTCATTTTTTACTATATAAATATATACATTCAAATTTGCTTATATTATAAATACATACACATTCAAAATATATATTATAATCCCCTTTCTATACTAAAATAAATTAATCATTATATTTTTATATACATTTTAACAATCAACTCAAACTCAGATTAAACTCAATTTAAAATGCTTATATAACATTATATAGTGCTAGAAACACATCTGATAAGATGGCAATATGAATACAACAACAAAATATTTTTATTCAATTCTAGAAATCCATCTATAAATTCACTATTTATTATAATTTCTTACATATTCATAAATAAAAATTCCTGCAGCCACAGATGCATTTAAGCTCTCCGTTTTACCTAGCATCGGAATTTTAGCTTTTATATCAGCGATTTCCATTATATCTTTTGATACTCCATTTGCTTCATTTCCTATTACTATTACCTTTTTACTGAATTTAATATCATATACACTTTTTTCTGCATCAAGTGATGAAACTACAACATCAAATCCTTGTTTTTTTATTTCCAATAAATCCTTAACTAAATTATCACTCTTTATAACATTTACTCTAAATATTCCGCCCATTGTTGATCTTACAACTTTAGGATTATAACAATCAGCTGTATTTTCTGAAACAATAATTTGTTTTAAATCTGCGCTATCTACTGTTCTTAGTATTGTTCCTAGATTACCCGGGTCTTGTATTCCATCTAACACTACAATAATATCATCTAAATACTCTATTTTATTTTTATTTCTATTAATTGATACAACTGCCAGTATTCCTTGCGGATTAGTAACATCAGTCAAAGAGTTAAAAACTTTTTCCGATACATATAAACAATTGTATTTTGCAATTTCATACATTAGTTTTTTATCTAGATTTTTCACACAATCTTCACAAATTACAATTGTTTCTATATTTGCGTTCTCTTTTATAGCATCTTCTATAATCCTATTTCCCTCTACTATAAATTTTTTATATAAATCCCTATATTTTTTCTCCTGTAATTTTTTTATTTCTTTTATATATTCATTATCCTTACTTGTTATGATTTGCATTCTTTTTCCTTTCGTTAAGTTATTATTTTAACACACAATTTTATTATTATTTTAACACAAAAATCGAAAAAAAACATTATTTTATTTAAATTCCTTTGATTTTTTAATAAATCTGCCTTTGATTTTTTCTTTTTTTAATAAAATTGCTTTTAACTTTTTGCTTAGCTCTTTTTTTAATAAATATTGCTATTAATTTTTCATTAATTAATATAACTTAATTTATCTGTTAGACCTGGTTATTCAAGCCTAAATTAAAATGAAAAAGAACTCATACATCCTCTACAAAATTGCAATAAACATTTTAAATGCAGATTTTCTTATAATTTCAATTTCAACCTCAATATATATCGAGTGTTTATCTATAGAGTTTGGTTTTATTATTATGTTCTTAATTTTATAATTAGTATCACAAATATTATTATCAGATACATTTTGCATATCAACAAATCCCATTATTGGTATTTGAGCCTTAACCTCATTTAATCTATTATCCTCAGTTAGATATAAAATATTAATATTTGTGTCTGCTTTTGCAAGTACCTTATTATAACTGGTTTTGGTTTCTTTATCAATTAAGTCTACAGTACATTTCATTATATCGGAAAGATTATATGTATTATCAATCATTATTGTATCTTTTGCATATACTTTTGTTTTACCTTTACCTAATAATGAATTAATTTGAATTTCTTCATTTAGCATTTGAAGGTTTTTTATATTATCAACCTGTCTTATAAATTCAATGTTTTCATCCGAAAAAATCTTAACCTCATTATCTAAAATTGCTTTTACATTTATTTTTCTTCCATTAATAACCTTACACTCTATTTGTTTTAAATTAGTTTTTGTTTCAATATTCATTCCTAGTTTTGAATTTTCTATATTCGTATTATAAGAAAAATTCAATGTTGAATTTATACCTCTTACATTACTTATGTTAATGACATAAAATTATGATTTTAATTATTTTACTAATATTTATGGAACAAAATATTTAAATTATAATTATATAAATATTTTATTGCACAAAAAAATTCCTATTTTAGTAGGAATTTTATTAATATACTCAAATTATTATAAAATAAATCTTTAAACAGATTCAGTAATTGGTTTTAATTTTCTTTGTTTTTCAACAACTGGTGGCATAAAAGGTTCGCATTTTTCACCATCATATACTTGAAGTTCAACCGTTCTTGTTAAAATATCAGTATAACTATATGTAACATTTCTATCACTTTCATCATACTTCACAATAAAAATATTTGAATAAGCTTTTTCTATTGTAGCTTCTTTTTCAAACGATTTACTCCTTCCTAGAGAACCTTTAACAATGATTTTTTGTCCTATTTTTTCTCCAATATTAGCTTTAATACTTGGTATATCAACTTTATAAATCATTTAATCACCTACTTCTTTAAGATGTCTTAATTATAGCATTTAG
>Ga0209717_1001707_pt1 | contig 22864 bp, 19 predicted proteins | sample AD_UKC048_MetaG_FD_184418 | JGI IMG/M metagenome (GOLD analysis project Ga0209717, IMG submission 184418) | Active sludge microbial communities of municipal wastewater-treating anaerobic digesters from USA - AD_UKC048_MetaG (SPAdes) (version 2) | ecosystem: Engineered > Bioreactor > Anaerobic >... | reverse complement strand
GGGTCGGGTTATTCCACTGATAATCGAACGGAGGTTTACCACCGCCCACTTCCACAGACAAAGCGGCTGTTTTATCGCCGGCACATTTTATTTTTGATTTTTCTGAAATACTGACCGTCAGGGGCTGGATATTTTCGGAAATATTAACCGTAGCGGTAGCGGTGCAGCCGTTGGCATCCGTCACGGTCACGCCGTTCGGGCCGGGGGCCAGTCGAAGCGCTTCGCTGCCGCTTTCACCACTTTGCCACTGGAAAATGTAATTGCCTGCACCGCCGGCAGGTACAGCTTTCGCTTTGCCGTCGCGGTTGCCAGTGCTGGCAGGCGACTGCACGGTGGCGGTCAGGGTCAGTTTTTCAGGTTGTTTAACGGATACGACGGCGATGCTCGTTACGCTCAACGCATCGGTGACGGTCAGTTGGTAGTCGCCGGGAGCCACGTTGGCAGGCTGATCGCCGGTCAGAGATGCATCGTTCCATTTATACTGGAAAGGGCCTTTACCGCCGGTTACAACGATGCTCAGGGCCGCTTTTTCACCAAAACATTTGACGGCGCTTTTTTGTGAAATGACAATGGTGAGCGGCTGAATATTTTCCAGAATACGCACTGTTGCGGTGGCTGTGCAACCGTTTGGGTTGGTGGCGGTTACGCTGTGCTGGCCTGGCGACAATTTCGTGGCAATGGCTGCCGATTCGCCGTTGTCCCAGAGGAAACTTTTGGCGGTTACGCCGCCTGTCGTTTGTGCCTGTGCTTTGCCGTCGGTACTGCCCGGCGTAGCGGCCGATTGGGCGAGTGCGATAAGGGCAAAAGGTTCTGGTTGCGGTACAACGACTGCTGCAATCGCCGTTTTGCCCATGGCGTCGGTCACCGTTACCTGGTAGCCGCCTGCGGCGAGGCCGGTAATATTTTCACCGGACAGAGCTGCATTATTCCATTTGTATTGGAATGGCGCTTTACCGCCGGTCACCTGCACGGCTACGGCAGCAGTTTTTTCGCCGGCACATTTGATGGCCTGCGTTTCGGTAATAGCGATGGAAAGCGGATCTACTTTTTCCGTGATCATCACTTTTGCCGTAGCGGTACAGCCTTTGGGATCGGTGACCGTAACGGTGTGTTCGCCGCCGCCGAGTTTGGTTGCGGTGGCCAGCGTTTCTCCGTTATCCCAGGTGATGAGCAGACCCGAGGCGTTTCCTTCAATATCCACCTCGCCAACGGCGTCCATTTTACCCGGGCCGGTGATGGGTTTCCGCTGGCGGGCGGTAATGCGCAGGCGTGCATCAGGTACCGGGATTTGTATGGTACGTGCCTTGCCTTTGCTGTCTGTGACGGTAGCCGTGTAATTGCCGGCAGTTACATTGTGCGGATTTTCTCCGCTCAGGCCACCCGACCATTCGATTTTGTATGGCGCAACGCCGCCTGTAATTTTCAGGCGCAGCACCGCGTCCTTTCCGTTTCCGGTACAACTGATCGGTTGTTCGATAACGAAATTGACTGTCATGGAAGAGGCTTTATCCACGATATACAAGCCTTTGTCTTCCGTACCTACCCACACGGCGCCATCGCTGTCGATGGCCATGTTGGAGCCGTACTGGCTGGTGTAATATTCCGGGCCGCTGAAGGTCGTGTAAGTGCCGTCGAGCAGGTCGAAGCGGGTGAGCATACCCGAAACGATCCACATCTTTCCGGCAGCGTCGATATCGAAATCGGCGATCTGGCCTTCCAGGTTTTTTTTATCGAGTGCGAGGTCCGACCATTTGTCGCCGTTGGGCGCCTTGCTGATTTCGCCGTCGGCCAGCACGTAGGTGACCGTTCCGTACTCGCGGATACGCTGAATATTGTATCCTGAAAATTCGGATTTCCAGCGGCCGGGCGGGCCGTACATCAGGCCGCCGTCGGTACCGACCCAGAGGCGGTTGGATTTATCCTGAAAAATGACCGTGATGTTATCGGATTTCAGTTTGGAGTTGACGGTTTTGTATTGTTGTACCAACTGCAATTGAGGGGTCGTTTTCAATTGAAAAAGACCTGCCTGGTCGGTTCCGAGCCACAAAGTACCCGAAGCGGCATCGTACCAGGCGGCAGTGACAACCGCGTCGTCGCCGGCAATTTTTTTAAAAGCGGCATCCGACCAAATAAAATCGGCGTTGCCGCCGCGGTAGGAAAGCACCGACCGTTCGCCCGATGCCAGGATGCGGGGTGTGGAAAAATCGGCGGCCTTGATCTGGAAAACGCCTTTATTATTGGCGGCCCATTTCCGGCCTTCGCCATCCACAACGACGTTGGTCACAGGCACGGTACGGTCGATCGCGGAACTCCGCGTGACCTCCAGTCCGGCTTTCTGGGCAACATTTTCGTTGAGAAAAAAGAAAAGAATTGCAATGGTAAACGCCGTCGAGCGGCGGAAAAAAAAACGATTCATCATTATATATAGGTGGTGTTTCGTGTCCGGCATTTCGAATTGAGCGGGATTCCCCGGGGTAAGATGCCAGACACGAAACACGTTTAAAGGCAGTAAACGCAAAACAATACCTGAAAGTGTGCGCGTCCTTACTGGCGAACCAGTTTAGCGCTCACCCATTTCTGGCCCGTTTTTTTAACTTTCACCACGTACACGCCTTTCGGCAGGTCGCCGGTCCAGATCGGGTCGCTTCCGACAACGGAAGCGTTGCGCCATACTTTTCCGTCGGCGCCGACAATTTGCAGTTTGACCTTTTCCGAAGTTTTGACGTCGGTCAGTCGCACCCACGAACCTGCCGGATTGGGGAAAATTCCGAATTCCTCGGAGGGCGCCTGGTGGCCCGCCGTAACGGCGCCCGCAAACAACCACTGATAGGCTTCCGGAAATTCGCGCGCCCAGAACCATTCGGCATGGTCACCATCGGAAGGCACTTTGACAAATTTTTCAGAATAGGCAAATCCGGCAGTCGTCATGGCATCGGCCACTTGTATAACATCCTGCTCCACATAGTCGGGCTCATCGCCGCCTGCCAGAAAATATACGCGTGCCGGTCCCTGTTTGGGATGTGCGGCTACGTGGTTGGCAGGATTATTATCCGCAAACCAGAAAGCCGGAGAAAAAATACCGGCTTTGGAAAAAATATCCTGGCGTTCGGAAAAACCGTACATCGAAATCAGTCCGCCCATACTGCTGCCCATGATGCCCGTGGTAAGGCGCCCTGGCAGCGTACGGTAATTGGCATCGATGTAGGGTTTCAGGGTATTGACCAGAAAATCGACGTATTCGTCGCCCTGTCCGCCGCCGTATTCCGCATTCACCCAGGGAGAGTATTCGTTGAGGCGTTCACCTTCGCCGTTGTCGATGCCCACCACGATACAGCCGTAGTCGCCCTGCTGATGCAGTTGGTTGAGCGATTCGTCCACTTCCCATTCGCCGGAAAAACTGGTTTGCACGTCAAACAGGTTTTGTGCGTCGTGCATGTACAGCACCGGATAACTTTTTGTGGTGGTGGCGTAGTCGGGCGGCAGGTACAGCCACACGCGGCGGTGGCGGTTGAGTTGGGGAATGTAAAAATCATTGTCCATGATCTGCACATTCGACGAGGCCGTGGAGTTGCCGCCACTACCGCCGCCGAGGTCTTCCCAGGAAAGAATGGCGACCTGCACGGTTTTCGGCTGACCGTTATACGTGGTTTCATGATCAGGCTGAAAACCGCCGTTCGCGTTTCCTTCCACGGAGGGCCAGCCGCCGCGGGTGAATTTATATTTCACAACGCCGACGGCAGGATTGAGTACGATGCTGAATTGGCCGTTCCCGACAGGAGTGAGTATCTTGGCGGGGTCGCCGGCATTCCAGTTATTGAACGTTCCGGCAACGTGAATGCTCGATCCGGGAGGCGTATTTCCCGGAATAGCCGTTACGAGAATAGTGAGTTGGGAGAACAAAACCGCCGGCGCCAGTAACAGTAGCAGACAGATGCTTGATAACAGTTTTTTCATTTTTTGAATCGGATAGGGAAAAATGGATCAGGCAAGAGGCAAACAGACAAAAGGCTCTTATTCAGTCTTTTGTGAAAAACGTAGTTTCATTCATTCAGTTTGCCGTCTGGCAGGTTAAGAGTGTGTTCAGGATTTTCAGCCGCCGGCAAAAAATTCCGGACACGCTCCGAAAATTCGCGCAAATGTCCGAAAAATCCGGCGGTTCCGGGTTATAAGTACCAATAATTCATATGTTTTTCGTGCTTTCCAAAATCGTAGCGCTGTTTCTGAAGCCGCTGAATCTGATCGCGATCGCGGGTTTGGTGGCTGCGTTTACCAAACGGCGGCGTTTGCGCAAAATCGCTATTCAAACCGCTTTCGGCCTGTTTTTGCTTTTTAGCAATCCCTGGCTGATCAACGTATTCAGTGGCTGGTGGGAAACGGGCAAACACACGCTTTCCGACATAACGCAACCTTACGAAGTGGGTATTTTGCTGGGCGGATACACGGAATCGCTGATAGCAGCGCCGGAAGGTATTCCTAAATTCAGCCGTTCGGGCAACCGCCTGAGTACTGCACTCTTACTGTACCAAACAGGAAAGATTCGCCATTTGCTGCTGTCCGGCGGCTCCGGCCGCGTGATCGGAACGGAAATGGTTGAAGCCCTGGAAACACGGAAATACCTGCTACAGGTGGGCGTGCCTGACAGCGCCATCTGGGTAGATGACCGGTCGCGCAATACCCGGGAAAATGCCTTGTACTCCAAAATACTGGTCGACAGCCTGGCGCCCGGATCGCGCTGTCTGCTTATCAGTTCGGCCTGGCACCTGCGCCGGGCAGGGCCGTGCTTCAACCGGGCAGGCTTGACGTGCGATGTGTTCGGCGCCGATTATTTTGAGGAAAAAAGCGAAGGCAACCCGCTGCACTGGCTCGAACCCGACTGGAAAGCGGTGATGAAATGGGAATGTATGATCAAGGAATGGATCGGGTGGGTGGCCTACAAAGCCAAAGGATATTTGTAGGTGTTTAGGGTGTGGGGTTTCGTGTTTGGGGTGCATTGCCCCAAAAATACAACCCGAGTCCAAACAACGCTTACGAAACACTACAAACCAAACACTATAACAATATGTTTGAATTTAAAAAACAGCAGCCAGACAACAGCGAAAACCCCTGGAAAACGCATCGTATCGAGGAATCATACAAAAATCCGTGGATTCGTATTACGCACCGCGATGTAACGAATCCCTCGGGTGGAAAAGGCATTTACGGGGTGGTGCATTTCAAAAACGTAGCCGTGGGCGTCGTTCCGCTCGACGGTGAAGGCTACACCTGGCTGGTAGGACAATACCGTTACACGCTGGAGCAATATTCCTGGGAAATTCCGGAAGGCGGTGCACCGCAGGGCAGTTTGCCACTCGACTCTGCCAAACGAGAACTGCTGGAAGAAACGGGCATTACTGCGTTGAAGTGGACACCGCTGCTCGAACTGCACACCTCCAATTCCGTAACCGACGAATACGGCGTGGCTTATATAGCCCAGGATCTCCATTTCGGTGAGGCCGAACCCGAAGAAACGGAAGACCTAAACGTGCGCCGCCTGCCATTTTCGGAAGTGGTGGACATGGTGATGCGCGGCGATATCACCGATTCCCTGTCGATGGTTGCGATTTTAAAAACCAACGAATGGCTCCGAAATGGCACGCTCACATTCTGACATTCCAGGTTGCTCTTTACTTTTGTGCTCCTCGTGAAATACCTTTGTGCCCCTTGTGTTAAAAAAGCCCACCCCGCAAATTATGGAAAAACACACCCATACAGACGATACGACGCCGCCGGATTGCTTCCGGATGGAAGAACTGGAAATGTTCCAATCTTTTGAAAGTCAGATACTTGTCGATATCAACTACTACCTCTGGCTGAACCAGGCCGAAAGCGAAGAAGAAACGCCGCTGCGGTTTTTGTATGCGCTGGAACTGGTATTCGACTCCAACGAAACACTCCTGCTGTCGTCGGGCGAAGACACGGAAGCCATCCGGATTATCAATGCCGCATCGCTGGTGGATACCGCCAAACAATTACAATCGCTTCACGGAAAAGTACTCATCCAGCGCGTTTCGGCAGTGGCACAATCAATCTGGCAGGGCGCTGCCGGAAAATTGCTGGAAGGGATCCACCTCTCGCGCAACGAAGCAGGCTTATACCGAAATGACGCGATGCTGTTTGATTTTGGCAACAAACGGATTTTGTTGCAGTTGAGCGAGCGGGAAGGGTTGGAGTTGGGGGAGTACGAGTGAAGTATTATGGTTGATGAGGGTTGATAAGGTTGATGAGGGTTGATATTCAGCCACTCGGAAAAAGATGGATACATTCATTCTTCGAGCGTCTGAATATCAACCCTCATCAACCTCATCAACCTTATCAACCCTAGGGTTTCACCGGCTCCAAATAAATCTCCGTTTCATATATAGGCACCTCCGTAACTGCTTCAATATCAATGGTTAAATTAATATCGTCTACCCAGTTATTGCTTTTTAAAGCGAAATAGTAGGTGCCCTGCAACGGCGAGTACCGGCGCTGCACGTCGACACTCACGCCGCCCTGATTCACGTACGCATTGTAGTTTTCGTATTTGGCAAACTGCTGCCAGTTGTTCCAGTCCACCAGGGCATATTCCACATCTTCTCCGCTGGTCGAAACGGTCATGTCGATGGCCATGCCGAGCGCGAACGCAGCCAGAGCCGTTTCAGGCTGCACACCCATGATCTTGACGGCGCCGGATTGCAACACCGTTTTCAATTTGTCGGCATCCTGACGCCGGGCGTCGGCGACGGCCTGCCCCACGGCAATGCGATAGGCCCATTGCACGGTGTTGGGCGGGAGCGTAAACTGGTAGGCATTCACCGGTTTTTTGGTGTAAAACTTACTGGCCGCTACGGTCACCTGGCCACCCAGGGAAATGACCTCCGTTTTTTTACCGGTCTGTATGCTGCGTTTCCCGGCGCGGAATTCCGGGAATTCATGAATGTCCCAACCGACGCGGGTGTTCATACGTGCAGACTCCGGGCCAGCCGGTGTGCGGTGCAGGGTAAAACGGCAAATTTTTCTGTTTATACCGACTTCCTGAAAACGCAGCAGGTAAATACCCGTTTGCGGAATGGTGATCGTTTTTTGCAAGATAGAATCCAGGTCGTAGGCCCGTAACAAAGGGTAGTCCGGGTGCTGGGAAAACTCCACGGACCGGATCTTTTTTCCACTCAGTTCCTGCACGTACAATTGCACCTGATCGCCTTCCGCAAATGCGTACACGTATTCGCTTATGCCGTCGAGCCGGAAGGTTTGATCGGCCACGAATGTCGGGGCTTGCTGGGCTTGCAGGCCTGTGGAAAAAAAGAATAAAAAGGCGGCTATTTTACTCATAATTAAATAGTTATCGGTTATCAGTTATTCGTTATCTGTGTTGATAATCAGGCATTTGCAGATAAAAAACTGACATAAGATTGGATCCATTTCTGAATGATGAACTATCCCATTCATCGTTCATCATTCATCGTTCATCATTCGAGCGCGTCTGCAATTTTCCGGTCGTTCGACAGGCGTGGCACCTTATTTTGTCCGCCGAGTTTTCCCTGCGATTTCATGTATTCCCGAAACGCGTCGCGCTTGAGTGGTTTGATCCGAAGCGTGCGGAGGATGTTGCCGGTAATCAGATCCTCATAATAAATATTCTGTTCGCGCATGGCAGCGTCCACCTCCAGTTCGAAGGCCGACAGATCGGCGGGTATGTTGTCGAATTCCACCAGCCATTCGTGGTAGGGCAGCCCACCTTCGGGCGGCGTCACCTGCGGCGCCACGGTAAACTCTACAATTCGTATGCCCGCCGCATTGGCCACGGGCAACAGGGCTTCTTCCACTTCCTTGCCGATGACGTGTTCTCCGAACGCTGAAATGAAATGTTTGGTACGACCGCTAACGACGATGCGGTACGGGTTTTTGCTGACAAACTGCACCGTGTCGCCGATGTTGTAGCCCCAAAGCCCGGCGTTGGTGTGCAGAATGAGCGCGTAATTGACGCCGATTTCCACGTCTTTCAGCCAGAGCCGGGTAGGGTTGTCGTTGAAAATTTCTTCTGCCGGCACGAATTCGAAAAACATGCCCGCATCTGCGTTCAAGAGCAGCCCTTCGCTCGGGAAACGATCCTGAAACGCGATAAAACCTTCCGAAGCCGGGTAGGTTTCGAGGCTGTCGACGGGGCCGCCCACCAGCTCCTCCAGTTTGGCGCGGTACGGCTCGAAATTGACACCACCGTACACGAATACCGAATAATTTGGGAAAATTTCCCGGATAGTGCGTTTGCCCGTGCGTTCCAGCAGGCGTTCGTAATACATCTGCACCCACGGCGGAATGCCGGAAATGAGGCGCATATCGGCATCTTTGGTTTCTCCTACAATGAGTTCGAGTTTTTCCTCCCAGTCCTCCACGCAGTTGGTTTTCCAGGATGGCAATTGATTCGTGCGCAGCCAGCCCGGCACCAGGTGGTTGGAAATGCCGCTCAGGCGACCCGTGGGAATGCCTGCAATCTCATCCAGTTCGGGACTGCCGGAGAGGAAGATCATTTTGCCATCCATCCATTGTCCTTTTCCGGTGCGGGCGAAGTAGTTGAACACCGCATTGCGGGCTGTTCCGAAATGCAGCGGCGTACTTTCCTTACTCATCGGAATGTATTTCACGCCCGAAGTAGTGCCGGAGGTTTTGGCAAAATAAGCGGGTTTTCCCGGCCAAAGCACGTCGCTTTCGCCGTTTTTAATGCGCTCGACGTAATGCTTCAGGTCTTCGTAATCGCGAATCGGGACGGCTTTTTTAAAATCTTCATAATCATGGATTTCCGAAAACCCGTGGTCGCGACCGAAAGCGGTATTTGCGGCCTTGGCAACCAACTGATGCAAGGTATTTGCCTGCCGGTCGACGGCGTCTGCCGCCCAGCGGTCGATGGAGCGGGCAATGATCTTGGCGAAAGGGCGGGTAAGAATGGAGCGAAATCCCATACAGGCGCTGTTTTTTTCGCAAAAGTAGATATTGGTTATCAGTTATCGGTTATTGGTTATCAGGTCATGTACGCTTAGCATTGGAAGAACGGGCTTATTGTCATAAAAGAAAGTGATGGATGTCATTTCAACAGCCTGTCACGTCCGGCGAACTTTGGAGTGTCAACCAACACTTAAAACTCAACTTTATGATCAAGGAAGTTACAGGAGATATTACCCTCACGAAAGCGCGCGCAATTGCCCATGGTGTGGCGCCCAACGACCATTTTGACAGCGGACTGGCCCTCAGTCTCCGGGAAGCATTTCCGGCGATGTATAAAGATTTCAGGCACTATTGCCACCAGTTTAGTCCCAAACCCGGCAGCGCCTGGGTCTGGAGCGGCGTGGAGCATCGGATCGTCAACCTGTTTACGCAGGAAGCGCCCCAAACGGACCGCGCGCACCCGGGAAAAGCAACGCTGGCCAACGTCGGCCACGCGCTGAAGGAACTGGCGCACATGATAGAGAAGGAAGGAATGGAGAGTGTGGCGATTCCGCGCCTGGCTACGGGCGTCGGCGGCCTCGACTGGGAAGAAGTGAAACCGCTGATTTTTAAACACCTGGACCCGCTGCCGGTAAAAGTGTATTTGTATTCGCACTTCAGTAAAGGGGTACAGGCGGCGGAAAACTGAGTTTTTTTTATTTAACCACAAGAGATTATTTAACCACAAGGGACACAAAGGTTTTTCACAAAGTTCACAAAGTGTTGCTTATCAAACTTTTGTGCCCCTTGTGAAAACCCCTTGTGTCCCTTGTGGTTGAATAATTTTTATGGTAAAAAAATCCCCGGTCACAACCTGTGCCGGGGATTTTTCACTTAACCCATTCTATTGAAGCGCGATGATGCGGGAATCGTCGGCAACAGGTTTCGTCCGGATATTCAAAAATCGGTCGAAATGTTGTTTGCCTGCTTTAATGCTGATCCGGTACGTGCCGCTTTCCAGTTTGGAGAGGTTGAGTACGCGGTTAAAACTGGATATATCACCCGAAATTTCTTCCGAATAAATTTCCGTTTCCGCCACGCGGTTGAATGTGGCATTTTCCTGCATCCGCACGCTTAAGTACAGTTTTTTACCGGTGTCGTTTTGAGCCGTCAAAAGTACCCGAAGGTCTTCCGTCGTGGTAATTTTCACCTGAAGGTCCGTCGCTTCCTGAGCCATTGTTTTCGTGCCTGTGAGCAGGAGAAAAAGGAATACACTGAAAAGGAGGGATGTCCGTGTGTGTTTCATTTTATGTAGATTTTGTCGTTGAAAATGTATCTGTCGGTCGCGATGACGGTACAAATTTCAGGGAAGCGATTGATACTTGAAAATGCTAAGATTGCATAGATTTATGCCGAAAAAGCATGAATAGAATCGTGCTTCCACGGAACTTTTTCGAACATGGAACTTCGACAGATCAAATATTTTCTCGGGGTGGCAGAAACCCTGAATTTCTCAAAAGCCGCTATCAATCTGAACATTGTGCAGCCTGCATTGAGCCGCCAGATCCGGCAACTGGAGCAGGACCTGGGGGTGGTTTTGTTCGAACGCAACAACCGGAATGTGTGGCTCACACCCGCAGGCGTATACCTGCGCGACGAGATGATCAAACTCGACAAGCGCTTCAAGGACACGCTCGATTACGCTCTTTCCATTCAAAACGGGCACGTGGGCACCATCCGGATCGGTTATCCGGGCTCGGCGTTGTATTCCATTTTGCCGGAGGTGTTGTGCCTGCTGCAACAGAAACTGCCGCTACTGGATGGCGTTTTATCGGAAATGGCGGAAGTGGAAGTTTTGGAAACGCTGGTGAACGGCCATATCGACGTGTGTTTTTCGCGGGAGGAAATGTACGACCACCCCAATGTGTGCCAGCGGAAGTTGTTTTCAGAGCAACTGGCCCTGGTGGTGCCGGAAAAACACGCACTGACGAAGGAAAATTTCAAGTCCATCGCGCAATGCCGCAGCGACGGATTTATTCTCCCGTATCTGGCCGACTGGCAGATGTACCGCCAGTTGATTTACGGCATGTTTAACAAGGAAGGTTTTGTGCCGCGCATTGCGTACGAATCCAATTTCGGCGCTACCATCATGCGGCTGGTGGAAAAAAACCTGGGCGTTTCGATTTTGCCGCTGAGTTACCGCATGGGCAGTTCGCTCAAAGTGCGGTTTATCCCGCTGAAAACACAAACCACGTTGTACATGGTCTGGCGCACGGACGATCACAGCCCGATCGTGCGGAATTTTATTGACTTGTGCGATGAGGCGGCACGGGGGCTGAATCTGGATTTTGAGTGCGGGTAGGGTGGAGATAGTTCTTTATTTCTTTTGATAACTCGCCAATCGATCGTTCCCTTTCCTAACCAGTATACCCTCCTCAACGCCTTTTCTTAAATCCCTGGTTGCGGTTGCGGTCGAGATTTTAGGGAACATCCTGAGATAGTCTTTCCTGGTAAAATCGCCCGTATCAATTTGGTCCATGAAGTAATTCAAACGCTCTATATCCGTGAAATTTTCCCTTTGCGTATCCACAAGTTCCGTTAAACTCAACTTTATCTTGCCCAATAAGTATTCAACGAATTTTGTGGAGAGTCCTTCCTTATCGCATTGGCTCAATACATGATAGTATTCTTCCTGACTTTTCTTTATCTCCTGTTCAATGGGCAAATATTCAAACACGGGATTTGCCCTCATTAATATCACAGTTTGCCACAATCGTCCCATCCTTCCGTTCCCATCCATAAAAGGATGAATAAATTCCATTTCATAGTGGAACACGCAACTCTTGATGATCAGGTTATCCTCTCCTTCTTTAAGATATGCAAACAAGTTTGTCATTAAATTATCGACATTCCATCCCGGCGGAGCCATGTGTGCAATCCTGTCCCCTTGAATTACGCCGACCGAACCGGTCCTGAACTGGCCCGGTTTTTCCACCAGACCCGACATTAACAACCTGTGCGCCTCCAGATAAGACTCTTTCGAAAAGGCGTCAAAATTTGAAAGATTGTCATATGCCTGAATCGCATTCTCCACCTCTTTGATGTCCTTTGAAGGACCGATTACACGTTTGTTTTCAATGATTGCGGTAATCTGATCTTCGCTCAAGGTATTCCCTTCTATCGCCAGGGATGCACGAATGGTCTTTACCTTATTTTTTTTCCTAAGCTCAGTCTGCGGCTTCCTGAGATGTGTTGCGTCTATAACACCTAGCAATCTGCCAATCTCGGTTGACAAATTGATAATCAGAGAAGTTCCTTCGTAGTATTTATGAGTCATGATGCCATCATATGATGGCATCAAAGGTACATTTTAAATAAAATGATGCCAAATATAAGATCAAAATCAAATCATAGAATTTACGCCCCCTTATTATACCTACCCCGATAATCCAGCGGCGACATACCCGTAATCCGCTTAAAAACCTCCCGGAACGCCTTGTCGTCCGAGTACCCTACCTCATCCATTATCTCGAAAACATTTTTCCGGCCTTTTTCCAGGGCGCTTTTAGCCACTTCCACTTTTACGCGTTGCAGGTATTCAACCGGCGTATTGCCGGTGGCTTTGATAAAACGCCGGTCGAAGTTGCGGCGGCTGACGGCAAGCGAAGAGGCCAGTTCCTCGAAGGAAATTTTGGCGCTCAGGTTTTCCTCGATATAGGTCTGGGCCTGGCCGATGAGTTCGTCGCCATGGTTTTTCTGCGCCTGAAAAATAAAAAACGGCGATTGCGAAGTCCGGTCCATGTCGATCTGAAAAACCTTGGAGCAGAAAATGGCTGTGGCCCGGTCGAAGTACTTTTCCACCAGGAACAGGATCAGGTTCAGAAAGGAGTAGGCGCCGCCGTTGGTGTAGATGCCGCGGTCCGACGTAACGAGTTGATCCACTTGCAGATGTACATTCGGGAATTGCCGCCGGAAGTCGTTGGCGGCATTCCAGTGCGTGGAGCAGGTTTTTCCGTCGAGCAGGCCGGTAGCGGCCAGCAAAAACGCGCCGGTGCAGATACTGGCGATTTCAGCGCCGTTTTTATACTGCTCTTTGATCCAGGCAATTAGTGCGGTATTATCCCGGATGACGTTGCCGTAATCGTACGAAACGGAAGGCAGGATGATCAGGTCCGTTTTCTTTATTTCCCCGATGGGCACCGGAAAAATCGAAAAAAAACCGCCGTCGAGTTTCAGTTCCGGCACCAGTCCGGCGATGCGTATTTCCATCTTAGGCCGGTTGCCCATTTTGCGCCAGTGTTCGTTGGCGCGGGTGAGAATTTCCAGCGAACCCGTGATGCTGCTCAGATTGACTTTGCCTTTCGGGACCAGGATCGTCACTTGCTTCATGCTAAAAATTTTGGGCAAAGGTAGGCGCTTATTCTGTCCAGATCAACCCGGAAGGATGTCTATATCGCACCCGTGAACTGCGGATTTCAGACGGTAATTTTGTGGTGTTCTAATTCAAAATCATACGATACAATGGCTACATCAGATTTTACCACCACATTACTCCTGGATCAGACACCGGAAGAAGTATTTCAAGCCGTCACCAACGTTCGCGGATGGTGGTCGGAGGAAATTGAAGGCGGCACGGAGAAGGAAGGCGATGAATTCCGGTACCACCACAAAGACGTCCATTACTGCAAAATGCGGTTAACGGAAGTTGTGCCGGGCAAAAAAGTCGTCTGGCTGGTGCTGGACAACTACTTCAATTTTATACAGGACGAAAACGAATGGAAGGGCACGGAAATCATTTTTGAAATTGCCCGGCAGAACGAGCAAACGCAACTCCGGTTTACACACAAGGGCCTGGTACCCGCCTACGAATGTTTCGAGATTTGCCGTGATGCCTGGACCAATTACATCCAAAACAGCCTGCGCAGCCTGATCGTTACGGGCCAGGGCCAGCCCAACCCGAAAGAAGGCGGATTCAACGACTGGTTGCTCCGGCAACATACTGAAAATCAAACCCGGCAAGAACCGGATTATCACCTCCGCATTACCGTGCCCGCTACGGCGCACGAAGCCTTCAACGGCATCAACGGTATTTCGAAATGGTGGACGATAAATATGGAAGGCCGCTCGGAAAAACCGGGCGATGCGTTCACCGTTCGTTTCGGCGACGTGCATATGTCCACCCAAAAACTCGTGGAAGTGATCCCTGATGAAAAGGTCGTGTGGCTGGTGACCGACAGCCTGCTCAATTTTCTGGAAGACAAAGAAGAATGGACGAACACGAAAATCTGTTTTGAAATTTCCCGGCAGGGCGATCAGACGCACATCGATTTTACACACTTCGGGCTGGCGCCGAAAGCGGAGTGCTACGGCGCCTGCGTGAAAGCCTGGGATTATTACGTCGGGGAAAGTCTGTTCAAGTTGCTGACCGAAGGAAAAGGGATGCCGGAAGCCGTAATTCTTTAAATCACCACCATTTCTCTCGTCTCCGATCTTGTTCCGTTTATCACTTTCAAAAGATAAACACCCGCAGGCAGGCCGGATATATCGAGCGTAATTTTGTTTTGATGCAGGTCGTTCAGGCGCTGAACCGGAATACCTCTTGCATCAAGAATTTCCAGGGATTCCACATTGAAATCAGCCACAATGGTAACTAAACGGTCTGCCGGGTTGGGGAAAACGCCGAGCCCGGGAGCCGCCGAATTTTCCACGGTAGCGGAAACGGGAAAACTTCCCTGTACAAATACGCCCATGCTCGGGTTTAGAAATGTACCGCAGCCACTTTCCGCCAACTGTACTGCCCTGACCATGTACCAGTCGTGTTGCTGGTATTGTTCGTCCGTGTATTCCAGAGCGCTTATGGGACTGGAAGTCAGTCGCTCGAACACGCCGAATTCCGTAGCGCTTTTGTAAATATGATATCCGATCACGTCCGCATCCGGCGCGGGAGCCCAGTTGAGTACGGCTTTGTTATCTAATTGACTGATCGTAAGTCCGGAAGGCGGCGCTGTTTGGTACAAACGCAGGGTAGGGTCGCCGTTGTAGGAAAAATGGGTGCGATTCCACCAGTTCTGTGTATCCCAGTCCTGCGGCGGTCTTTCCACATTGTTGTTGCCGGCATTGTAATTCATCGTTTCCAGAATGGCTTTGCCAAACGGATCGCCGGTACAAGCCTGGTGGAAAGTATTGACGGCCGAAGTGGTCCAGAGGGCTACCAGACACCGGGTATCGAGCGACAGCAAAGCCCGGATGCGGCTGTAATAAAAACTCTGCGGTTCGTCGTTGAAACCCCAGTAACTCTGGTCGCTGGAAAAAACCGTGGCATCCATGCCGGATTCCTCCCATTGCCCGATTTCAGGGAAAGCGGCATTCTGCATGTACACCTGAAACGGACCATTGTCTTTGATCCATTGCGGATGCGGTGCGCCGGCGTTATTCTGCACGAGATTTGCCGCGCCCGACAGATTCGGCAGGGTGCGGTAGGAGCCGTCGTTGGAGTTGTTGTATCCGAAGAAAAATCCGGTTTTACGGCCCATATGAAAGCCGTCGGCCAGGGTTTTGTAATTGCTCAGTCGGTCGAGATACCGCCCGGTCAGTTCAATTTCCGACAAGGCGCCGGGGGTGAGGTCGGCAAAATCGACCCTTCCGAAAGCCATTTCCAGTTCGGAAGGAAAAAAATCCTGGTCCCACTTAAAATCGCCGGGCAGGTTGACGGCCAGCGGCGTTTCCAGTCCGCCCGGGTCGAATGTTGCCATATCGGTGTACACACCGTCGATATCCGCGTAATACCCGTCGCAACCGCGGGCGCCTTTGTTCTGATCGTGTGCGTCGGGTGCGGTAACGGAGGTAGAGCCCGAACGAGGCATGGGAACGTGGCCCAGAATAAACAGCATTTTGGGTTTGTCGCCGGCGGGAGCATTCGCATACATTTCCCGGATTTGCTCCCTTATCCCGACCACCGCGTCGCCGCTGTCCCAGCCGTCGGCTGCCGGAACAACGATTTCGTTTACGAACCAGCCTTCGCCGGTCAGTTCTTTTTTCAGGCGGGTATATTTGGCAGGCAAACCCGTTGCGACATTGTCGGCCGCCAGCAGGATCATTTGTCCCTGATAACCAGAATTGTCGCGCAGCACCGCGCCGACGGTGTAGCCGATCGCGTCGTACGTCTGACCTGCGTAGGTCCATGAGGCGGTTCTTCTGATCTGGTATTCCCAGGTTTCACCGGCGTTTACTTCGGCATCCGACCACTCCGTTGTGCCGGGCGGCAAACCTGCGGCTACGGGAATCCAGGCATCCCCGTTTCCGTAAAGCGGGCGCTTGTATACATCCGTAAAGGCATTGGTATTGGTGGCGGCATCCAGAAAATGAATGGTAACGGAAGGCGTTTCGGTATTCACTTCCGCATCGACGAGACACACCCGGCGGCCATTGGTATTGAAATTAAAAGAAAAATTCTGCGCTTCCAGCAGGGTAGAGGCGGATAATAACAGGATGAGGATGCTTCGCATAAAAATGCCTCTTGCGGGCGGGGATTAGATTTTTAAGAGTGACTTCTTCACTTACGTTTTTTGAGTATTCGAGGATGCGAGTATTCGAGTATCTGACTGACAACGAATCATTTATACTCAAATACTCGCATCCTCGGATACTCAAAAACTTAAGTGATTGTGTAGTGCCGTTGAGGCCTCGTAAGGCACCTACACTTTTTTCGGAGGCAGATCAAACGCCACCGCAACGTGTTCCAGGTGTCCGTTGTGCGAACCGTCGCAAAAAGGTTTGTTTTTGGACAGTCCGCAGCGGCACAGGCCGAGCGCGGTACGGCCCTGCAATCCGTACACGTTGCCTTGCGCGTCTACAATTTCAAAATCGCCCTCTACTTTAAGTGAACCGTTGGAGTTGACTGTAATTTTTGTTGCTGCCATTGTTTTAGTTTTGAATTCGGGACAAGGTAGGTATGATTTACGAGTGGTAATTACATGATTTCAGTATAACCTGATCTTCCCAACCAGATCTCCTTCCCCATCGTGACCTGTTCCGGTTCCGGATTCTTTTCAAATGCCGGTTTTCAAAACACTCCAGCATGGTTTTTGTCCACTTCACGCCCGTATTCATGGAGAAGAAATACCAGTATATCCGGTCTTCGAACCGGGTGATGGTTTCCAGGTTCCAGTCGATCCGGTCATTGGTGCTGATGGCCGTAAAATCCCACAAGTGGCCGTATCGCTCCATGAGTCGGCAGAAAGTGCGTAATACCGCGAGATATGTTGAAAAAAAAGGTAGGAATGGGTGAAGAGGAAATGTTCCAGGCGGGCGGTATGTGTGGTGGTGGACATTTTGTAACGGCATGCTGGTTGGCAATGGCTGAGCGGGTGTGGATTTCCGATGCGTGATTACACGCTCTTAACCGTCAAAGAATCATATTTCTCCTAAAATTTTACCGAATAACTCACTGAGGGAATAATCGGGATAAAGCCCTGCAAGTGAATTTTATTGCTGTACTGGTAGGAATGGGTGGCCTGGTCATATCCCGTCACTTCATTTATCACTTTGGCATACAGCGGGTTTTTTCTGTTCAGCGCATTGTAAATACTGATATTAAACGTGTTTTCGTGTTTGTTTCGTCCTGTCCAGTTGCGGTTCAAGCCGATATCGGCGCGCATATAATCGGGCAGCCGTGCATTGTTCCTGTTTTTGTAATGATACCAGTAATCGTTGCCTGCGCCGTTTAATATGGCAGTCGGCAGGCTAATAGCGGAGCCGGTATGCCATACCCAGGTAGCGGAAATATCCCATTTGGGTCCCAGGCTGATATTGCTGGTTGCATTCAGGTTGTGCGTGTAATCATAGAGATACGGGTAAGGGTTTCCGTTGTTCAAATCCTTGAACAGTCGATCCGTTTTCGACCAGGTATATGCAAAAAGGCCCGTGAAACGCCCCGATTTTTTGGTGACGCCCAGTTCCACACCTTTGGAAGTGCCGATGCCACCGGTCGTCACCAGGTCGTACCAGTTGCGGGTAAGTGTGGTGAGCGTCGTGCTGCCTTCCCGATATTCAATTTGTTCGAACAGTTTTTTGTAAAACAGGTCCAGCGTGTACTCCACGTCGTGCCGGGCCGAGCGCGTGCTGACGCCTATGGCGCCCTGCCAAACCCGTTGCGGACGGATGCGCCCCGTAACGGGCACCCAAACATCGTTTTGGAGGCCCAGTCCCGCATTGGACAACAGGTGCAGGCATTGCTGCCCGCCCGTAAAACTGCCCCTCAGCACCGTTTGCGGCGATACTTCCCAGTGTGCCGACAGCCGGGGTTCCGCCATGGTGTACTGTTTGCCCTCAATCAGGAAAGCATTGATCCGCACGCCCAGGTTAACCCCCGAATGGGACGTCAGGGATATTTCCTGTTCCGTATAGGCGCTCAGTTGAACGGCCTGCGCACGGTTCGTCAGGTTATCCTGAACAGTGGTATCCGGCGCGACGGTATAAATGGAGTTATCCCTGGGCTTGAACCAATGTCTCGACGCTTCGGCGCCAAACCGCATGGTGTAACGGTTGTTCAGAAAAAAATCCACCTCGCTGCGGCCGGTAAAATCGGTAACGCCCGATTTACTGACGAAGCCGGAGGTGGTTCGATCTCCTTCGCTTTCCGAATGGTAATCCAGTTGGTTTTTATAGAAAAAACGGGAAAAAACAAGCATGTTTTTTAAAAACACCCTGGGCGTAACGACGGTATTCAGGCGGGCCGTAGCCGTCGCATTTCCCCAGGTAAGGGCATTTTCCAGGTATTCCGTTTTAGTATCGCGCGAAAACACCTCCATCTGATCCACGCCGCTGTAGGCACTGAAAAACAGGTTGGTCTTGTCCGACAATGGATAACTCAATTTGGCATTAAAGTCGGCCAGGTTATAACCCGTGTACTCGCTCGACTTCCCATTTTTATATTTAATACGGCTCAAAGAATTCACCAGGCCCAGGTAGGCCGCACGGCCGGCCACCATGAAGGTTCCTTTCTTCCGCCACAGAGGTCCTTCCAGAAGCCCGCGTGAAGAAATGATTCCGAGGCCCATCGCGCCGGTCACCTTGTTCTGGTTGCCGTCTTTCATCCGGATATTGAGTACCGACGAGGTTCTGCCGCCATACCGGGCAGGGCCGTTTCCTTTAATGAGTTCCACCTGCTTGAGTGCATCCGGATTAAAAACACTCAAAAAACCGAATAAGTGTGCCGGATTGTACACCACCGCATCGTCGAGCAAAATCAGGTTTTGATCGGGGGATCCGCCGCGCACGTGAAGCCCTACGGTTCCTTCCGTTCCGGTGGCCACACCCGGCGTAAACGTCATGGCTTTCAGTACGTCCTGTTCGCCGGCCAGGGTAGGGATTCGGGCCAGCAGTTGCAGCGGCAGCACGAAGGCCCCCGTTTTTTGTGTTTCGTTATCGGCCGAAATAACCACTTCCGTCAATTCGAGTGGTCGCAAAACAATGTCGCGTTCCGTGTTGCGCTGCAGGGAAACCTGAAACGTGTCGGCCTTGTTGCCTACGTAATGAACCATGACTTCGTGCTGCCCCCTGGGCAAACTGATGCTGTAAAATCCGTAATTATTGGTCTGACAGGCATATCTGCCGGTATCCACTTTTATAGAAACGCCGATCAGCGTTTCACCCTGCGGGTCTGTCACCTTTCCGGATAGCACGACTCGCTGCGCGCAGGCATTTTGCATTGCCCCGGCCATGCAGAGGCAGAGCAGGAACCATTTTAGTTGTGCCATAGGTAGCCGATGGAAATCTGAATGCTGCGATGATAGTGTTTTATGACGTTGGTTGAATTTTCCTCCCAAAATGACCCCAGGGAATACAGCCCCCTTACATCGAGCAGAACGGGACCCAGCGTATAGGACAGGCCTGCCTGTGCCATCGGGTGAAACTTATTGACGCCGGGAAACGATTCGTTCAGCGCAAACCCACCCAGCACGCCGGCCAACAGCCGGAAGTTTTTAGAAAGATAAACTTCCGGTGCGATGCCCAGGCTCAAATATCGCTGGCTGCTATTCCCCAGTGGGGTATTTCTGGCGAAAGCCTGGTACGACAGTGTACCGGAAACGCCCAGCAGACGGTTCAATTTCACACCTCCGGTGGCACCTGCCGCGATCCCGGTGTAGGGCTTGTAAGGCTGGCTGATCGGCACGACTCCCGGCGGGTCAACGGTTCTGTGCATGTTGTTGTAGAGCGCACCGCCCAGGAGTCCGTAATAACTTTGCGCGTAAAAACAGGCAGGGAGCAATAAGAACAGCAGGTATAAAATGATTGATTTTATCATGACAAAATTAAAATTGCAGGGTTCGGTTGTACGTATTGTAGAAGTAAATGGCTGCATACCCACCTTCGACCTCGATGGGTAAGAATACGGGCGAATAAAAAGGATTTACTTCGTAGTTATTGGTGTAGGTATCGCTACTCAGGCCGGTTTTGTAGGCCAGTTCGATGGACCGCTGTGAAAAAGTAGCCAGACTGAGCCGGGCAGGCGAGCCATCATAAAATGAGAGTTCGGGGGTGTACAGGGTGATGTCTTCAAATTGGCTTACGCAGTAGAAGTCTTCCAGGCAAAATTCATTGACGAATGCGCCTACGCTCAAACGGTCGCACACCAGGGTTCTGTTGCCGATACACCTGTTGACGTAGCCGCTATCCAAAACGAAGGTGGAAAAATAATGGAACTGAATTCCGAGCAAGTCGTCGGAAACCGGGCGCGCCAAATGCACAGCGAGGGTAAGTGCGGCGAAATTTTCCTGGGTCGGCACGTAATCAGCGCTTACCGAAGCGACGGGCAAAGGAGGCGGAATACTGTCGGGCAGGGTTCGTACAGTTTGAAAACCGGTCGCTTCCGCTGTGAAATAATAAGAACGCCCTTGAATCGGCTTGTAAGAATGGCCGGATTGGTACATGCCCGGACTCGTTTCTAACAGGCTATCCAGCAAAAGATCATTTTCGAAAACTTTTACCGACACACTTTTCACGGCCGCATCTACAGTATTAGACAGTGCCGACAGCCCGAAGGAGTGCGTCACCCGGATGGAAATAACACTGTCGGGATGCATGTATCCAAACAGAAAAAGGCGTTCGGGTTCATCTTCGGGAAGTTTAATATTCCAGTTACAACCAGGCAATAATTGCCATAAAAACAGACAAGCAATGATTTTAAGTAGAAATTTCATGTATTCCGGTATGTATGAGTTACTTCTGCCGGTTAGTAACGATGAAGCCAGGGTTTCAACATCATAAAAAAGCGGAAGTGATTTGAAGCGGCGGAACAAGCCGAACAAACGGCAACGTTTCCAACCGCTCCAATCACCTTCGCGCAAAGCAATAATCTTTTCAGGAGAACTGAAAATTACAGGCAGTTCGAACTGGACCCGGTAATGGTAACGCCGGATGCCGGCGAAGTGGAAAAGTTGAGGTTCATGCCGGTAACCGTAAGGGAACGTCCATAGTATTGTTCAGCCGACTGAGACAACAATCCGCACAATGCATCGTAGCGCTCATATTTGCATTCGCTGCCCGTCGTTACATTAGAATAGCTTCTGGATGCCGGACTTGGCCCGCCCATGGAGCCCAGGTTGTGCGTGTAATTTAATACGGATGAGTAATTCCACACTGTTCTGTGGCAGGTAGGCCATGTTCCAAAAATGCCTCTTTTACGGCAATGGAAAAATATTTTGCTGGTAAACTGAATGTTGTACACCGTAAAAGTGCCGCCGTTTACTTCGCCGACGTTGATCATCGAATCATCATAAACGTTTCTGTACGCATCTTCTACCTTGTATTTGAAGGGTGAACTCTGGTTGCCGTACAGGGGGCCGTTTTCGCAGCAATTCACCCACGTAGAGCCTCCTCCGAACAGGACTTTAGGGCAAGCGCGTTCATCAGCACCCTGGGGCGTGATCGAAACCGTATACGGGTGAACGTAAATGTGCCGAACGGTATCTGCCAGGCTGCTTACCGTTAAGGCCAGGGCAATTTTCTCTTCCGTTGGTTCGAAAATGGAAATGATCTTGTCGTCGGCATATTTCTGCAACGTTTTACCGGTGTAAAATTCACCTTTTACGTTTGAAATGAAATTGCGAAGTCCCATACTGTAAAGCGGTGCGATGTCGCCGGAAGATTTATCAAATCTTACTTTTCCTTCAAATTGTTGCTGGAGTTGCTCCAGGTTGCCTTCCGTTTCGGGGCAGCAGTTGCCTTCCATGGCCTGATCGTAATAATCGGCTACCGAAACGAAGCCCAGAGAGCGGGTCCAGTTCAGAATATCCTGGTTGCTCATGCCTGATAATATATTCATAACGGATGAATACTGGGTCATGTCTTCAAAATAAAGCGTGTTGTTTTCAACCCTTAACGGTGGAAGCGTTTGAACGTTTTGAATATCTGCAGTAAGGACTGTGCTGTCGTTTTTTTTGCATCCGCTTATTCCCAGTGCAATAGCAAAAGTGAAAAGCGTGAGGATAATAAGTTGGTTCTTCATTGAAAAAAATCTGTTGAAAAGTGAAGTTGATCGATGTAAGATGTAAACGGGAAGTGCGCACAACCTGCTTGCATCTGAATGTTAATCTCAGTACTGTACTGCAAAGGTGAGTGCCGTACGATCTTTCAAAAACTACACTTTTTCCATGTTTTCTACGGGAATCCCGGTTACTACGGGAGGCCGGACCAACTGAATACGTTTCAAACAACATATAATTTACGCAGAATCGGTACTTGCAGCGATGACATTTTTTCCGTTTTTTCTGAAATAGGCCGCTGCGGAGGGCGAGGTGCTTCAATGATGCGTACCGCAAATTCGATCAGCTTATCCTCAAGATCGTATTTGGAATTTGATTTCTGGGTTCATAAACTTATTACATTCAATCATTTATACTTTACTTCGGTGTTCGATATTCGGTGT
>Ga0209717_1001701_pt1 | contig 22919 bp, 16 predicted proteins | sample AD_UKC048_MetaG_FD_184418 | JGI IMG/M metagenome (GOLD analysis project Ga0209717, IMG submission 184418) | Active sludge microbial communities of municipal wastewater-treating anaerobic digesters from USA - AD_UKC048_MetaG (SPAdes) (version 2) | ecosystem: Engineered > Bioreactor > Anaerobic >... | reverse complement strand
AGGTGGACTGGATATTCATATTCCACTGGTACACTTTTTCACCGGCGCTGTTGAAGAGCATCAGTCCGTAATAACCGGGCTGGATATCTTTTACCGTAATACGCATGGCAGTTCCTCTTTCTACCGGGTTGGGATAGAGACGGAATCCGGATCCGATAGCCGTAACCGTGAAGGTTTGTTGAGTGCCATAAGCTGTACCCCCGCTATTTACCGCGTACGCTTTATAATAATAAGTAGCCCCCTGTACCAGGCTAGTAAGTGGTACCGTGAAATTGCCGGAAGCTATGCCGGTACCTGCCACAGGTGTGCCGGTACCGTTGGCAAATCCGTTTATACCACTCCACTCGATACCATAACTGGTAACGGCAGAACAACCTTCGGTAATCACTTGTCCGGATACCAATGCCGACTGTGTGGTTACATTGGTGGCCGTACCGGTGATCATTGTAGCGGTGGTATTCACCCCGCTGCCACTGACTGCCACATTCACTGTTGTGGCAAATCCACCTCCTGATACAGGAATGTTGCCATTGTATGACTGAACCACCGTCGGATTGAATTTCACAAATATGGCCTGGGTATATGTACCGCCGGTCTGGATCAGGCTTAAAGAAGTCGTATACGTTCCACCGGAAGTAGTAGAGAATGTATAACCGTTAAACGGACCCACATTCACATTCGCCGTAGTCAGGAAGGCCCCGTTGATGGTAAATGAATTCGGACCCGCACTGCTGTTAATACAGGCAGGGCCAAAAGCAGACAGTGCTGTTGCTGTTAATGAAATAGGTACGGCCAGGGTAGTAAAACTTTGCTGGGTGCCATAGGCTGTACCACCCGCATTAGTCGCAAATGCCCGGTAATAATATACAGTCGTGGCCGATAACCCGCTCAATGCGGAACTGAATGCTCCACTGCTGAGATTAGAAGAAGCCACCTGTGTTCCGGTACCAGGTGTAAAATTATCGGTAGTACTATATTCAATTCCGTATGCGGAAACATTGGAACAGCCAATCGCCGTGATAGCACCAGCCAGTGTACCGCTGTTATAGGTAACTGAAGAAGCCATACCGGTAGTAAGGCTGGCCTGTGAATTTACACCGGCTCCTGTTGCCGCCACATTAACAGGGGTGGTCAAACCGCCTCCATTGACTACGATTGATCCGTTATAGGACTGCAGGGCTACTGGCGCGAATTTCACGAAAACATCCTGTGAAAAAGAGCCGCCTGTTTGAGTCAGAGTCAGCGTACTGGTATAGGTTCCTCCGCTGGTAGTGGAATAACTAAAACCGTCGAGTGCACTCACTGTAACATCAGCCGTTGTCAGGTTTGTACCTGTAATGCTGAAGCTATTGGGTCCGGCGGTGGTGGTAAGACAAACATCCCCGAAGGAAGTCAGTGTTGAAACCAGTATTTGTGGATCAGGAGTTGCCGTTGTAAAACTGCCTTCAGTACCATAACTGGTACCCGCACTGTTGGTGGCCCAGGCATGGAAAAAATAAGTGGTACCGGTAACCAGTCCGGAAAGATCCGCACTGAAATTGCCGGAAGACAGATTGCTGGCAGCCACATTTGTTCCTGTACCATTAGCGAAGCCGGTGGTGGTACTATACTCAATTCCATAACCGGTAATAGCCGAACAACCTGGATTGGTAATCGTACCGGCAACCGTAGCCGTGGTTTGTGTAATGGCACTCGCAGTTCCACTGGTTACTATTGGAGCGTCATTCACACCCGACCCTGAAGCAGCGGCATTCACTGCAGTGGAAACACCTCCGCCTGATACAGGAATATTTCCGTTATAGGACTGAACAGCAGTGGGAGTAAACTTTACATACACTGATTGTGAAAAGGTTCCGCCAGCCTGTGTAATGCTGAGGGATGGCGTATAGGTTCCGCCAGCTGTGGCACTGTACGTAAAACCGGATAATGCCCCAACAGTAACATCAGCTGTAGTAAGATTGGAACCGGAAATGGTGAATGAATTCGGACCAGCTTCGGTATTGATACATATATTGCCGAAGGAAGTCATCGGTGAAAGAATTGAAAGAGATGGTGTTGCTACTGAGGATGCATTTAAAGCAGTCCAGGCATCTGCCGATGTAGCCCCATAAGCCACACGCACACCGTCAAAACTACCTACTGGGTTATTCGCAGTCCGGTTATGCCAATGAAAATTTCCGACATTTGTATTAGAAGGATCACTGGCAGTTGTTGTGATGAAAGCAAGAGCTGATCCGGTTGCCGGCTCACTACTCAACGAGGGATTTACCCAAACATACACTTCATCATTTGATGCGCCAGTTACAAAAGTATAACGAACTACAACAAGATACGTTTGATTATAGTTGAAAACTGTTGATCCAAAAACGGCTGAAGCAACATTTGCCAGTTTAGTAACACCTAAATTGTAACCCGCCCCATTTGTTTTTGCAAATATTCTCCCAAAATAACTGGTGCCAGTACCAGGATCACCCAATGTTATAAAATAATCTCCTGTCGCTGTGGTTGCAGACAAATTCAATAAAAACGAGTAATAAAAAGTATTTGTGCCAGCAGCCGTCGTTGTAAAAGGCTTGTATACCCGACTAGAAGTCGCTATGCCGGTTGGCATCAATACGTATTCGCCACTTCCGCCATTATATCCTGAGTAAACTAATGGCGAAGAATTCTGAACAGTTGGTTCCGGGCCACTACCTCCCTTTACCCATGAACTCTGACCGACTAATGTTGAACCCGTATTTAAACCTGTAAAATCATCAACCAGTAATGACTGAGCAGTAACGGCAGACGATACAGCCAGCATACATATATAAATAAGTAACTTTCTCATGATTTTTTTTTGAAAGATTTTAAAATTCATCTTATCAGTTCCAGCTGAATTTCACATCATCTATACCAGTAGAGGGTCTGTTTCCGCTACCGGATGTGCTGTTTAGTGCTACAATACGGATCCATACTTTCTGATTAATATTATTGAGTACAGAACCGAAATCCACTGTTACCGGAGTACTGGCAAAAGTGCCGGTTCCAAAAGTGGTGGTCAACGTTGCAGGTACTGTGGTTGCTGTCGTAAACAGTACAGGACTATCTCCCAATCCATAATCCACTCTCCAGGTAGTAGTACGACCTGTTCCGGTGCTGGCATCCAGTGACTGGAGGAGAAATTCCAGTTTCAGGTTGGTTTTACCAGTGGTGTTTGGCAGTTGGAAAGCAAATGCATAACCGGGATCCCCACCCGTTGCCGCCGTACCTGTCTGCCTGGCACCCAATGCCCGGTTGGTGGAAGTACTTTGTGCTGTACTGCTTGATGTGGCGATGAGTCCGGTGGCGGATGCATAATTCTTAAATCCGAGACTGGTCTGATTCCAGGCAGTAGGTGTAAGGAAGTTACTGTTATAAACGGTGGCTTCATTTCCGATAAATCCGCCGCTGGCTTCTTGTTTTACATATACACCTGCAGGTAATCCGGCTGTACCGAGGTTATCAAAATTAATGGTGAAAGGAGAACTGCTGCCTAATGTAATCAGGCCTTCACCACTGAAAGTGGGGCAACGCGGATTATTGAAACGTACATCCGTCGTATCGCGGATTGTCAGCTGTTTGGTGGATCCGAAGAAGGAGTAAACCGCAATGATGTCCCCATTGCCCTGCGCAACAGGAAGTGTGGCAAAATTGCTGAAATCACTGGTGCGGAGAGTGATTTTATTGGCATTCAGATTGGAACAGTCCTGTATGATCCGGTTACCGGAAAAACCATCATCCGCATAATTTTTGGAACGATCCGCGGCTGAAAATTCGTAACCGGAAAGTTTAATCAATGTACTTACATAGCGGTCCTGAAGAGAGGTGGTAAGCTGACTGACGGTTACCAGTTTTGGCACCAGGGGTTGATTCAGCGCTCCCTTTATGATATGCAGATTCTGCAGATTGGTGGCCAGCAGCGTAACCCCGCCCTGGTTGAGATAGGGAGTATCGACACCGCCGCCAAACTGAAGGGTACCATTATATTGCCCGAGGTAAAGTCCCTTAAGTTTAACAAACAACTTGCGGCCCACCGGGTAATTATTAAAATGATTGTTTCCGGCCAGGCGCAGTAATACTCCACCCGTAGAATCCTGGATGGCGATCTGCTGATAATAGTTACCGCTGCGGTCATCACAGGAAACCACACCCTCTATCACCGCATCATCGGTGATGGCTACCGGTGCACCTGAGGTATACCGGGCTTTTATATCCTTGATACTGATATTCGCCACCATATCCGGCGCTCCCAGTTCAGGCGGATCAGTAAATGTTCGCTTACAGGAAATCATCAACAGTCCGGCCATCAGTAAACCCAGGGCCGGGATGATCCATTTATGATTGAATTTGTTTTGCATAATTTATTTGTTGTGCAGTCAGTTAATATTTATTGGATATCCCCTGCGGTACGGATACCGATCTGGGTACTGGTTAAATAAATGGAAATGTAACCGGTGACCGAAGTCCCGCTGGTATTTACCGTTATGCCGGAAGCGGTCCTGACAAACATGGACAGCGTACCTGTGGCATCGGTGATATTATAGGTAATCCCCGTTGAATTGGATGAGGATTGCGTAATAGAGGTCACATTATTAATCTTCACCAGCGAAGAAGCCCAGGTGTTTTTGTTGGCAATAATCTCTGCTACGGTGGCCACTCTTGGTGTAACCGTAATAGCCCCGCTTACTTGTGAAATATTGGATTGGGGAATACTCATCAGTTCCAGGTCGCCGTTGTATAACGTCAGTTTACCACCGCCGGTGGCATTGATATCGAGAACAGAACCCATGGGATATACCGGCGAGCCGATAACCGTATAAAGATAAATACCCGCACCGCTCTCGTCCTGCAGGCGGTATACGCCGGAAGCTTCATTGGTATTGTTGGAGATCACCACACCCCGGATTCTTTTGGTTCCGGTTGGAATGGTATAATCTCCGCTCCCGGTATATAAGGCCCGGAATTCCGAAAAGCTCATATAATCGCCGGGGCCAAGGGGATCCGGTCCTGTAGGGCCAATAGGCATCTTATCACAGGAGACAAACAGCACTGAAAAGATCAGGGCGGTCAGTGTATATTTTATTTGTGTAAAACTCATACTAGATTTTATTAGCAGTTAATGTCTTTAAATTAAAAACGCAGGGTCATGCTCGCGAAAAAGTTCAGGCCATACGCATAGAACAACTTCGGAGGAAACTTGCCCACTTGTACGGGATCGGTGGATGACAATTGCGCATCATACCGCAGCTGTTCAAATCCGCCGGTGACGATATCCTTATTATTCAGGATATTATTGACTCCCACATTAAATACAAGGAAAGTGGATTTTTTATTGACTTCAAAATCTTTGGGCAACTTCCAGGAATAGCCACCAAAGAAATCCACGGTGTATTGCGCATCAAACTGTGTCTGGTCAAAAATAGCATTATACGCCTCACTTTTAGGAGCCACATACTGCAGGGCATCCCAGGTGCGGCGCAGCGGGTTCATACTGAGATAGGATTTATCAAAATAATTACCGGTCAGGCTAATGAACCAGAATTTAGGAGAACGGTAATTGAACGCAAAGCTGTAGGCCTCCATGGGTGTGGAGGGTAACCGGAAGTTCTCGGCATAGATCAGCTGGCGGCCCAGCACAGAGGCACTGTTATCCACGGTGATCACCGCTGTCTGCTTGCTGTCATAATAATAACGGCCAACGGCAGCCGCTGCATTCAGGGTAATAGTCGGCGTCAGCCTGGCTTCTATACCAAATTCACCACCAAAATGAAGTTTATCAATTCCATTAATCGCATAGTTGACGAAGTTCTGATAGGTATCATGGTAGAAGGACATTACATCCACACCATCCTGGAATCGGGTGTAATACCCACTTAAGCGTATTTTGAATTTTGGCGCATTCATGACATAACCACCTTCCACCGTCTGAATGGTTTCACTGGTTACATCTTCCTGCTGGGCATTGCGGGTACGTGGAGAAATAAACACATTCTCAAAATACGGGGCCCGGGTCTGATAAGAACCGTTAACAAATAGGTAGTTACGGCCATCGATTTTATAAGTCACTCCGGCTTTTACGGCATAATCCGTAAACTCATTGATCGTTCCTTTCCCTTCTGAGTCGTTAGGGAAAAGGCCATTGCGGACATTTCCTTCCCGGTAAAATTTTGTATAGGACAGGTTCCCGGCCAGGAACAAATCCACTTTATTATAGCGGAAAACACCCTGGGCCCAACCGGCCGCCCGGGAAATATTGATATTATAATCATACCCGAACTTATCCCCTTTATAAAGAATGCGGTTGGGCTGATCCAGGTCAAACTGGTTGGCCAGGTTATCTACCGGGAAATCCCTTTCAGCAAACTGGTTTACGTTGACATAAAACTGACCACCGAGTAAATCATCTACTTTTTTATAGTAGTGATTATTCTGTTGCTGGTAAGAAGCGCCGGCGGTGAAATCAATATGTTCGCCGAATTTGGTATTTAAAACGCTGTTGGCATTGAACCTTTTGGTATTGATGATTCTTTCTTCAATGATGTAACGGGAACGAAGACCCGTGACACTGTTACCGGTAATGCCATTGGCATTATTGATGGTGGCTGTGCTGGCCCGGTTAACATTGTAAAGATTCTGCCAGTTGATCTGCCGGTAGTTGATATCGTTCTTCATCAGGTCATACAATTGTTGTCCCTGTGAAGGATCGGTGGAACTGGACCAGGTACTGGTATAGCTGGGCAGGTAACGGTAATAATCCGGGCGAGGATCCGCGGCATTGTACCAGTCCAGCGCGGTAACACTGCGGTTCCCTAATGAATAACCGGCGGCTGTGGTCAGGGTGGTTTTATTATTCAGCCTGAAATCATGGGTAAGGATAAATACCGGTTGGTGGGTTTTTCCAATACTGGCATTTCTTTTTTCCCCGTTCTGGTAACCCCAGTTCGGATTATAATAATTGGTGCCTGCGAGGTCCATCATTTCCTGAACAGCCGCTCCCTGGCGACCGTTTTCAGTGGGTGCACCGAAAGTGGTGAAGGAAAGCAGGTGGCGCTGTCCGATCCGCTTATCCACAGCGGCGAAATAGCCCCAGCCATTATAATAAGTACCGGGAACATACCCTTCATCGGCCCAACGGCGACTGCCACTCAGTGAAAACGCCCATCCTTTTTTACTGACACCGGTTGAATGCGTGAGCATGATCCGGTTATTGTAGTTACGGTTGGACGCTGCATAGCTGATACTGGTTTGTGCCCGCTGTTTGCTGGCGCGGGAATCGATATTGGTATTGCTGCCGATATCGCCAAAAGCAAATGTATTATACCTTAAGCCCCAGGATACATCCCGGTTACGCATTACATCATTCAATCCGCCCCAGAGACCATATGGGGTAAAACCATTATCCAGGTTATCCATCGGAATCCCATTCATGTACGTACTGAAGAGATCATTGTCATACCCGCGGATACGGAAACGTACCGCACTGAAGTTGAAAGAGGCGGCGGAATAAAACGGATCTCTGCCCGCAGTCAGCAGCGAGGAAATATTCTGATTACCACCGTCGCCCATATCGTTTTCATCCAGGGAAACGGTTGGAATATTATCCAGTACACCGTCTTTAAGCTCATCAATGATTACTGTGTCTTTTTTAGCTGTGGAGTCCACCTGTGCTCCGGCTGCGAGAGAAAAGCAGCAGAGCAGCAGCAGCAGTTTGTTTTTTAGCATGTCAGTTTATTTAAACGAGAGTGCAAAATTACTAAGGATATCCTACCCATTTTAAAAAAATTAGGCACATCATAATAAAGTAATACACCTGCGCAGCTAATTTCTATGGTTTGTCGTCCAATGATTCTGTATGTTTGTGCCCCTTTATACGAATTTTATGAGCAGAATCACCATCGTATTTTTCCTGTTGATAAGTTGCCTTACCTTACCCGCACAGAAAAAAGACTATAAAAGCGCCGTTATTGCCTTCTACAACCTCGAAAATCTTTACGATACAGTAGATAACACCCTTACCAATGATGAGGAATTTCTGCCCAAAGGGGACCGCAACTATGGTTCTGCTATTTATAATAATAAACTGAATAAACTTGCCACGGTCATTTCCCAGATTGGGACCGAGCTCAACCCCGAAGGGCCAGCGCTTTTGGGGGTGGCTGAAGTGGAGAATGATACGGTGCTGAATGACCTGGTACGTCAACCCGCGATTGCCAAAAGGAATTACCGGATCGTACATTATGATTCCAGGGATATCCGGGGTGTGGATGTCGGTCTTTTGTATAATCCGAAATACTTTGTGGTGGAAGCCAGTGACAAATTATTTGTGCAACTGCCGGGCGGATCAAAAGACGCGTATTTTACCCGGGATATCCTTTGGGTAAAAGGGAAGCTGGACGGGGAAACGGTACATATATATGTTAATCACTGGCCGAGCCGTAGTGGTGGTGAAGTGCGGAGTGCCCCGGCCCGTAATGCCGCGGCGCAGGTTTGCCGCAACCATATGGACTCGATCACCAAAAAAGAACCTAATGCCAAGATCATTGTCATGGGTGACCTCAATGACGATCCCATCAATGAGAGCGTATCCGGTATCATTAATGCCAAAGGAAAGGAGAAGGATGTAAAGCCGGGCGGCATGTTCAATCCGTGGATGGATATGTATAAAAAAGGGATAGGAACGCTGGCCTACCAGGATGCCTGGGGGCTGTTTGACCAGATTCTTATTTCACAGGCCTGGCTGAAAAAGGAACAAAGCGGTTTCTTCTATTACCAGCCTCATATTTTTAACAAGGAATACCTGGTAGAAAACCAGGGCCGGTATAAAGGCTATCCCATGCGCACCTGGGATGGGAATACCTACCGGGGCGGATACAGCGACCACTTCCCGACTTATATCTTTTTCCTGAAAGAGATTAAACCTGTTAAAAAGGGATTTTAATTTTAAGTAGCTGAATTTCAACGTATTGAATTTCATATATTGAAAGAGTTGCGGGCTTCAGATACAACTCCTTTTTCTGTAAGGAATCTGCCCGGAAACCCCTATCTTTGCCGCCCCAAATCTGTATTCGCAGATTCTGTCTTTTGCAGCTCCGGCGAATGAAGACTGTCCAATGGGTAAACCGAATTATTAAATCAAAAAAAGGTAAAATGAACAATTACGAATTGATGGTGATTTTTACCCCCGTTTTAAGTGACGATGAGTTCAAAGCTGAGCAGAAAAAATATGCGAAGCTGGTAACCGATGCCGGTGGCTCTATCGTTCATGAAAATCCCTGGGGACTGAAATCACTTGCGTATCCGATCCAGAAAAAGACAACCGGTCTGTACTGGGTTATGGAGTACACCGCGCAATCCGACTTCAATGAGAAGCTGAAAATCCAGCTTCTGCGTGACGAAAGCGTGCTTCGTCACTTATGCACTAAACTCGATAAATACGCCGTCGAGTACAATGCCAAAAAGAAAAGTGGTGTAAAAACTGGAACCGAAAAAGCAGTGGAGGCTTAATACAATGGCAAAGAATGAAATTAAATACCTGACCGCCATTAAAAGCGACAAACGTGTAAAGAAGTTTTGCCGCTTTAAGAAATATGGCATCCGCTACATCGATTATAAAGATGTGGAGTTCCTGAAAAAATTCCTGAACGAGCAGGGTAAATTATTACCCCGTCGCCTCTCCGGTAACAGCCTGAAATATCAGCGTAAAGTTTCCGATGCAGTGAAAAAAGCCCGTCAGATGGCCTTATTGCCTTACGTAACAGATCTTTTAAAATAACCTCACCCTAACCCCGTAAAACGGGAGACAGTTTTCGTAAATGGAAACTGGGTTGGTGAACAAAAAGAAAACAATGGAAGTAATCTTAATTCAAGACGTAGATAATCTGGGTGGCATCAACGAGGTGGTAAAAGTAAAGAACGGGTATGCCCGTAACTATTTACTGCCCCGTAAGCTGGCGGTTGAAAACAGCCCCAGCAACAAGAAGCAACTGGAAGAGCGTATGAAGCAGGTGCGCAAGAAAGAAGATAAAATGCTGGCTGAAATCAACAGTGTTATCGCTAAACTGAATGAAGCCCCGATCAAACTGGGTGCTAAAACAGGTACCAGCGGTAAAATCTTCGGAAGCATCACCACGCTGCAGCTCAGCCGCGCTATCCGCGATCAAAGAGGGTATGATATCGATCGCAAGAAGATGACGATCCCTGAAGATGTAAAAGAACTGGGTTCTTACAAAGCTACCATCGACTTCGGTAATGGTAAATCCACTGAGATTGACATTGAAGTAGTCGCTGAATAATTTCCCCCACTTTTTTATAAAAAACCTCCCATCCGGGAGGTTTTTTTGTTTAAATAATACAAGTATTTGACTATCAGTATTTTAAATCATTAAGCATCTCTTTACAGAAAAATTATTACTATCTCAAAAAAATTTCCGTTATTTTGTCTTGCTTTTGGTGCTCTTTCAGTTTTACAAGTCCTGAACGATTCGAAAAACCATAGAATGTTCATTGGGTACTGTTACTGTTGACACTTTTATATTTAAAATTTTCAAAATGAACATTTACGTAGGAAATCTCAGTTGGAACCTGAAGGATCAGGATTTATCTAACCTTTTTGCCACACATGGCGAAGTTAGCTCCGCAAAAATTGTTACCGACAAATTCACTAACCGCAGCAAAGGTTTTGGATTTGTAGAAATGACCAATGACGACCAGGCTCAGGCTGCAATTGCTGCCCTGAATGGTACTGAAGTTGACGGTCGTAACATTGTTGTTAATGAAAGTCGTCCGAAACCGGAAGGTGGCGGCGGCGGCGGCTTCAAGAAAAGAAGCTTTGGCAATGGTGGCGGCGGTGGCGGCTACAAAGGTGGTGGCGGCGGCGGCTTTAAGAAAGGCGGCGGCGGAGGCGGTTTCAACCGTGATCGCGGTGGATACGGCAACGACTATTAATCGTAAGTCTTCCCAATAAATTGAAAGTCTGGTCCGACATTGTCGAACCAGACTTTTTTTATCTGCACCGTACTGTGAATTACTGTACTTTAATTGATCTTCTTTACACTACCGGCACCGGATACCCGCTGACTCACTGTTGCATTGCCCTTATACTTCACATCGGCGGCTCCTGATACTTCCACATCCAGTTTTACACTGGCAAATACTTCCGCATTTCCTGCGCCGGAAATATCCACTTTCGTATTCTCAGCCAGCAATTCATAACACTTGATATCCGTACTTCCAGAACCATCCACACTGAAATCACGGGTCTCTCCTTTCAGGGTTACAGAACCGGCCCCGCTTACTTCTACTTTTACCCCCGGCGCATTCACTTCCAGTTTTGCATCCGATGCCCCGCTCAGATCCACATTCAATGTTCCGGTACTATTGATCTTATTCTCCGTAAAAATATCACAGGCCCCGGATGCCTCTAAGCGGGAAAATTCAGGGGCACTCACATATACCCGGATCGATCGGGTGGGCTTCAGATTGATTCCGCTCCTGGTGCGAATCCGGAGCATGGATCCGTCCAGCTCCACTTCCACATATTTCAACAGGTTTTCATCGCCGTCGACTCGTACGGCTGTAACACTGTCTGTTCTTACAAACAGATCGATTGCCCCGCTCACTCTCACTCCGTCGAAAGATCCGGAGGACCGGGTTTCCGTCACCATTTTACCGTTTCCCCGGACGCGTTTTCCCATAAAATTGCTGCAGGATGAAAACACCAGCATAGTGGCGGCCAGCAAGACTAAAATACGTTTCATAACTGTGCTATTTAAGTTAACCAAAGATACCAAGGTTTGACTGCTTTTCCAGTTAGACGCCGGACTTAAAAGAAGGTTACCCACAAGCGGCATTTTTCCCATTTTACCGGCAGCCGACGGCTTCCAGCCTGTCCGGTTTTCTTTACCTTCGCAGCACTATGACAGAAAAGATACTCATCCTGGATTATGGTTCACAGTACACACAGTTGATTGCCAGAGCCGTCAGAGAAGCCAATGTATACTGTGAAATTATTCCGTTCTATAAACCCTTTACATTCGAACCAGGCCTTAAAGGCATCATCCTTTCCGGATCCCCTTTTTCAGTGAATGAACCCAATGCACCGGATACCGATGTAGCCAACCTGGTCAGCCAGGTTCCCGTTCTTGGCGTCTGCTACGGCGCCCAATTAACCGCCAAACGTTACGGCGGAGTGGTGGCTAAAAGTGATAAGCGCGAATACGGACGTGCCATCCTTCAACGTAAAAAGGAAGACACCCTTTTCAGTGAGGTCAGCGATCAGAGCCAGGTATGGATGAGTCACAGTGATACCATTAAACAATTGCCGGAAGGATTTGAACTGCTGGCCGATACCGACAGTATCCCGGTTGCCGCTTTCCGCAAAGCCGGAAATGATGGAAACCCACTTTATGGCGTACAGTTCCATCCGGAAGTTTATCACTCCAAAGAAGGTAAAAAGATCATCCATAATTTCCTGGTAAAGATTTGTGGTTGCAGCCAGGACTGGACCCCTGCCCATTTTATCACCGACACGGTTGATCAGTTAAAAAAACAGATCGGTGACCGGAAAGTAATCATGGCCCTTAGCGGCGGGGTCGACTCTACTGTAGCCGCCACCCTGATCCACCGGGCAATCGGGGACCGCCTTTTCGGCATTTTTGTCGATAATGGTGTTTTGCGTAAAGGCGAATTTGAATCGGTATTAAAGACCTATGCCCAGATCGGCCTGAATGTAAAAGGGATTGATGCCCGGGAACATTTCTATACCAAGCTGGCCGGAAAAACCGATCCGGAAGAAAAAAGAAAAATTATCGGGGCCGGATTTATCGATGTTTTCCAGGAAGAAGCAAAGAAAGTGGAAGGGGTGGGTTTACTCGGACAAGGCACTATTTATCCGGATGTGATCGAAAGTGTTTCCGTACATGGACCTTCCGTTACCATCAAATCGCATCATAATGTGGGTGGTTTACCGGAGCACCTGCACCTTGAACTGGTTGAACCCCTGCGCTCCCTTTTCAAAGATGAGGTACGTAAAGTAGGCCGCGAACTGGGCATACCGGCAGAAATGATTGACCGGCACCCCTTCCCCGGGCCGGGCCTGGCGATCCGTATCCTGGGCGATATAACAGAAGAAAAGGTACAGTTATTGCAACAGGCAGATCACGTGTACATCAAAGCACTGAAAGATAACAATCTCTATGCAACGATCTGGCAGGCTGGCGCTATCTTACTTCCTGTAAAAAGCGTGGGCGTAATGGGCGACGAAAGAACCTATGAGTACACGGTTGCATTAAGGGCGGTAACCAGTGTGGATGGCATGACCGCTGACTGGGCGCATCTCCCTTATGATTTCCTGGCCTATGTGTCCAACGAAATCATAAACAATGTACGGGGTATCAACCGGGTGGTTTATGATATCAGCAGTAAACCTCCTGCAACAATAGAATGGGAATAACTATCTACTATATGAAGATTCAAACCTGGGTGCTTTTCCTGTCGTTTTTCCTGGTACAAACCGCCGGGGCACAGGAACCTGCACCAAAATTTAAGATTGCCATCTTCGCACCGTTGTACCTGGACTCTGCTTTCGACGACCAGTCCGAATACCGCTATGCGAAAAATACATTTCCCAAGTTTATTAATCCGGGACTGGAGTTTTATGAAGGCGCCCAGCTGGCCCTGGATTCACTGAACAGGGAAAAAATAAACCTCGATGTGCAGGTATTCGATACCCGATCTGTCCACCAAACCGTACAACAGCAACTGGCCAATGCGTCAGTTAAGGATATTAACCTGCTCATCGCCTATTGCTCAGCAAATGAAGTAAAGTCGTTTGCCGATGCGGGATTACAAATGAACATTCCGGTGATCAATGTCAACCTGCCCAATGACGGTGGGGTTACCGGTAATCCGTACTATGTGATGCTCAATTCCACCCTGAAGACTCAATGCGAAGGGATCTACCGGCATATCCAAAAGTTCTATGCGCTGGACCGGCTCATTGTATTCCGGAAAAAAGGAGTCCTTGAAGACCGTATTAAATCTTACTTTGATGAGTTTGCCAAAAACACGATGGGCGTTCCCTTGAAATTAAAGTATATCGATCTTACCGACAGTTTCCAGGTCAATCAGCTCTCCCCTTATCTTGATACCCTTCAAAACACCTTATGTATTGCCGGCAGCCTGGATGAAAATTTCGGCAAAAGGCTGGCCCTTCAGTTGGCTGTCTTAAAAAAACAAAACCTGAAAGCCACGGTGATGGGAATGCCTACCTGGGATGCAATAAAGGATTTTACCCGCCCCGAATACAGGGGAATTGAAATTGTATACAGTACTCCTTTTTATAATCCACGTACGGATAAAGTAAGCCAGAGTATCACCAATACTTTTAATACCCGGATGTTTGCCCGACCCAGTGATATGGTCATGCGGGGATATGAAACAGTCTGGCGTTTTGTAAAACTGATGCTGCTGTATAAAGCTGATTTTTCCTCCAACATCACCCGGAAAGAATTCAATGTATTCCGGGAAATGGATATTCAACCGGTGTTGAATAAACAAACCATGACGTTGGATTATTTTGAAAACAAGAAACTCTTTTTTCTGAAATGGCAGGATGGAATCATTAAATCGGTGAATTAGCCCCCTGCTGAACAATACGATCCCACACGTGCATGCCACACCCGGATATAAATTAATTTACAAATGGCTTGAAGCAAAAAGTTTCAGGCCATTTTTATTCCAGGAAGAAACCTGGACCCATATCTCCCAAAGAAAAAGCGGGCTCGTCAATGCGCCTACCGGTTGTGGGAAAACGTACTCTGTATTCCTGGGCACGCTGATCCGCTATATCAATCTTCATCCTGACGATTACGGAACCCGGAAAAATGCCGGATTACAATTATTATGGGTAACCCCGCTTCGTGCCCTGGCCAAGGATATCGGAAGGGCGATGGAAGAAGTTTTGACGGAACTTCAGCTTCCATGGAAAGTCGGTATACGGAATGGAGATACTTCGATAGCGGAAAGGGCCCGGCAAAAAAAACAAATGCCGGAGATCCTGATCATCACGCCGGAAAGCCTTCATTTATTACTGGCGCAGAAAGGATACCCTGCTCTCTTTCAGTCGCTGGCGGTTATTGCGGTGGATGAATGGCATGAATTACTCGGCAGCAAACGGGGAGTACAGGTAGAGCTGGCCATTTCCCGCCTGGTACACCTGCAGGAAAATCCAACGCAACGGCCCATGGTATGGGGTATATCCGCCACAATTGGAAATCTCGAAGAAGCCGGTGAGGTGCTGCTCTCCCCATTGCAACAGCCATGCATAACCGTAACGGCAGCCCTTCAGAAAAAAATCCAGGTAGAATCCATCTATCCGGATGAAATTGAAAAGTATCCCTGGGCCGGTCACCTGGGAATCAAGCTGGCACACAAACTGATTCCGATTATACAGGCAAGCGGAACCACCCTGATCTTTATTAATACCCGGGGTATGAGCGAAACCTGGTACCAGACCTTGCTGGACATCTGTCCCGATCTGGCTGGTGTGATTGCCCTGCATCATGGAAGTATTGATCCTGAACTCCGGAACTGGATTGAAGATAATTTGCATACGGGAAAACTGAAAGCCGTGGTTTGCACGGCGAGTCTTGACCTGGGGGTTGATTTCCGACCAGTGGAAACGGTGATCCAGGTGGGTTCCCCCAAGGGAGTAGCCCGGTTTTTACAAAGAGCCGGCCGTAGCGGGCACCAGCCGGATGCCGTCAGCCGGATCTACTTTCTGCCCACGCACTCGCTTGAACTGACCGAAGCGGCCGCACTTAAATCGGCCATTGATGAAAATCTGATTGAGAGCCGGATCCCTTTCACCGGTTGCTATGATGTGTTGCTGCAATACCTGAATACCCTGGCCATTTCGGAAGGATTCACCCATCCTTCTTTATATCATGAAATCAGGACCACCTATTGTTACCGTGACCTGACGGAAGAAGAATGGGGGCAATTACTCCATTTTGCCACCCAGGGTGGAAAGGCTATGCAACAATATGATGATTTTAAAAAAGTGGAACTGGAAGACGGCGTTTACCGGATAAAGAGCCGGAAGCTGGCGATGCGACACCGGATGCATATCGGCACCATTGTAAGTGATGCCATGCTGAAAGTAAAATTCATATCCGGAGGGTATATTGGGGTAATTGAAGAGTACTTTATTTCCCGCTTATCACCTGGGGATGTATTTACGCTGGCAGGCCGAAACCTGGAATTTGTCATGATCAAAGACATGACAGTCCTGGTACGAAAATCATCCAGTAAAAAATCCATTATCCCCAGCTGGAATGGAGGGCGGATGCCACTTAGCGCTAACCTGGGGAAGAAACTTCGTGCAGCGCTAAACAGGTACCGCCAGGGAACTTCAACTGAAACGGAAGAACTCAAAGCCCTGCACCCGCTATTTGAATTGCAGGCTGCCCTTTCGCATGTACCTGCTGAAAATGAATTGCTGATCGAGCAGATTGAAACAAAAGATGGATTCCATCTTTTTGTATACCCTTTTGAAGGACGCCTCGTACATGAAGCTATGGCGGCAATACTGGCCTGGCGGATCAGCCGGATTCAGCCAATCACGTTTTCCTTTGCCATGAATGATTATGGTTTTGAACTGCTGAGTGATCAGCCTATCCCGGTAGATGACACCAATGTGTATGATTTATTTACCACTGATGGATTGCTATTGGATATCCAGCGGAGTGTAAATAATACCGAGATGGCCCGGCGGAAATTCAGGGATGTGGCCGTGATTGGTGGCTTGATTTTCCAGGGTATGCCAGGAGAAAAAAAGAAGGCCCGGCACCTGCAATCCTCCGCTTCCCTTTTATTTAATGTATTCAGTGAATATGATTCGGACAACCTGCTGCTGCGCCAGGCCTACCAGGAAGTACTGGATCAGCAAATGGAAGAAGCCCGGTTGCGGGATATGCTTCAACGGATCCAGGAATCAACAATCGTCCTTACTTTTCCAGTACAGCTCACCCCCTTCTGTTTCCCGATTAAAGTGGATAGTATGCGGGAAGACCTTTCATCAGAAAAACTGGAAGACCGGATCAAAAAAATGCAACAGCAACTGAAATAAGCCAATTGTTTTATAGATTTGACCCCTGTCAATGAAAAACCCGATTCCCCATATTCTCCGCGAGCAAACACTCTGGTTATCCCCCGAACGTTGTATTTTATGGGAAGAAGAAAACACCCTGATTGTGGCCGATCTTCACCTGGGTAAATCGGGGCATTTCCGGAAAGAAGGAATTGGTATTCCCCAGAGTATCTATAAAGCGGATCTGCAACGGCTGATGGCACAGCTTTATCTGTATAAGGCGGACAGGCTGATTATTGCTGGTGACTTTACCCATAGTACGGCTAACAAGGAACTGGATCTCTTTCTCAAATGGCGAAAGGATTTCTCCCTGTTGCAGATCGACCTGGTGAAAGGGAATCATGATATCCTGGGTGATCAGTGGTATGAGACCGCCGGTATTCAGGTACACGAGTGGAAACTGGCTGCAGGCCCATTTTTATTTCTACATGATAAGAAAGCGGAAAAAGACCTGACCGCTGAAGAACTGAGCATGTACCGGTTTACCGGTCACCTGCATCCGGCCATTACCTTAAAAGGGAAAGGCAAACAAACCCTTCGTTTCCCTTGCTTTTATTTTACCAGAGATTGTGCGGTACTACCAGCGTTTAGCCGTTTCACGGGTGGATTTAAAGTTGAGCCCGTAAAAGGGGAACAGGTTTTTGCCCTGGTGGAAGACGGCATTATGCAACTGTCTTAAGGTTTGCGGCGAAGCTGGTTGTAATCCAGAAAATATATAAAGCGGACCGTCACTTCATTACCATGACGGAGATCAAATGTTTTGCCCAGGTTACGCAGGTAACTGTTCTGACCGGAACCAAACTGAATATTTTCTTCATTCCCCAACCAGTTTTTATATCCAAGGATCAGCCGGCTTCCGAGACGGAAATCCCAGGTCAGGAAAGCATCCACATTAAATACATTGACATTGTCATCCTGGTTGCTGATAAAGGCACGGCTGATCAGATCGCCCTTCATGTCTACATTATGAAAACTATAATAGTTTACTTTATTCCAGTAATGCCTTGCCCTGAGTGTCAGGTTGAGCCGGTAGGCAAAATTATATATACCAGAAAGGACAGAAGTGAAGTCGCGGTTTTTGCGGAATCCCACGATCGGTTCCCCGTTTGTTTCCCGCATAAACGCGTAGCCTAATTGATTGTCTTCGAGGTGTGAGCTGGTTTGAAGATCCAGTGAGAATCGATCCCCGAAGCGATAACGCATGCCGAGTGAAACACTCCGGAATGTATTACTGAACTCCGGTGCTACAGCATATACCAATCCGAAACTGACAAAGGCCTTCTTCCGGCTATCGGTACTGCCCGAGGCTTCCAGGGAATAATTGGACGGATAACGAAGGGGACGTCCGTCTGTACGGAGTTCGAAATAGTTGTTTTCCCAACCGGGTACCACGCCGGCAACCACGGTCAGGTCCCAGAAATTCCGGAATAACCAGAAGCCCCTGGCCTGCACATCAAACCGGTTATAGGCATAAGGCTGATACAGGTATTGCAAACGGGGCAACAAGGAATAACTGTAATCAATAAGCGAACGGGTGGGTTTGTACCGGCGATAAGAAATACTGGCCCGGTAACTGATTTCATTCGCTGCCTGCAGAATGCCGAGATCATTCGGGTCATAATTTTTTGACTCCACATTCCCGAGTACATAGTATTGCCAGTTGCCACTGACTTTCCCATATCGCAGGGTGGTGTTATACCCATCATAGCCGTTGGCCGACCAGATTTTACTGTACCGGGCTGTTCCCTGTAAGGCATGCAGGTTTCGTGAATCATAAAGTGCAAAATCGACAGCAGATACATTGGCATCACGGGCCGCACCATTGCGCATTACGTTTGTATTGGTAAAGGTCAGGGAGGAGCGACCTTTAAATGCCTGGTCCAGTACCAGGATATTGTAATTCGCCAGCGGCTCTGTTTCGATAGTGGTCTCCAGACCACTGATCTTATTACGGAGAACTGCTTTCATTGGAGCCGTTACCGCGTTAAATATCCCGATACCCAGTTTTTTCGTAGTGCGGCCGGAGAATTTAACGGCATTATATAATTGGGTGCTGGTTGGATTCTTAATGATCTCCAGGTCCGGGTCGGCATCAGCCATCCCTAATACCGAGTAATAACCACCGGGGAGTGCTCCTACCCTGCGTGAATAAAAGAGTTTTGCCTTATTGAAAATTTCTGTGCCTTCGGTAAAAAACTGCCGGTTTTCCTGAAACTGCACTTCATAAGGAGTCAGGTTATTGACCACATTGTCAGAGATCACCTGTCCAAAATCCGGTACCAGGGTGGCATCCAGTGTAAAACTTTCATTTAACCCGTATTTGAGATCCATTCCTCCATTCCGGAGCCATTCATTAAGATAACTGTTCCCAATGGGCGAAGAACGGAATCCTGTTGTAACATAAGGGGAAAAACTAAGCCGCAACGGTGGTTCAATATGCTGTAAGCTGGTCAGCTGCCCAAACTGGTTGGCAAAACCATTCACCTGCGGGCTGATCGGATTCCAGAAATCCGTTTCATTATTCCGGCGTGTAAAGCGTAGTAGCTGCAGCCCCCAGTCCTGTACTTCCTTTTTTGAAAACCTTAGGGAGACATATGGAATACGCATTTCAACCACCCATCCGTTCTTTTGGATACTCACTTTACTTTCCCAAACAGCATCCCAGGTTTTATCGCCATAGCTGCCAAACTCTCCTGAGTAAGTGGGCGATACCCGGGCATCCGACTGTACATTGGCCGTGGTAACCAGGAACTGGAAACCATTTTGTTTGTCATTATACGTATCAAAAAAAACAGAGAAATAGTCCACATCCCTCATTTGCTCACCATCCCTGGCGGTAAACTGCTTTCGGATTAGGGCTGGATCGTCAAAGAGATAAGCGCCAACATATATAGCTGAATTATCATACAAAATCCGGACTTCTGTGCCGGAGCTGCTTTTACTACCGGGGGAGGGAGAATTCTGAATAAAATCAGTTAATACAGGTGCGTCCTGCCATACGGCATCATTCAACACCCCATCAATGCGGGGTGCTTGTAAGGTTTTTACAGCCTGTGTTGTTTTAACCTGCGCAACTGATTGAAAACAAAGGAGTAAAAGGGCAATATAGTAATAATATCTCAGCCTCATCTGCAGTAGTCCTGCTACAAATATATAGACAAAAAAGCAGGACCAAAGGCTGCCCTTACATTGGTTGAAAACTTACTAAGTGATTGTTTGATACTCAGTTAATACGTTTCTTTAGGGAACTTACCTGCTGTTGCAGATCGGATACCACATTGGCCAGCTGGTTCATATCCCAGCGGTTCTGGGTATTTGCCCGGGCGATGACCACCTGGGCCTGCCACATTTCCAGCACTTCCTCCGCATTTACCGTATACGGATGAAAAGATGGGTTATCGCTGATCAGGGTCAGTTTATTTTTAAGCTTATTATGCTTCTGTACGCGTTTATAAACAATGCCTTCATTCCTGGAAATCACAATACAGGCGGCATTGTTCTTCATGTCTTCAAAGTTGTCCACTTTTTCACCGACAATTACCGATCCGCTGGGGGTAGGCAGCATCGAGTCCCCGATTATTTCAAATGCCCGGTAATTTCCCCCGGTTAACATCGGAAGCGTAAAGGTATTCAGCTCATCAATAAATTCCGGATCCGCATAACCAGCCAGGTAGCCGGCGGCTGCTTTTACCGGGACAAACTGGATTTCTGATTTTCCGGCAGCCAACTTCATGGCTCTTCGCTTGGCGAGATAATTTGCCTTATTATCGCTCAGGTCCTTCCGTAGAATTTCATCCAATGTTAGCTTAAACATATCACAAACAACTTCCAGGACATCAATACGGGGCTCGGCCCTTTCTTCTTCATAGGCACCCAGCAAGGAACGTTTAATGTGTAGTTTGTTGGCAAACTCCTCCTGTGTCCAGCCACGCAGCTTGCGGAGATATTTCAGGTTTTGATTTGAGACAGCCATGATAGTCTAATTTATTTAGCTGCAAAATACTAATTATTTTAGATATTCCAAATCCTTTCTTTTAAGCGGCTTGGATAACCCGGAAAAAACAAGGATTTTTGTATCCTATGAAAAAGAAAGCCATAACCAGTCCTAAGAAAAAAAGCCGGGTAAATGAAAAGCCGGTGATCCTGATTACCAATGACGACGGCATTACTGCACCCGGCATCCGCAGCCTGGTGGAGGCCGTAAAGGATATCGGGAAAATTGTTGTAGTGGCCCCTGATAAAGCCCAGTCGGGCATGGGCCATGCCATCACCATTGGCCAGCCGCTGCGCCTGCATAAAGTGCAGATGTTTGAGGGAGTGGAATCCTGGTCCTGTACCGGAACGCCGGTGGATTGTGTGAAACTGGCCGTGGACAAAGTATTGCACCGTAAACCGGATCTCTGTCTGAGTGGCATCAATCATGGCGCCAACCACAGTATCAATGTAATTTATTCAGGGACGATGTCGGCCGCGGTGGAAGCCGCCATTGAAAGTATTCCATCTGCCGGGTTCTCCCTGCTCGATTACAGTATTGACGCGGATTTTAGCGGAGCTAAAAAATATGCCCGTATCATTGTGGAGAAAATGCTGAGTACCAAACTGGAGAAACATACGGTGCTGAATGTAAATGTGCCTTCTAAACCGGAAATACTCCTCAAAGGCATTAAAATATGCCGGCAGGCCTACGCAAAATATGTTGAAGATTTTATTGAACGGAAAGACCCGCATGGCAAGCATTACTATTGGCTGACCGGTGAGTTTGTGAATTTTGATAAAGGAAAAGATACCGATGTGTGGGCCCTGGCAAATAATTATGTGAGTGTGGTACCGGTACAGTTTGACCTGACACACTATGCCATGAAAGACAAACTTAAAAACTGGGAAAAATGATATTCACCAAAGACAACCTGAAACTTGGTCTGGTGCTTGGATTGGTTGGTCCGCTGGCCGGACTGGCGGTGGTTTATTTTGTAAGCTATTCAGCTTTTACCTTTATTGAATTCCTCGATAATTTTATACATGAGAACAAACTCATCACCTCCATTGGTTCCATGAGTTTGCTGGCCAATGCGGTACTATTCACGCTCTATGTAAATACCAACCGGGATAAAACGGCTAAAGGAATATTTATTGTCACCCTGATTTACGGTATCGGCATCCTGGTATTAAAAATCTTCAACTAAGGGGTTCATGAAGTATTACATCATAGCAGGGGAAGCCTCCGGTGATTTGCATGGCAGTAACCTGATCCGGGAAATCCGTAAAAACGATGCTGCAGCCCGGATACGTTGCTGGGGTGGAGATAAAATGAAAGCCCAGGGTGGCGAACTCGTGAAGCACTACCGGGAACTGGCTTTTATGGGATTTACAGAAGTGTTGATGAATCTGCGTACTATTTTCCGCAACCTTGCTATCTGCCGTAAGGATATAGGGGAATATCAACCGGATGTACTGATCCTGGTGGACTATCCGGGTTTTAATTTACGGATCGCCAGCTGGGCAAAAAAACAAGGCATCCGGGTCGTTTACTATATCGCACCACAGGTATGGGCCTGGAAAGAGAACCGGGTAAAATCGATGAAGGAATGTATTGACCTGATGCTGGTGATTCTCCCCTTCGAAAAAGATTACTTTAAGAATAAATGGAACTGGGATGTTCACTATGTGGGGCATCCGCTGGTGGAAGAAACCGATGCAGCCGCCACAAAAGGATCGGGAGAACGGTTGGCGGAAAAACCGGTGATAGCCT
>Ga0209717_1001699_pt1 | contig 22931 bp, 8 predicted proteins | sample AD_UKC048_MetaG_FD_184418 | JGI IMG/M metagenome (GOLD analysis project Ga0209717, IMG submission 184418) | Active sludge microbial communities of municipal wastewater-treating anaerobic digesters from USA - AD_UKC048_MetaG (SPAdes) (version 2) | ecosystem: Engineered > Bioreactor > Anaerobic >... | reverse complement strand
GATCGTAGTAACCTGCGCTGACCAGGGTACCCTGGTACCGGTACAAGTATGGCTGCAGGATGCTGCCGGCAACGCCGACTTCTGCATCGCATACGTAGACGTACAAGCCAACATCGTAGGCTGCCCGCAAGGCAATAACGCAACGGTAGCAGGTGCACTGGCCACGGAAACGCTGCAAAGCATCGACCAGGTGTCGGTAGAACTGGCAGGTACGCCGAATGTGAATGAAACGCAGGTGGCAGATGCTTCCTATTCGTTCCCGAGCGTACCGCTGGGTGCTAACGTAACCGTTACTCCGACGAAAGACGACAACCCGCTCAACGGTGTAACCACCTACGACCTGGTGCTGATCAACAAACATATCCTGGGTCTGGAGCCGCTGACGACGCCGTACAAAATGATCGCCGCCGACGCGAATAAGTCGGGTTCGATCACCACGTTCGACATCGTGGAGTTCCGCAAACTGATCCTGGGTATCTACAACGAACTGCCAAACAACACGTCCTGGAGATTTGTAGATAAGTCACACACCTTTGCCGACAACTCCAACCCATTCCAGACGCTCTTCCCCGAAAACAAATCGGTGGCAGACATCCAGTCTGATAATATGGTGGATGATTTTGTAGGTATAAAAATTGGTGATGTAAACAATACGGTCATCGCGAACTCACTACAATCAGTGGATGATCGCACCGCAGCCACGATGTTATTTGATGTGGAAGACCGCACGGTGAAAGCCGGCGAGGTGTTCACACTGAATTTCAAAGGAGCAGAACGCGTGCAAGGTTACCAGTTCACTATGAACATGAATGGTCTGGAAGTACAGGATATTATCCCTGGTACAGACATGAAACTGGACAACTTTGGTGTGTTTGCTGATGCGATCACCACTTCTGTAGACGGAGAAGCCAACGAATTTGCAGTGACCTTCCGCGCGACCAAAGCCGGCCAGATCTCTACCATGTTGGGCGTATCCAGCCAGATTACGAAAGCAGAGGCGTACAACCTGACGAACGACCGCCTGGATATTGCTTTCCGCTTCAACAACGGTAATACGAGCACGATCAGCGGTGTAGGTTTCGAACTGTATCAGAACCAGCCGAATCCGTTTGTGAACAAAACATTCATCGGTTTCCACTTGCCGGAAGCAACGCAGGCTCGCCTGACAGTCTTCGACGAAACGGGCCGCATCGTGTTCACACAACAGGGCGACTTTGCGAAAGGATACAACGTGTTTGCAATTGATCGTCAATTGATTACGACAACTGGTGTATTGTACTACTCCGTAGAAACGGTGCAGGACAAGGCTACCAGGAAGATGATTCAATCGAAGTAATGTTGATGAGGGTTGATGAGGGTTTATAAAAGTTGATAATGGCTACTCGAAAAAGAGCATTCGCCCTATAGAGCGGCTATTATCAACTCTTATAAACCTTATCAACCTCATCAACCCTTATTAATTTTAGTTACCCTCCATCATAAGAATGATGCGCGGCCTGGAAAGAAGATTCCGGGTCGCGCATTTTTTGTTGTACGGCACAGGCGCTAACTCAGCGGCGCAAGTCCGCTTCACGCTTGGCAGCTGTAGGGTTAAGTATCCATAACGAGATGGTGGAATACAGAGATTTGAACAGTCTCGCTTTGCAAATGAAAAAACAAAGCAACTACATTAAGCGGTAGTATTTGATATCCACATTCCTGCCTGCCTGCTTTTGCCCTATTTAGTTTTGTGGATCAAAAAATTTAAATCAAATGGGGTGCCGAAAACCGTACCCTATATGAGGCGAATTTTTATAGTAATAAAATATTTGTGCTTGATATGAATTCAACAAGCAGCGCTCCTGGAGCGTGCGCAGTGCCATCAAAACAGGAAGACAAACACCTTATCATGGCGGAAGTAGTTTTCGGAGATCCCAAACAAGTAAATTGCTGCGGAGTAGGTATTTGTCGATTGTTTCCCAGTAACCCGCATCGAAGTTCCCGCATTCCTTCCATACCAGCAGCGCTTTATTTTTTGCAGGGTGGCGGTATCGAATTACGTCTGCGACGTTCCGACTTGCCGGATGACGTATTTCGCAAACAATTTTCCAGCGGATTCTTCCGGGTACAAACAGCGCTGAACCTTCCGCGCTGGCTTCAGAATAAGATGCCTACATATGCCCTGATTACGATACCTTCAGGTGATTACTATTACCGGGAAACAGCATCTTACCTGACCATTATTCTGCCTACTGAATAAAAAAAAAACAAACATGCTCCGAGGGGGGCATCATATTAACCCATTCTGATACATCCTCAATGCATCGGTCTTATTATCTACATTTAATTTCAAATATATGTTTTTGACGTGGTATCGCACCCCGTTTACACTGATATTCATCAATTTTGCTGTTTCGTTATAGTCATTACTATGAGAAAGTAATTTTAACACCTGATTTTCTTTATCGGATAAAATAATCTCACCTATTGTTTTAGAAGCAGGATTGATATATTGAATGATGTGTTTCGCTATTTTTGGAGAAATAGCGGCCCCTCCTTTTTGTATGGTTAATAAAATTTCGCGAATATCAAGAATAGGGAATCCTTTCAATAAATAACCGGAGGCGCCTAGTGTCAACGCCTTGATGATGGAATCAGCATCTTCAATTCTTGTTAACATGATAATTTCAGCAGTTGGAAACCGCTTGCTAAGTCTGGGCAATGACTCAATGCCTGACATTCCCGGCAACTCAATATCCAGAAATAGAATATCTATGCTTGCGCGTTCAGGCAACACTTCCCAAAAAGATTCCATGCTTTCGGCAGCCACCACACACTGGTATTCTGGCGTAAAGTGCAGGGCATGTTGTATGGCTTCCAGAAAGGTGAAATCATCTTCAATAATACCAAATTTTATCATAAAGCATTTGCTTTTCGCTTTTTGAACGAAAAACAATCACTAAGTAACATAAATACGCTAAAATTGATCAGAAAAACAGCATCTATAATTTAACGGTATCTATGGCGCGGTGCTTTAGGGGTAATTGTACTGCAAATACGCATCCTTGCCCAAAGTTGTTTCGCACATTTACCCGGCCTCTATGCCGTTCAACAATACGCTTGACAATAGCCAGGCCGATGCCCTGCCCCTCGAATTCAGCGCGGTTGTGCGCGCTCTTAAAAAGGGTGAAAATATGGGGCAGCGAAGCAGGCGGTATACCTGTACCATTATCCTGAACTTCAATTGACGTGCCTGTATCATCAGAGGCTCCGGAGATGATAATTTCAGGTTTTTCCCTTTTGGCTGTAAATTTTACTGCATTGGAAATCAAGTTGGTGAAAACCTGCCGCATCAAGAATACGTCGGCATGCAGGAGCGGGAGGTCGGAAGACACTATTATTGAGTAAGATGCTGGGATGGTCATCCTTTTTAATATACTGTGCAGCAACTGGGCAGTATCGATCATCTCATATTGGAGCGGCAGGTTGTCAGCATCGGCATATTCACTGATGCCGTTTATCATTTCTTTAGATACCTGGTTGGCTTCTTTGGCTTTTTCGAGCAAATGCAGCGAGTCTTCATCTGCTTGAAGGGCCGGCTGCAGTGCTAATAGTTCCAGAAAATTATGCACGTTGTTTAAGGGACTTTTCAGGTCGTGGCCTACCGTGTAATTAAATGATCGAAGCTGCGATTCCTTTTGAGCGGCACTATTTCTGATCATTTGGCTTAAGTTGGTTTGCTGCTCTAAAATACTGCGAAGTCCCTGTATCTTTTCTTTCGGACCTTGTTGCATACCACTTCCAGCCAGTTTTTTTTGAATTCCTTTCAATCCTTCAGATTGTAACTTTATTTGCTCCTGCAGGCCATCAGACAAGTCCTCCATGCTGGTATTAAGATGGCTACCCAGGTCATCCAATTGTTGGTTTATTTCGAGGGTAAGTTTTCTAGTTTGCCTCAATACTTTTTGCCTGTTTATCAATAGTCCAATCAAAATGATCACCCCGAGTGCCAGCAAGATTATAAAAAGTTTTCGGTTTTCCATTTCTGCGACGAGTAACTGATTTTCCCGTTCGAGGATTACTACATGGGATGCTTCCTGTTCAATTTGTTCAGCGAGTTTTCCCATGCCTTCTATCTTTTTTTGATAGGCGGAATCCTGATAACTATTTGCTTTCTGATACAACATTTCAGCCCTTGCAGTATTGCCATAGTATGCTTCCTGGCGGCTTAACACGAACTCTATTTCATTGATCAGGAAAGGTTCTCCAGAGGCTTGTGCCATTTTATAAGCATGTAACGCCAGTGGACGGCTCTCCTGATACCGATTTAAGCGCATTAGAATGTTTGCCTTTCGTGTAATGCCTTGAACAATATAGAAAGTATCCTGGCAATTCCGCGCCTGGAGGATAAGTTCGTCGTAAAAATGCAAGGCGCCCTTCAGGTCTCCGAGAAGTGGATAAATAACACCGAGTTCGCCATAAGCAAAATCACAGGGATCGGTTTTATGAATCACCTTTTGTAATGCGATCAAAGAATCAATTTTGTCTTTTGATGGCGATAGCCCTACTTCTACCAACAGTTTGGCTAAATGATAACTGCGCTGCTTGTTTTCAGATACGCCTGCGGCACATTTTTCGGCTTGGGCGTATGCATCTATCGCTTTGCTACTGCTGCCCAAATTAGCATAAATAGATCCGAGGGTGCTCCACCCCCACATTTCCGCCTGGGCATCCTTTTTTACTTTAGCCCTTTCTAGCAACTGTTTTAAAGCGATGATGGCTTTCGCATAGTCGTCTGCGTCCAGGGCATTATAGGCGTAGTTTACGTATGCCTGCCAAAATTTAGTATCGTATTGAATACTAAAATCGATAGCAGTTTTCAGGTAGACATTACTACTATCAATCTGGAGAACTTTTTGATAATAGCGGCCTATTTGATAATAGGCCATATACACAGGATCGTAAATTTTATGTTTAATCAGCGTTGGTTTTATCTGTAAGATTTTTTGGTAGTAACCTTTCGCCGTGGATCGGTTATGCTGCTTTCTTTCGATTTCGGCAAGTTTTTCATAACATTCTGTCACCTGCTTGAAGTCTTTAATAGACATAAATAAATCAACAGCGGCCTCTAATCTCTTGGTTTGCTCCGCAGAGCGGCCTAACAACTCAAAGTAGTCGTTTTCCCACAGCAATGCACGCCCTTGGCCTTGCACAAACCCGATCTTTCGGGCTAAGGCAATCGCCTGTTGCTCGTATTGGAGCGCTTTATCCAGATTTCGGGTAGGTTCCGGCAATTCAAGTTCGAAATTTGCCAGGCCGAGCAAGGCGACGACATGAGCAGTATCGGCCCGGCCCTGTTGCACGATCCGCAGCAATGAGTCACTATTTACCTGTGCAGACACGCAGGATGCCATGAAGATTATGTATGCGAGCAAAAACGTCTTTTTCATAAAATGTAGTATTTTACCATTACGAGTGTTGTTGGGCAGGAAGTATAAAACGGCGTAAAAAACTGTTTTACCGTTTCGTTTTCCATTCCAACAACTCTTTTACGCATATGACGCGGTAATAATCTACAAAGTAATTGAATATTCTCATAGGCTTAAAAAAAACACTACAACTACATATTGGTGTAGTGTTTACTGCTTGTTACGACACCTTCGATGCTCCCTTAATATTGCACTTTTGCTTTTTTTAATTGTGGCGTTATCATTCGACACTACTACAAACGCAAACCTTATGGCATCATGAACATATCCATAGCCCCATTAAGTTTAATGGCGAAGAGATGGGGCCATATAAGCACGACCATCGGACTTTTAAAAAAGGAGACCCCGTCTACGTACCGGAAGGCCTGTCGGATCGCATCTTTTTCATCCATGTGGGCCGTATCAAAATCTCCGTCATGAACGATGATGGCAAGGAAATTATCAAAGTCACCCTTGTGCGAGGGGAGGTATTTGGAGAGATGGCTTTATTAGGCGAAGATCGGCGCCATGGTTTTGCTTCGGCACTCGAAAAACGCCCATTTACATCATATTACTCGACGAACTGCGCCGTCTAATGCTCACCGAATCTGAAGTAAATATGTTTTTTATGCGGGTGTTTGCCGTCTGGCAATTGGAATTGGAGCGCCGTTTAGAATCTCTTGTATTTCGGGACGACCGTAGGCGCATTGTGGAGTTTTTGGTCAATCTGGTGAAAAAGAAAGGCCGCCCCGTGGGCAATGAGTTGGTAGTTCGACCATTCATTGCCTACCAGGAAATTGCGACCCAAACTGCTACCAGCCGCCAAACGGTTACGACTACACTCAACGACCTGCGCTACCAAAAACTCGTAGTTTTTAACCGCAGTCAATTGATCCTGAGAAATTTGAACAAGCTGCACAAGGAATAAAAAGTCTAAATTTATCATGAATGATTTAATTGACCTGGTAGATTTAGTAAAAAAAAGCAAGTTCAAATCTATCGGCTTAATGGGTTTGCTTCTGGAAAAGGACTCGCAGATGGAGCGACTGTTTGAAGGTATTGCAAAAGGCGATATACGGACAGACGAAGCATTGATATCGGCATTTCCTGAGTTCGGAGGAAGTCTTACACGGATGGCTACGCTAAAAAGCAAGTTGAAGGACCGCCTGCTGGATTCGGTTCTATTGCTGGATCTGGGCGAAACGGTCAGCACAGACCGACAGAAAGCATACCACGAATGCCACCGCAAATACGCCGCTGCCATGATTCTTCTGGCCAAAGGACTCCGAAGCATTGGTATTGAAACCCTGGAGACGCTACAGCGCAAAAACTTGCGATTTGAATTTACGGAAATGAGTATCGAAGTGCTGCGGACTTTATCGCAGAATTATGCATTCATCGAAGGAGAAAAGAAAAAATATGATGAGGTAGAAGCCTTGTTGACGCAACAAGAGGAGGTGTACAAAAAAGAACGCAATATTGAGCATTTATACAAGGACTTGACTGCCGATTTTGTGCGCAAGAAAGGAGACAAGCGCCGGTTGCGCGACAAAGCTGCCGAATACTTACAGCAAATCAAACCCTTGCTGGATCAATGCTCCTCCTACTGGGTTCAACTGCTGGGCAGGTTGATGGAAATTATGCTGTACGACACTTTGGGAGATCAGGCTGAAGTGGCACGTTTATCTGAGGCAGGGATGCTGTTTTTTGAACAAAAACCATACAGCAGTACCAGTGCTTTTCAGGCGTTTCATAATTACCTCTTTGCAGCCCTGCTGAGCCTGCGCCAATATGAACGTTGTCAGGCCTTGATCGATCAATATGGAGAAAGATTTGAAGCCGGCGCCTTTAATTGGTTCAAACGGCAGGAACTCCAATTCTTAAAAGCCACCTATACAGGCGATTATGAAAATGCCCGCAACATATTGGCCCAGACCGTCCTGCATCCCAAATTTACCCAGCAATCACCGCCGATCTGGGAAATCTGGAAAATTTTCGAAGCATATGTTGCCTTTTTGGTGAAGGTCGGCGCAATGCCTCCCGACACGAACTCCTCTATGTTCAAGCTAGGCAAGTTTGTCAATGAAATCCAGGTTTACAGCCATGATAAGCGTGGCATGAATATACATATAATACTGCTCCAGTTTTTATTTGAATTGATCAATGGCAACTATGAAAAGTGTACAGGGCGACTCGATGCCCTGGCCAAGTATCGACAGCGGTATTTGACGGATCCATCCTGTTTCAGGAGTCATTGTTTCATTATGATGCTGGAGCAAATACCTAAATCTATTTATCAAAAGGGATTGGTGGAAGATCATACCATAGCGCTTCTCGAAGCCCTACAGACCCAGTCGCCCGAATTATCTAATCGGAATTATGAGATAGAGATTATCCCTTATGAAACGATATGGGCTTTGGTTCTAAATTCATTACCCGTCGAGTAAAAAAAATCACAACTATTTATAAGTTATTGATAAAAAGATGAATACATATTTTATAAAAAATAATTAGAAATAATCGACTGAAAAGTGTCTTATGCGATCTGCGGCAGATCAGGCTAACTTTGACCATTGATTTTTCAAATTCACTTTTAATTTAATCACTTTTTCATGAAAGGAAATTACTCTGTCCCGTCTCCACTTTATGTGGCCACCTGTCCTGTACATTTTCAGGCACTTACCCCTTACATTGATGCAATTGTAATCGTTGACTTCAGTGTTCGTTGATTGGTACTTACCTCTGTATACCTCTCTGTTTTTCGTTTCGTCACTTTTGTAGTGAATGCATAGGCACCTACACCTTGACCGGCTTGGCTGCTGGCATCAAATACCCCTGGAGTTTACCTGGCCCATTACCGGCGCCGGGAATTTAGGGTATTTGGAGCCTGGGGCTGCGAGAGGCACCTCGGTGCAATTTGCAACGGCAGACGCACTATAGAATTAAAATTTAAAAAGTTGATAATCAATGAGTTGTGTTTTTGGGATTCAAGCCCCAAAAGGTAAACTCAAAACTTAATCATTACTTATGAAAGGTACATTTACGCACTCCTTGTTTCTTACGCTGCTCCGCGCAAGTTTTGTACTGCTGTCGGGGCTGCTGTTGTGGGTAGTACCGGTTTCGGCGGCTTCTGCCAGTCCACTATCCTATTTTACGGTGCTGCATGAGCATTTAATTTTAACACTATAAAATTGACTGATGAAGAATTTTTTTGTATGGTTTGTAGGAAAGGATACGATAAACGTAACAGCATTCAAGCATTTTTTTTGCTTGAATATGCTTGTAATGTTATCAAGCCCTCTGGTAGCTCAAATATTTCTGGCACCCGGTGGTGCGGTCAATGATTATAAAGACGAGTTTTCAATTGATTCTTTCCCGATAAAAGTGAGTGGACTTCCAGCCCAAATAAATTATGCATTTGGCTTGTCAAAAATTTGCTTCAGTATAACACATCCTCGCGTATCGGATTTAAAGGTTGAATTAGTGTCTCCAGACGGGTCGTCAATTTGGTTGAGCAACCGAAATGGCGGTATAAATGGTTCGGGATATGCAAACACCTGTTTCCGTTCTAACGGGTTTAATGGCTATATTCACCAAGGCATTGCGCCATTTGAAGGTGAATTTATTCCAGATGGAAGATTAGAGTTTATTAATAATAACCAAAACCCTAATGGTATTTGGTATCTCTTGGTAAGGGATCTTAAAACTGGATTAACTGGACAGCTTCATATTGTCTCCCTCGAATTTGGCTCAAACCCAATGCCTGGGCTTGGTGAAGCACCCTGTAGTATTAAAACGTACGCTAATTGCCAATGTGGCAGCAGAAATAAAAGCAAAAAGCAAAAATGTGTTTTGCTTCCAGATTTAATTGTTTTGGGAAAATTTACTCAAAATCAAATCTCAGAGTATGCTTGGGATGACCCTAATTATCCCGGACAATTGCGATTTGCTGTATCTGTCGCGAATATTGGAGCTGGTCCAATGGAAACCTTCGGCAAAGGAGAATGGGTCTGTGGCACAAACCCTGTGAATGACTCGGCTCAGATCTGCCCGGATGGACAATTTCCGAGACAGAAAATATATCAACGTGTCTTTGAGTTGAAAAAACAAAAATTAGAATGGACAGATCGGGAGGCCGGCACCAATTACTTTGATAATAAACCCGGACATGATCATTACCATGTAGATAATTGGGTCGTATTCCGCTTGATAAAAAATGATACAGATGATAAAGGGAACCCCGTTTTTCTTAAAGTAGCCCAATCCGAAAAAGTTAGTTATTGCCTGTTTGACTCTGGTGCCTGCACAAACAACGATGGCCTTTGTGCTTGGAATGGGAGGGTATTCGGAGAAAAAAATCTGGTAAATTATGGATTTGGCACTTACGCTTCCTGTAAATCAGGAAAGCAAGGGATAAGTGTAGGCGGCTATGATACCTATGGAATGCTTTATGAAGGGCAGTTTATTCAACTTCCCAAAAATCTTCCTAGCGGTGAATACCTTTTGGAGGTAGAAATAGATCCCGAAAAAAAATACTTGGAAGAAGACAGGTCAAACAATACATATTGTCAATCTGTTTTTATTTCAAAACAACAATAATAATTTCATCCAACTGTAATTTCTAGTTGGAATTAAAATTTTTGCCATGAAAAGTAAATTTTACTCAATCTCAATCTTGGTCTTGGCTTCTTTTATACACTCAACTGTTGTAGAAGCGCAATGCCCTGTTTCTTGTACGTACACTTCACCATCCGGAGGTTCAAATTTTAATATGAATGGTAATAAAACCCTGTGTATTACAGGGAATGTAACCAATTTAAATATTAATTTTAACGGAACCGGGAATGTAATATGCGTTGCTCCAGGCGCTACCTGGACACAAACCAACGGTATGAGTCTTAGAGGGGTTACCATAAATATTTATGGTACCTTAGAGATGAATGCTAATATTACGGCGAATAGTCCGGTTGAGTTCCATGTTCAGATTGGAGGGGTGATGAATACCAATACTAACCAATATGGTAGTAACTTTACAATCGTCAACGAAGGGGACTTAAATTTCACAGCCACTTCTCAGGTTACTTTTCAAGGTACTTTAAATAACTTTGCCAGTGGAGATGTTGTTGCCACTGCACCATCCTTGTTTTTGTTCTTGCATGCTACTGTTACCAATGATGGCATCATGACTTTTGGCGAATTGGAGAATAACGAATCGCCCAGTATGGTGAATACCGCTAACGGCGTAATCAACGTAAACGGGAGCTTTTATAATCACGGCAAATTTACCAATAATGGCTCCGTATTTATGGATTGTTCATTGCCCGGCAGTTTGTGCGGCTTTAGGGTAGGAGATAAAGGGCCCGGAAAAGAATTTATTAATAACAGTTGTTGTTTTGAGGTAACAGGCGATGTTCAATTTGACGGGGTCTCTACCAATAATGGTAAAATAAATATCATTAACGGAGATTTGAATATTAATAAAGCTCATACTGGTACCAATGGTCACATAATAATGACGAATGGTATTAGTAATATAGGGCCGGGGGGGAGCTACGCAGGTACCAATATGAAGTTCTGCGACTCCAATACTGCTGGGAATGATTTTGATATCGTACAAAATATTCCAGCCAATAATATGTACGTTATTGATTGTTCTGTTACTACATTTTGTTGTGGAGTTGTTGCTTGTACTTCGCCCACTGCGACCTTCACTCAAACCGCCCCCACCTGCACCGGTGCCACGGCGAACGACAACGGTATCATCACCATTGCCACAGCTACTGGCGTGACCAACTTCGGTATCAGTACGGTAGGCGCAGCAATGTATGATGGGCCTGCTTATCCGGCTACTACCTTTACGGCGGTGGGACAAAACGTATCTACAACTATACCGAACACAGGCGGTACATATATTGTGCGTGTGTTCAATGGCGCGGCTGGTTGTTTTGCAGATGTGTCAGTGACAGTAGCACCAGTGACTTGTGTGGCGCCTTGCTCCCTCACCTCGGCTGGCAAAACCCTTGAAGCCTGCAATGACAACGGCACAGGCGCAAGCGGTGCAGACGACTACATCACGTTCAGCCTCAACCCCACCGGCACGGGCCTCGGCGCCACGTACAGCGTGACAGTGAACGGTGGCGGCACCTTGACAAACCTGACCAATGGTTTGTTGACGGGCATTTCGTATGGTTCGGCCATGTCGTTCCGCCTGCAAAACGGCAGCGCGAACGGCACGCTCTACACCATCACCGTCACCGATGTAAGCGGTGCGCCTTGTGAGGTGACGACGACGGTACAGCAAAGCGCGTGTTCAACACCGCCTTGTCCTACCATCACCAATCCTTCAGCAGCACAATCCATTTGTGAAGGTGGCGCAGGCGCATCGCTTTCCGTATCCACGACTGCCACGACAGGCACCATCAAGTTTGTCTCTTTTACCTCCGCCCAAGCTATTGCTGCAACGATTTATGCTGGTGCTACTCAAATAGGCGATGTTGCGCCAGTGGCAGGTACTGCTACGCTGGCTTATAACTGGTCAACGGCTACGCCTGGTACCTATTATGTATACGCCATTTTGAATCCTGATCAAGGTGCTGCCTGCCGCCCTTATCAGGAGATCGTGGTGACCATTACGGAAAACCCTGATCTTACGGTCAACCCGATCACCCTCTGCGAGGGCAACTCCCTCACACTGGCCGAAGTGACGGCATTGGTGCAAAATCCCGATGGTGGCATCCTGACGTTCTACAATACCAGCGCGGAAGCCACCACTGGCGGCCCCAGCACGGTAACCTTCCCCATCGGGCCAATCACGGGTGCTTCGCAGTACTTCGTACGCAGCACCGCTACGGCTAACACCAGCTGTTTCAGCACAGCGGCCATCAATATTTCAACCGTAGCGCCTGATCCTGCTCAATTCATTTGCCCAGGCCAAACCTATACCCTGAGTGCGCCGGCTACTACGACCAATGTCGTTTGGTACCGCGATGCAGTGGCGGTGGGCAGTGGCCCTACTTATACCGTAACATTACCCGGTACTTATTCGTATACTGGTGATGGCCCCGGCGGCTGCTCTACTGGTCAGTGCTGTCCTGCGGTATTTGCACAGGGTGACTGTATGAGCGTGGGTAGTACTGTTTGGTTTGATAATAATAATGATGGTATTTATGACCAGGCAACCGAACTTCCGATCCCGGGCGTGACAGTGCAGTTGTACAATGCCACGACGATGACATTGGTTGCAACAGATGTGACCGATTCTAATGGCGATTACTACTTTGGTAATTTGCCCGCAGGTACCTATTATATCCAACTCCCGGCCTCCAACTTTTCAGGAACAGGGTCTTTGCTCAATAGCGTTTCCAGCACGCCTCCAACGGATGGTGATACAGGAACGGATAACAATGATAACGGCAACCAGACGGCTTATAATGCCGTGGTGCAATCGCCTAATTTCACCCTGTCACCCAATAACGAACCAGCAGGCGCTGCCGAAACAGGTACGGGCGGCACACAGGACAATGCAGCCGTACCGGCAGGCTTCACCGATACCAATCTCGACGACGATGGCGATATGACCATTGACTTTGGTTTTGTGCCATTGATGAGTGTGGGTAGTACAGTATTTGCCGACAACAATAACGACGGCTTACTCAATGGCCTGGATGCGGGTATCCCCAACGTTTCCCTGCAATTATTCAACGCCAACGGAACGCCGTACGACCAGGATCCCTTCACAGCGGGCGTTCAACTGTACACGGTTTCGACCGACGGCAGCGGCAACTACCTGTTCAGCAATGTACTGCCGGGCAATTACTACATCCAGATCGCTACGCCTGCTGCTGGGTACCCTTATTCGAGCAGCCCGGCTGTTACGGATACCGATGCCAACAACCAGCAGGACAACGACGACAACGGCGTGCAGGCCGTGTACGGCGGCGCAGTGCTGTCACCCGCATTCGCGCTGATTCCAGATTCAGAACCTACAAGTGAGCCCGGTCAGGGCGGCACGCAGGACGACGGTACCTTCGATGAAGATGGCGATATGACCATCGACTTCGGTTTTGCGCCTGTATCCGATCTGCAATTGGCCAAAACAGTGAATAACCCTACCCCGCAAGTGGGCGAAGTGGTAACATTTACTGTTGTAGTCACCAACAATGGCCCGAATGACGCCACCGGCGTAAGTGTGGAAGATGCTGTTCCAAATGGCTACACTTCTATCGGCAGCATCTCCAACGGCGGCATCCTGAGCGGTTCGAACATCAACTGGACGGGACTGTCCATCACCAACGGCGCAAACATTACCCTTACTTTCACTGCGGCAGTACTACCCCCGCTGCCCGGTGTGAATTACAATAACGTAGCGCAGGTAACCGGCTCGGATCAACACGACTTTGACTCTACGCCGAACAATGGCTATGACCCCGACGGTGATGGCAATATCGGTACGGTAGACAACAACCCGAACGACGGCAGCGTAGACAACAACGGCGACGACGATGATGCGGACAACGAACCCGTGGTACCGCAGGTAGCCGACCTGAGTTTGATTAAAACAGTCAGCAATCCAACGCCAAATGTAGGCGATGTAGTGACATTCACCATTACCCTGACGAATGCCGGGCCGAGTAATGCCACCAATGTGGATGTTGAAGATGTTGTACCAAACGGCTACAGCACCATTACCAATATTTCCAACAGCGGCACGGCAAGCGGTGCTATCATCACTTGGAACAACTTGAGTGTAACAGCAGGTGGCACCACCACGGTCACTTTCCAGGCTACGGTACTCGCGCCAGGAGCGGGTGTTAACTACAATAATACAGCGGAAGTAACCGATTCAGATCAATATGACCCAGACTCCACACCAGACAATGGCCCGGATCCTGATAATGATGGTTTGATTGGTAATATCGACAACAACCCGAACGACGGCAGCGTAGACACCAACGGTGACGATGACTCGGATAACGAGCCCGTGTTGCCGCAAGTAGCGGATTTGAGTTTGTCCAAAGTGGTGAGCAATGCGACGCCGAATGTGGGCGATGTGGTAACATTTACGATCACAGTGTTCAACGCCGGCCCGAACAATGCCACGAATGTGGATGTGGAAGACGTTGTACCAAACGGTTACAGCACGATTGCCAACATCTCCAATGGCGGTACCGCAAGCGGTTCGACCATTACATGGAACAATTTGAGCGTTGCGGCGGGCGGCAGCATGGTTGTTACGTTCCAGGCCACGGTATTGGCCCCAACAGCGGGCAGAACATACAACAACGTGGCTGAAGTAACGGATTCCGACCAATACGACCCGGACTCCACGCCGGATAATGGTGTTGACCCTGACAATGACGGCTTGATCGGTACGGTAGACAACAACCCGAACGACGGCAGCGTGGATAACGACAGCGACGATGACTCGGACAACGAACCCGTGTTGCCGCAAGTGGCGGATTTAAGTTTGTCAAAAACAGTCAGCAATGCCACACCAAATGTGGGCGATGTGGTAACGTTTACGGTTACGGTATTCAATGCCGGACCAAATGCAGCCACAGGCGTTGCGGTGGAAGACGTTGTGCCGAATGGCTATAACAATATCGCGAACATTACGGGCGGCGGTACTTTGGTAGGTTCCACAATTACCTGGAGCAATTTGAATGTTGCGGCAGGCGGCAGCACGGTTGTCACCTTCCAAGCCACCGTATTGGCTCCAGGCGCTGGAGTAACCTATAACAACGTGGCCGAAGTCACGGACTCGGACCAATATGACCCGGACTCCACGCCGGACAACGGTGTTGACCCGGATAATGACGGCCTGATCGGTACGGTAGACAACAACCCGAATGACGGCAGCGTAGACAACGACAGCGACGACGATTCGGACAACGAACCCGTGTTGCCGCAGGTAGCCGACCTGAGCCTCGCCAAAACGGTGAGTAATCCTACTCCTTCGGCAGGATCTTTCGTGACCTTTACGATTACGGTATTCAATGCAGGTCCTAACGCCGCAACAGGCGTCAGTGTGGAAGACGTAGCGCCCAATGGCTACTCCAATATCACGGCCGTATCCAATGGCGGCACGGTGGCTGGTAATATCATTACCTGGACAGGTTTGAATGTCCCGGTAGGTGGCAGTACAGTGGTCACTTTCCAGGCGAAAGTAGCCGTACCTGGCGCTGGTGTAAATTACAACAACGTAGCAGAAGTGACCGATTCGGATCAACACGACCCGGATTCAACACCTGACAACGGCATCGACCCCGACAACGACGGCCTGATCGGTACGGTAGACAACAACCCGAACGACGGCAGCGTGGACAACAATGGCGACGATGATTCGGACAACGAACCGGTCATCCCGCAGACCCACTCTATCGGTTCCACGGTATTTTATGATGCAAACAACAATGGTGTACAGTCCGGTACACTTGAAATCGGTATTGCCAACGTTCCGGTGGTATTGCTATACGATGCCGATAACAACGGTGTCATCAACGGTAGTGAAGTAAACCCTTATGCGGCAACAATTACCGATGCAAGCGGTAATTACTTCTTCGGTAACCTGCCAACCGGCAACTTCCAGGTGGTCATTCCGACCCCGGATGCCAGCGCCGAAACCGCAACCACCGGCGTGCCAGCAGATGTTACAGATACGAATCCATTGCTTCAAAATGGTACACAAACCGGCGCTACAGGGCCGACATACAGTAATGTATTCCTGCTGAACAGTGCTGAACCCGCTGGCGGCGCCGAAAACGGACCGCAGGGCGATACGCAGGACGATGCGAATGATGCCAACGGCAATATGACCATTGATTTTGGGTTTATCCCAACGATGTCGATTGGTTCTACGGTGTTCGCGGATCCGAACAACAACGGCATCCAGGACATCACCAATCCGCTTGAAGACGGCATAGCCGATGTAACGGTCCAGTTGTTCTACGACAGCGACAACAACCCGGCGACTCCACCGGTCCAGGTGGGTACAACCATGACGGACGCGGACGGTAATTACTACTTCCCGAACCTTCCGGAAGGCAATTACACGGTAGTGCTTCCGACGCCTCCGGGCTCGGCTCCGGTCTCTTCGACTGGCGCAACAGCGGGTACGGATGGTACGGACAATGGTACGCAGGCCGGCACGGGCGCCCCGATCAGTTCGGGTGTAATCGTGCTGCAAGGCGGTACGGAGACGGCTAATGAACCCAACCAGGGTGGTACGCAGGATGATGCGAACGATTCTAACGGCGACCAAACGGTCGACTTTGGTTTGGTTCCAAACCAAAGTGTAGGTTCGACGGTGTTCTTCGATATGAACAACAACGGTACACAAAGTGGTGTGAATGAGATCGGTATTGCAAACATCACGGTACAACTGCTGTACGATGCGAACAACGACGGGTTCATCACAGGATCTGAACTGGTTCCGGTATTGACGACGACGACGAATAGTTCGGGCAACTACTTCTTTGGCAGCCTGCCTTCGGGCTACTACCAGGTGGTGATCCCGACGACGCCACAAGGTGCGCCATTGTCCTCAGGCCCGACCGCAACAACAGATAACGACCTGGACAGCAACGACGATGGCGCCCAGCCGGGTGGTATCGGCACGGTAACAGCGTCCCCGGTCTTCAACCTGTCGAACAACGGCGAGGTACTGGATGCAGCGGAATTAGGCCAGGGTGGTCAGCAGGACAACACGGCTGCTAACCCGGATCAGAATGGTAACATGACGATCGACTTCGGCTTTGTTCCTGCACTAAGTATTGGCTCGACGGTGTTCTACGATGCGGACGATAGTGGCACGCAGGATGTCGCCAATCCATTGGAAGACGGCATATCCGACATTCCAGTGAACCTGTACTACGACGCTGACAACAGCGGCACGATTACAGGCGCCGAACTGACGCCGTTGCTGATGACAACAACAGACGCAAACGGCGACTACTTCTTCGGTATGTTGTCCCCGGGCAACTATATCGTAGGTATCCCGACGGCTCCTGCCGGCACGAACGGTTCTTCTACGGGCCAGGATACGGACAGTGGTACGGACGGTAACGACAACGGCGATGTGGGCGCACTGGGTATCCAGTCGACGCTTATCGTGCTGACGCCGAACGGCGAGACGGCCAACGAGCCGGGCCAGGGTGGTACACAGGACGATGCTGCGGATACGAACGGCGATATGACGGTTGACTTTGGTTTTGTGCCAAATATGTCGATCGGTTCTACGGTGTTCAACGATCCAAACAACAACGGTTTACAAGAGTTATCTATCAACCCATTGGAAAATGGTATCTCAGGTGTTGCCGTGCAACTCTTGTACGATATCAACGGTGATGGTACAATTGATAATTCGGAAGTGATTGCGACAGACGTGACGAACGGCAACGGCAACTACTTCTTTGGCAACCTGCCTCCGGGCACATACCGGGTCTTGATCCCGGTACCGGACGCCAGCGCACAGGTATCGTCCAGTGTAACGACGAATAATGCGAATGGAGATGTCGACGGCGACGATAATGGTATCCAGACAGGTGCTGGTAATCCTGTTCGGTCGAACAATATCGTATTGGTTCCCGGCACAGAACCGGACAATACGGTTGAGACGTTCCAGGGCAACAATCAGGACAATGGCGCAGAATCGAACGGTAATATGACGGTCGACTTTGGCTTTGTTCCAACGATGTCGATTGGTTCTACGGTGTTCGCGGATCCGAACAACAACGGCATCCAGGACATCACCAATCCGCTTGAAGACGGCATAGCCGATGTAACGGTCCAGTTGTTCTACGACAGCGACAACAACCCGGCGACTCCACCGGTCCAGGTGGGTACAACCATGACGGACGCGGACGGTAATTACTACTTCCCGAACCTTCCGGAAGGCAATTACACGGTAGTGCTTCCGACGCCTCCGGGCTCGGCTCCGGTCTCTTCGACTGGTGCAACAGCGGGTACGGATGGTACGGACAATGGTACGCAGGCCGGCACGGGCGCCCCGATCAGTTCGGGTGTAATCGTGCTGCAAGGCGGTACGGAAACAACCAACGAACCGGGTCAGGGCGGCACAGCCGACGATTCGAACGACTCGAACGGCGACATGACAGTCGACTTCGGTTTGATCCCGAACCAAAGTGTAGGCTCGACGGTGTTCTTCGATATGAACAACGACGGTACACAAAGTGGTGTAAACGAGATCGGTATCGCAGGTGTCACGGTACAATTGCTGTACGATGCGAACAACGACGGATTCATCACAGGATCTGAACTGGTTCCGGTATTGACGACAACAACGGACGCCTCTGGCAACTACTTCTTCGGCAGCCTGCCAAGTGGCAACTACCAGGTGGTGATCCCGACGACGCCGCAAGGCGCGCCGGTGTCCTCTGGCCCGACCGCGACGACAGATAACAACGTGGATAATAACGACGATGGCGCACAGCCGGGCGGCGTGGGTACGGTAGTCGTATCGCCGGTCTTCAACCTTGCGAGCGGTGTAGAACCGCTGGATGCAGCGGAAGCAGGTCAGGGCGGTACGCAGGACAACACTGCTGCCAACCCGGATGCGAACGGTAACATGACCATCGACTTCGGTTTTGTTCCTGCACTGTCGATCGGCTCGACAGTATTCTTCGACCCGAATAACAACGGTATCCAGGATATCAATAACCCGCAGGAAGACGGCATCGCCGGTGTAACGGTGAACCTGTACTACGACGCGAACAACAACGGCGTGATCGACGGAACGGAAGGCACAACGCCACTGCTGACGACGACCACCGACGCGGACGGTAACTACTTCTTCGGCATGTTGTCCCCGGGCAACTACGTGGTAGGAATCCCGACCAACCCTGCGGGCACCAACGGCTCCTCCACGGGTCAGGACGGCGACACAGCCACGGACGGTAACGACAATGGTGACAACGGCCCGCTGGGTATCCAGTCGACCATCATTGCGCTGCAACCGAACACGGAAACGGCTAATGAGCCGGGTCAGGGTGGTACACAAGACGATGCTGCGGATACGAACGGTAACATGACGGTCGACTTCGGTTTTGTTCCGAACATGTCGGTGGGTTCCACGGTCTTCAACGACCCGAACAACAACGGCATCCAGGATACGGGCAACCCGCTTGAAAACGGTATCGCAGGTGTAAACGTCGAACTTTACTACGACGCGAACAACAACGGCGTGATCGACGGTGCGGAAACGACACCAATCGCAATCACCACAACGGATGCAAGCGGTAACTACTACTTCCCGAACTTGATCCCGGGTAACTACCAGGTAGGAATTCCGGTACCGGACGCAAGTGCGCAGGCTTCCTCGAATGGCGCAACGATCACGGACAACGCCGACGGCAACGACAACGGTGCACAAACCGGCATAGGCAACCCGACGTTGAGCGACGTATTCAACCTCGCGCCCGGCGCTGAGACGGCCACGGAGCCGAACCAGGGCGGCGCGCAGGACGACGCAGCAGATGCGAACGGTAACATGACGATCGACTTCGGCTTCGTTCCAACGATGTCCATCGGTTCGACAGTATTTGCCGACGTGAACAACGACGGTATTCAAAATACGACCAACCCGCTGGAAGACGGTATTGCAGGTGTAACGGTTCAGTTGTTCTACGACAGCGACAACAACCCGGCCACACCGCCGGTACTGGTCGGTACAACGACCACCGACGCCAACGGCAACTACTATTTCCCGAACCTGCCGGAAGGCAATTACACGGTAACCCTCCCGACGCCTCCGGGCTCGGCTCCTGTCTCTTCGACGGGCACTACGGCAGGCACGGACGGAACGGATAACGGAACGCAGGCAGGTCCGGGCGCCCCGATCAGTTCGGGTGTGATCGTACTGCAAGGCGGAACGGAAACAACCAACGAACCAGGTCAGGGTGGCACAGCCGACGATTCGAATGACTCGAACGGCGACATGACAGTCGACTTCGGTTTGATCCCGAACCAAAGCGTAGGTTCGACGGTGTTCTTCGATATGAACAACGACGGCACACAAAATGGTGTAAACGAGATCGGTATCGCAGGTGTAACGGTACAATTGCTGTACGACGCGAACAACGACGGTGTGATCACGGGATCTGAACTGATTCCGGTAGCCACGACGACCACCAACGCCTCGGGCAACTACTTCTTCGGAACCCTGCCTTCAGGCAACTACCAGGTGGTGATCCCGACGACGCCGCAAGGCGCGCCGGTATCCTCTGGCCCGACCGCGACGACAGATAACAATACGGATAATAACGACGACGGCGCACAGCCGGGCGGAATCGGCACGGCTGTTACTTCGCCGGTCTTCAACCTTGCGAGCGGTGTTGAACCGCTGGATGCAGCGGAAGCAGGTCAGGGCGGTACGCAGGACAACACTGCTGCCAACCCGGATGCGAACGGTAACATGACCATCGACTTCGGTTTTGTTCCTGCACTGTCGATCGGTTCGACAGTATTCTTCGACCCGAATAACAACGGTGTTCAGGATATCAATAACCCGCAGGAAGACGGCATCGCCGGTGTAACGGTGAACCTGTACTACGACGCGAACAACAACGGCGTGATCGACGGAACGGAAGGCACAACGCCACTGCTGACGACGACCACCGACGCAGACGGTAACTACTTCTTCGGCATGTTGTCCCCGGGCAACTACGTGGTAGGAATCCCGACCAACCCTGCGGGCACCAACGGCTCCTCCACGGGTCAGGACGGCGACACCAATACGGACGGCAACGACAATGGTGACAACGGTCCGCTGGGTATCCAGTCGACGATCATTGCGCTGCAACCGAACACGGAAACGGCTAATGAGCCGGGTCAGGGTGGCACACAAGATGATGCTGCGGACACGAACGGTAACATGACGGTCGACTTCGGCTTCGTTCCGAACATGTCGGTGGGTTCCACGGTCTTCAACGACCCGAACAACAACGGCATCCAGGATATCGCCAACCCGCTTGAAAACGGTATCGCAGGGGTGAACGTGGAACTGTACTTCGATGCGAACAACAACGGTTCGATCGATGGCACGGAAACGACCCCGATCGCTACGACGACCACAGACGCAAGTGGCAACTACTACTTCCCGAATTTGATCCCTGGTAACTACCAGGTGGGAATCCCGGTACCGGACGCTTCTGCACAGGCTTCTTCGAATGGCGCAACTACCACGGACAACGCCGACGGCAACGACAACGGTTCTCAAACCGGCGTAGGTAACCCGACTACAAGCGACGTATTCAACCTGCTACCTGGCGCCGAATCGACCACGGAAACATTCCAGGGCGGTGCGCAGGACGATGCAGCGGACATGAACGGCAACATGACGATCGACTTCGGCTTCGTTCCAACGATGTCCATCGGTTCGACGGTATTTGCCGACGTAAACAACGACGGCGTTCAAAATACAACCAACCCGCTGGAAGACGGTATTGCAGGAGTTACGGTCCAGTTGTTCTACGACAGCGACAACAACCCTGCGACGCCCCCGGTACTGGTGGGTACTACGACGACTGACCCAAGCGGCAACTACTACTTCCCGAACCTTCCGGAAGGCAATTACACGGTAACGCTGCCAACACCTCCGGGCTCGGCTCCTGTCTCCTCGACAGGCGCAACAGCCGGCACTGACGGAACGGACAACGGAACGCAGGCAGGCCCGGGCGCCCCGATCAGTTCGGGTGTGATCGTACTGCAAGGTGGTACGGAAACGACCAACGAACCAGGTCAGGGCGGCACAGCCGACGATTCGAACGACTCGAACGGCGATATGACGGTCGACTTCGGTTTGATCCCGAACCAGAGTGTAGGTTCGACGGTGTTCTTCGATATGAACAACGACGGCACACAAAGTGGTGTAAACGAGATCGGTATCGCAGGTGTCACGGTACAATTGCTGTACGATGCGAACAACGACGGATTCATCACGGGATCTGAACTGATCCCGGTACTGACGACAACAACGGACGCCTCTGGCAACTACTTCTTCGGCAGCCTGCCTTCGGGCAACTACCAGGTGGTGATCCCGACGACGCCGCAAGGCGCGCCGGCAAGTTCGACGGTAACGGCGACGACGGATAACAACATAGACGGTAACGACGACGGCGCACAGCCGGGCGGCGTGGGTACGGTAGTCGTATCGCCGGTCTTCAACCTTGCGAGCGGTGTAGAACCGCTGGATGCAGCGGAAGCAGGTCAGGGCGGTACGCAGGACAACACTGCTGCCAACCCGGATGCGAACGGTAACATGACCATCGACTTCGGTTTTGTTCCTGCACTGTCGATCGGCTCGACAGTATTCTTCGACCCGAATAACAACGGTATCCAGGATATCAATAACCCGCAGGAAGACGGCATCGCCGGTGTAACGGTGAACCTGTACTACGACGCGAACAACAACGGCGTGATCGACGGAACGGAAGGCACAACGCCACTGCTGACGACGACCACCGACGC
>Ga0209717_1001698_pt1 | contig 22933 bp, 19 predicted proteins | sample AD_UKC048_MetaG_FD_184418 | JGI IMG/M metagenome (GOLD analysis project Ga0209717, IMG submission 184418) | Active sludge microbial communities of municipal wastewater-treating anaerobic digesters from USA - AD_UKC048_MetaG (SPAdes) (version 2) | ecosystem: Engineered > Bioreactor > Anaerobic >... | reverse complement strand
CGTCCACCGCCCCGTTTCAACGCCATCTCGATGGCCTCGATGGCACGTACCTTCTCGGTGCCCTGGATGCGGAATCGATCGGCAACCACATCGAGCAGCTTGCGCGGCCCGGTCGGCGTCGCGATCTCGCGCTCGGCCTGTACCCGGGTGAAGCCGCTGGCCGACAGCCACTGCTCGACTTCTTCCGGTGTCGACACGGCGGGCAGTTCGACAGGGAAGGTCAGCACCAGCCGCGGGTCGGCTACAACGGTCCGGGCCATCAGCTCGGCGTAGATCGTCTCCGGCGTGTCGTGCCGAACGCGCTGTGCCGTCTGACGGTCGAACAGGTCCGCCGCTCGCGCATAGAGCAGCTTCAGGTGATCGTTCAGCTCGGTCATCGTGCCGACCGTGCTTCGGCTGGTCCGCACCGGGTTGGTCTGGTCGATCGCGATCGCGGGCGGCACCCCGTCGACCCGGTCGACGGCCGGGCGGTCCATCCGGTCGAGGAACTGGCGCGCATAGGCGCTGAACGTCTCGACGTAACGCCGCTGGCCTTCGGCATACAGCGTGTCGAACACCAGGCTGGATTTCCCGGAACCGCTGGGGCCGGTGACCACGGTCATCTCGCCGGTGCGGATGTCGAGGTCGAGGTTCTTCAGGTTGTGCTGCCGTGCACCGCGAATCCGGATCAGACCCGTCGAAGGTCGGTGGATACCTGAGGACATGCGGCAATTCCTGGCTGCGAAAGCAGCGAAGCCGAAGATTCTAGAAGTCGAATGAACTCCCGGTGGGAGCCAGGGATCGATATCAAAGGCGGTGCTTGTTACGCGGTTGTTTCAACTGCGCGCGGATTCCGTCCGTTCCTGATGGCACAACCTACATATCAGGGTCCACCCTGAGTCCCGATCGATTTCCAGGTATCCCTGCATGGCAGAGTCCCCAGCCGTTTCGCCCGTTGTCGCAAGCCTGCCCGCCGCCCTTTCGGCCCGGCGAGAGCCAAGCTGCGCCGACGCGTCGGACCGGGCGCTGCGGCAAGTGATGGCCAGCGACGGCGTGCACTGGGAACTGCACCTGACCACCGGCCAGTGGTGGTGCTCGCCGGCCTTGCCTCATCCGCTGGGGCTGGCCGAGGGTGCGCCCACGGCAGCTTCGCCATTCGAACGCTGCATTCCCGAAGACCGCGAGCGCATCGACGACGCCTGTGCCGAGGCGATACAACAGCGTGGCGGCTTCACGCTCGATCTCCGGCTGCTCGACGACGATGGTCACCACCGCTGGTGGCGGTGCACGGCACGCGTGCTGCCCGCATCCAATGGCACGCCGGGGTACCTGGCCGGTGTCCTGCGCGAGGTGCATGCCGAAAGGCAGACCATGCAGCGCCTCGAAGCCGTGGCGGCTCGCTTCAACCGCGCCATGGAGGCGTCCTCCGAGGCGCACTTCGAACGCACCGCCGGCCTGGATGATTTCTTCGTCAGTGACCGAATCTGCACCCTGCTCGGCTACCCGAGCGGCACGCCGGCACCGGCGCGCGAGGTTTACTTCAGCTGGGTGCATCCGGACGACCGCGCTGCACTGCACGCGCAGATCGTCACCGCGGGCGCCGGGCCCGGTCCGTGGGAGTCGGTATACCGGCTGCGTCACCGCGATGGCACCTTCCGGTGGTTCCGGGCACGCGGACGCTCGGAATTCGACCCGGAAGGTCGTCTGCGGATGACCGGCATGCTCAGCGACACGCACGAGCAGACACTGGTTCGCCGCGACATCGAGCAGCAGCGCCAGCACCTGGAAGCGATGGTCGAGGAGCGCACGGTGCGGCTCGAGACCGCGCTTGCCGAAGCCCAGCGCCAGCGCGAACAGGCCGAGCGGGCCAATGAATCGAAATCGACGTTCCTGGCACACATGAGCCACGAGATCCGTACCCCGTTGAATGGGGTGCTGGGTCTCAACGAACTGGCGCTGCGCGAAGCCACCGGCACGCAGCAGAAGCGTTACCTGAAGCTGGCGCTGCAGTCGGGACGCAACCTGCTCGGCATCATCAACGACGTGCTCGATTTCTCGCGCCTGTCGGCCGGCGCACTGCCCTCTGCGGAGCAGCCCTTCGACCTCTGCGAGGTGCTGACGCAGGCCATGCGGGCGATCATGCCGGCCGTGAGAACCAAGGGGCTGGGGTTGATCTACGACCACGTGGGCGGCGTCAGTCGCGTGGTCGGCGACCCCCAACGATTGCAGCAGATCATGACCAACCTGCTGTCGAACGCCGTGAAGTACACCGAGCAGGGACACATCGAACTCGTCACCCACATGCACGAGGTGACTGCGGGCCAGTGCATGGCGCGCATCGTCGTTCGTGACACCGGCTGCGGCATGAGCGCCGAGGTCGCCTCCCGGGCTTTCCAGCCCTTCGTGCAGGGCGACGACAGCCTGGCCCGCCGCCATGGCGGCACCGGGCTCGGCCTGTCGATTGCGCTCGGCCTGGCGCAATCGGTTGGCGGATCGCTGACCCTGGATACCGCGCCGGACCGGGGATCGACCTTCACGCTCGAACTGCCGCTCGGAGTGCAGCCGGGCGAGCAACCCGCAACGGGCCGCCCTCCGCCGGGAACCGCGTGGCTGGTGCACACCCGCGCACTGCCCGCGCAAGCGACACAGCGGCGGCTGCAACGAATGGGTTGGCAGTGCGATGTGCTCGGCAGCATGCAGGAACTGATGGCCCGGGCCGATGCTGCAGGTGTGGCGCCGGATCTGGTCCTGCTCGGCGAGTCGGCTCTCGAGCCCGATGCAGACCTGTGCCGGCTGCGCGGCCTGCTGCCGCACACCAACATCGTGTTGCTCGCTCGCCCGGACTGGAATGACCCCCCCCTCGAGGCGGCCGCAAGGGCGGCGCAGATGCCGCTGGTCTTCACGCCTCTGAGCCCGGCTGCGCTGTTCGATCTGCTGTGCATGCAGGGCCCGCAGTCCGATCGCATCGTCTCGGGCTTCAGCACACTGGCCGGCCTGCCGGCCCCGGTCGAGGGCAACGCCGATTCGGATGTGCTGGTGGTCGAGGACAACATGGTCAATCAGGTGATCGTGTGCGAAATGATCGACGCGCTGGGGCTGCGCACCCGTCTTGCCGAGGACGGCGGCACCGCGGTCGAAGCGTGCCGGGCGCGTCCGCCGGCCCTGGTGCTGATGGATCTCCAGTTGCCAGGCGTCGACGGGCTCGAAGCCACGCGGCAACTGCGCCTGCTGCAGCAGCGAGGCACGCTGCCGAACTTTCCGATCATTGCGCTGACAGCGCACGCGACGCCGCAGGATCGCGACAGCTGCCTGGCCGCAGGCATGGTCGGTTACCTGACCAAGCCGGTAGCGATGGCAGATCTGCGCAACGAGTTGTCGCGCTGGTTGCGGTGCTGAGCACCCCACGCTGAGCGGGCTCGTTGCCCTCCGAGGCAGCCCGCCGGGGCGGAATGCCGGGGCAGCCCACCGGCAGCAGGTGACCCTCGCTGCGCGAAAATCGTCGCGATTGATTACGCAGACCTTCAGCGACGACATGAACGACAACCTCTATTGCGCACTGCGCGACGCATTCCCCAAGGACATCGACCGAACCGCCATCGAAACCGCCGACGGCGAAAGGCTGTTCTACACGTGGAAGGATCTGGATCGCAGCAGCGCCATGATCGCGAACCTGCTGCAGTCGCTGGACCTGCCTGCCGGGTCCCGGGTGCTGGTTCAGACCGACAAGTCGGTCGAGGCGCTGATCCTCTACCTGGCCGTGCTGCGCGCCGGACTGGTCTATGTGCCGCTGAACAACGCCTATCAGGCCAGCGAACTCACCTACTTCATCGACAACGCCGAACCTGCCGTGGTGGTCTGCGCATCGCGTGATTTCGGCTGGCTCTCGAAGATCGCTTTCCTCGCCGGTACGCGGCACGTCTTCACGCTCGACGACAACCGCAGCGGAAGCCTGCTTCAGCGCGCCGCCCACCAGGGCGACCAGCAGCAACCGGTGCCGCGCGCGGCCACCGATGTCGCCACCATCATCTACACCAGCGGAACCACGGGGAGAAGCAAGGGCGCCATGCTGAGCCACGGCAATCTGCTCAGCAATGCACGGGTGCTGAAGTCACTGTGGGGCTGGCGCACGGAGGCCGAAGGCGGCGATGTGCTTGTTCACGCGCTGCCGCTGTTCCATGTGCACGGGCTGTTCGTCGCGTCTCATGGGGCTCTACTCAACGGCAGCAAGATGCTGTGGTTCGCGAAGTTCGACCCGCGCTCCGTGACGGAGCGTCTGCCCGAGGCGACCGTGTTCATGGGCGTGCCGACGCTGTACGTTCGGCTGCTGGCCGAGCCGACATTCGGGGCGGGGGCCTGCAGGAACATGCGGCTCTTCATCAGCGGCTCGGCACCGTTGCTGGCGGAAACGTTCCGGCAGTTCAGTGACCGCACCGGCCACACCATCCTCGAGCGCTACGGCATGAGCGAGACGGTGATGCTGACGTCCAACCCCTGCAAGAACGCGCCCGATGCGCCCCTGCTGGGACGCATCGCAGGAACCGTGGGGTTCCCGCTGCCCGGAGTCGACCTGCGCATTTCCGGCGAGAACGGCTCGCGATGCGCGCCGGGTGAAATCGGTGCCGTCGAAGTGCGCGGGCCCGGCATCTTCCAGGGCTACTGGCGCATGCCTGAGAAGACATCAGAGGAATTCACCGCCGACGGCTGGTTCAAGACCGGCGATGTGGGCCACGTGGACATGCACGGACGGCTGACGCTGATCGGACGCAGCAAGGACCTGATCATCAGCGGCGGCTACAACGTCTACCCCGCAGAGATCGAGGGCTACCTGAATGAGCTGCCGGGCGTCGACGAGAGTGCGGTCATCGGCGTGCCGCATCCCGATTTCGGCGAAGCGGTCGTTGCGGTGGTGGTGCCACGCGCCGGCGCCACGGTGGATCCACAAGCCTGCATCGCGTCCCTGAAGCAGAAGATCGCGGGGTTCAAGGTGCCAAAGCGGGTGTCGCTGGCCGATCAGTTGCCGCGCAATGCGATGGGCAAGGTGCAGAAGGCCTTGCTGCGCGAACAGCACCGCAGCGCGTTCACCGGCTGACTCCGCGAGACATTGCCGGGCAAAGGAAAAAGCCGGCGGGTCTCGCGACCCGCCGGCTTCGTCATTTGAAGGGTCGTCGTTCAGACGACCCGGATTCACTGGCTCGCGGCCGGGGCTGGCGCCGAGGCGGCAGCCGGTGCGTCATGGGACGCATCAATGCCGTGCTTCTCACCGCTCATGTCGATGTCTCCACCTTTCATGAGCACGAATATCGCCAGTGCCGCGAACAGCACGAATCCTATGGCCAGTTTCCACATGCTTGGAATCTCCTGCTTCAGTCGTCAGCGTAGATGTTGACGTCCTTGGTTTCCTTGACGAACAGCATGCCGATCACGAAGGTGACACCCGCGACGATGATCGGGTACCACAAGCCGTTGTACATGTTGCCCGTCTGCGCCACGATGGCGAAGGCCGTGGTCGGCAGCAAGCCACCGAACCAGCCGTTGCCGATGTGATACGGCAGGCTCATCGAGGTGTAGCGGATGCGGGTCGGGAACAACTCCACGAGCATCGCGGCGATCGGGCCATAGACCATGGTCACCAGGAGCACCAGGAAGGTCAGGATGGCGACGACCTTCACCTTGTCGACCTTGGCTGGATCGGCCTTGGCCGGATAACCGGCTGCCTTCAGCGCGCCTGACAGCTTGGCGGTGAGGACGGCGTCCGGAGCCTTCTTCTCATCCGCCAGGTTCTTCAGGTTGGTCTCTGCAGCTGCGATGGCAGTGGCATCCGGCGTCGGTGCGGCTTTCAGATCGGCCAGCTTGGTCTCGGCAGCGGTCTTGGCGGCAGCGATGTCCTCAGGCGTGACCTTGGACGTGATGACCGTCTCGCCCACCGCGATCGTGGCTGGCGTACCGGCTGGTGCGTCGATGCTGTCGTAGCTCACCGAAGCCGAGGCCAGCTTCTGCTTGACGATGTCGCAGGAACTGGTGAACTTCTTCGTGCCCGTCGGGTTGAACTGGAACGAGCACTCGCTCGGGTCGGCGGTCACCACGACCTTAGACGAAGCCTGAGCCTTGGCGAGGTCGGGGTTGGCCGCGGAGGTCAACGCAGTGAACAGCGGGAAGTACGTCAGCGCGGCGATCAGGCAGCCGGCCATGATGATGGGCTTGCGGCCGATCTTGTCGGACAGGATGCCGAACACCAGGAAGAATGGCGTGCCGATCAGCAGCGACACGGCGACCATGATGTTGGCGGTGGGGCCGTCGACCTTGAGCGCCTGCGTCAGGAAGAACAGCGCGTAGAACTGTCCCGTGTACCAGACCACGGCCTGGCCGGCTGTCAGACCCACCAGCGCCAGGATCACGATCTTCAGGTTCTTCCACTGGCCGAACGATTCGGTCAGCGGCGCCTTTGAAGTCTTGCCTTCCTCCTTCATCTTCTTGAAGGCAGGCGATTCGTTCATGCTCAGGCGGATCCACACGCTGATCGCCAGCAGGAAGATCGACACCAGGAACGGCACGCGCCAGCCCCAGTCGGCAAAGACTTCTTCGCCGAGCATGGTGCGGGTGCCCAGGATCACCATCAGGCTCAGGAACAGGCCCAGCGTGGCTGTGGTCTGGATCCACGAGGTGTAGGCGCCACGCTTGCCGTGCGGAGCATGCTCTGCCACGTAGGTCGCCGCACCGCCGTACTCACCGCCGAGTGCCAGACCCTGCAGCATCCGCAGGCCGATCAGGATGACCGGCGCAGCCACGCCGATCGAGGCATAGTTGGGCAGCACGCCGACGATGAAGGTCGACAGGCCCATGATCAGGATCGTGACCAGGAAGGTGTACTTGCGGCCAATCATGTCGCCGAGGCGGCCGAACACCAGCGCGCCGAACGGACGCACGATGAAACCGGCGGCAAAGGCCAGCAGCGCGAAGATGAACGCCGAGTTCGCATCGAGACCGCTGAAGAACTGCTTGGCGATGATGGCGGCGAGCGAGCCGTACAGGTAGAAGTCGTACCACTCGAACACCGTGCCGAGGCTGGAGGCGAAGATGACCTTCTTCTCTTCCCCGGTCATCGGCCGGGGCGCGGCAGCCGCGCCCTTCGCGTTGTTTCCTGTTGTAGTTGCCATGTCTGTTGTCTCCTGTGGGATATCGCAGCACCGTCCGGCGACGGAACCTGGGCAGCGATGATCACGACGGCCTCTGACCCTGTCCTGACGCGGCGCTGAACGCAGCCTGACAAGATGCGTAGAAACCCGCGCGTTCAGTTTCTCGATGCGAAATTCCTGGGGTTTGCCACACGCACGGGGGATCGAATTTCAGGGCCCGGCGACAGCACGGACCGTCAGGTGTCAGGCAGCGGCGGCCGCACGGGCAGTTCGCGCCGGCGCTGTGTCAGCCGCTTCCAGATGACCTGCTTGTCGCGATCGCACAGCTTTCCCCAGTCGGTGATCTCGTCGCGCGTGCGCAGGCAGCCTGTGCACCAGCCTGCGGTGTCATCCAGGCAACACACACCCACGCACGGGCTCGGGACGGACGAGCCGGCGTGCGGCAAAGGAGGTTGGTTCATGGCAGTCCCGGAGTGAATCAGCTGCGCCGCACCGGCGGGCGCCATGCCGTGATCGTCGTCGCCAGCTGGCGCAGGAACCGGCCGAGCGCCCAGATCAGTCCGACCATCGCCACGAGGCACGCCAGCAGCAGCGCAGCAAAGGCGAGCGGGTGAGTCCACGACAGCCACAGCGCCGTCGGCACCAGCGCATCACCCAGCAAGGACATGCCGATGTTCGAAAACGGTTCGGGTGAGGTGTTGACGGCGGCACGGGTCGTCGCCTTGGCGATGTGGCTGGTCGCGGCCAATGTGCCACCCATCAGCGCAGCCGCCATAGCCCACGACGTGTGGTCGGCCCCGAACACGGCCGCCGCCAACGCCGCGCCGGCCGGTATCCGCACCAGCGTGTGGACGATGTCCCACAGCGTGTCGAGCCCCGGAATCTTGTCGACGAAGAACTCGATGAACAGCATGAACCCGCTCGCGCCGAGCATCAGCGGGCTCTGGAGCACCTTCAGCCCCGTCGGCAGATCGACCCAGCCCAGCACACCGGACAGGCCGGTCAGGAACACGACGGCATAGAGCCGCAGACCGCTGGCCCATCCGAGTGCGGCGGCAATCGCCAGCAACTGGGTGGTATCGAGGGGGGGCATCGTCAGAACGGCCCGCTCGCCAGCCAGCGCTCGATCTGCGCGCGCCGGTCGTTGCCCCAGAACGGCTCCCCGTCGATCACGAAGAACGGCGCGCCGAACACCCCGGCTGAGATCGCCATGTCGTTGACCTCCTTCAGTCGTGCCTTCCAGCGCGGATCGTTCCAGACGGCCTCGGCCTGAGCGGCATCCAGCCCGAACTCCACCGCGATCTCGCGCAGGCGCGCCACATCGCTCAGGTCCGCCCCCTGCACGAAAAGCGCCCGAAAGCAGTGCTTCGCCCAGCCCCGGGCATCGAGCAAGTGGGCTGGATCCGGGCCGCCCGCGGACTGATCGCGCAGCCACCAGTAAACGCGCGCCGCGTTCTGGGTGGCCACGGGAAAGCGTGACGGCAGCACGAACGGGACGGCTGAAAAGCGCGCCGAGCGCTCGAAGTCGCGCAGCGAGTACTCGCGCTTCAGCGGATGCGCCACCGGCGATCGCAACTCGGCCGCCTGAAAGGTCGCGCCGAGCAGGATGGCGTTCCAGTTGACGCTGCGGCCGTGCTGTGCCGCCAGCGTGTCGATCCACTCGGAAGCCATGTAGGCATAGGGCGACGAGAGATCGAAGTAGAACTCGATCGGCCGAGGTTCGAGACTCATCGCAGCGACCTGCTCATGGGTTCGCCCCGGAACCCGCGAAACGTTCCGCGGCCCGTGGGCGCACCGGGCGTGCACTGGCAAACCGACGGGGCGAACCATTCAGTGACCAGCAGCGGCATGCCGCGACGCATGAAAACCGACCGCCGACACCAGAGCGGCTCGCGCGCCCACCCCAGACGCGCGCCGAGGCGCCGCGCACGCAGCGGCACCATGCGTGAGCTTCCCAGACGTGCGCAGCTCGCCGCTCGCAAGCCGAACAGCAGATCGGCCAGCGGTCGGCTGCCGAGACCACGCAGCGCCCGCCAGGCCAGTCGCGACTGCACGGCAGGCAGCACCGAACGCGCATAGACCAGCGGCTGCCCGTTGCCCCAAAGCATCACCTCGCGCACGTGGCAGCGAGCTGCGCTCAGGGCCACCCCGCCTGACCGGCGCAGGACGCACAGTTCGTCGGCCTGCGCCGGACCCGCGCCCTGCGACAGCACCTGCACCTCGAATCGACCGAAGACACGGGCAAGACGCCGACTGAGCGAGCCATCGGACTGCAACCAGCCGCGCAGGGCCCGATCGAGCGGCGCTGTTCTCACGGGTCGACCGGCCGATCAGGAGGCAGCGACCCCGGCCCCAGCGTGTCGCTGATGCTCGAATCGCTTGGCGGCTTCGTAAGGGAAGACATCGTGCACATGGCCCGCCAGGATGCGCTCCTTGTGTTCCTGCCAGAACGCAGCGTCGAGCAGGTCGGCGTGGTGCTTCATGAACACCTCGCGGACCTTGGCGTTGCCCAGCAGGAACGGACCGAAGGTTTCGGGGAAGACGTCTTTCGGCCCGACGCTGTACCAGACCTCGCCGGACATCTCTTCCTCTTCGTTGCGAGGAGCTGGCACGCGACGGAAATTGCAGTCGGTGATGTACTCGATCTCGTCGTAGTCGTAGAAGACCACCTTGCCGTGGCGCATCACGCCGAAGTTCTTCCAGAGCATGTCGCCAGGGAAGATGTTGGCAGCCACCAGGTCCTTGATCGCGTTGCCGTACTCGACCACCGCCTGCGAGATCTGCTCGGGCGAGGCTTCCTGGATGTAGATGTTCAGCGGGATCATGCGGCGCTCGATGTACACGTGCCGGATCACCAGGTCGTCGCCGTCTTCCTCGAGCAGGCTCGGACAGAACTTCTTCAGCTCGTCCACCAGTTCGTCGTCGAAGCGTGCGCGCGGAAAGGCCACGTTGCTGTACTCCAGCGTGTCGGCCATGCGGCCGACGCGATCGTGCTGCTTGACCAGCAGGTACTTGCTCTTGATCAGCTCGCGCGTGGTTTCCTTCTGCGGCGGGTAGTAGTCCTTGATCACCTTGAACACATACGGGAACGACGGCAGGTCGAACACCAGCATCACCATGCCCTTGATGCCGGGGGCGATGCGGAACTGATCGGACGAATGCCTCAGGTGAGCGAGGAAATCCCGGTAGAAGAGGTTCTTGCCCTGCTTCTGCAGGCCGAGCGCGCTGTAGATCTCGTTGCGCGGCTTGCGGGGCATCATCGTGCGCAGGAACTGCACGAACGCCGACGGCACCTCCATCTCGACCATGAAATAGGCACGGGCGAAGCTGAAGAGCAGGAGCAGGTCTTCCTCGCCGAACAGCACGGCATCGATCGCCAGCTTGCCACCCGCGACGTGGAGGATCGGCAGAGCAAACGGCGTCTCCCGGTAGCCGTTGATGACCTTGCCGACCAGGTATGCGCCCTTGTTGCGGAAGAACAGCGAGCTCAGCACCTGGATCTGGAAATTGGCGCGCGGCCGATAGTCGCCGAGCTGCTTCTCGACGGCGGCCAGCACATCGTCGATGTCGCGATCGAGGTTCTCGAAGGGGCGGCGCAGTTCGAAGTGATCGACGATCCGCCTCCAGGTGTCGCGCAGCGTGGCCTTGGTCGGGTAGTAGGCGAAATAGGACGGCGTCGAGGCGGGCTCGTCGTTCTCGATGTACTCGGTCGACACGGCGGGCCGCAGGAAGATGAAATCGTTGTTGAAGTAGCTGCGGTGCAGGATCTTGGTGGTGACCGAATTGAAGAAGGTCTCCGCCAGCTCGGGCTGATGGTGGTTCGTCAGCAACCCGATGTAGTGCAGCTTCACCTGCTGCCAGACCTCGGAGCTGAGCCCGGCTGCCTTGAACTCGGTCTGCAGGCGCTCGGCTGCCTCGTCCACGCGCGCGTCGTAGTACTCGATGCGCTCACGCTGGCCGCGCTGCTGGCCGTGCCAGTCGGCTTCCTCGAAGCGACGCTTGGCCTGCCGGCTGGCTTCGCGGAACAGGCGGTAATGGCGGTTGAATCCGTCGAGCATCGCGCGCGCGATGTCGAACGAGCGCACATCGGTCAGCGTCGGGGGGAAATTCATCTCCGCGCCTGACATCAAGTCCCCTCCACAGGGCTGTCACCCGAGGCTGCGGAAGGTGTGCGGCGGGCACGGAGCGCAGCCAGCGCCCCCTGGTAGGCATCGCGCACCTGTTCAGGCCGGGACACGGTCATCTTCAGATCCTCCAGCAATCCATTGTGCAGACCGTAGAACCAGCCGTGCACGACCAGCTCCTGTCCGCGGTTCCAGGCATCCTGGACCATCGTGGTGTGACAGAGGTTGCGCGCCTGCTCGATCACGTTGAGCTCGCAAAGCGCATCGACGCGCTGTGCCGCGTCGACGGTCTCGAGCCACTCCTCATGCTGGTTGCGCACATCCTGCACGTAGCGGATCCAGTTGTCGGCGATACCCACGCGCCGGTTGTGGAGCGCGGCAGCGACACCACCGCAACCCGAATGCCCGACGATGATGATGTGGCGAACCCGCAGCATGTCGGTGGCGAACTGCACCACCGACAGGCAGTTCAGATCGGAATGCGCCACCACATTGGCGACGTTGCGGTGCACGAAGAGCTCGCCGGGGAGCAGCCCGACCAGTTCGTTGGCCGGCACGCGACTGTCCGCGCAGCCAATCCACAGGTACTGCGGGGCCTGCTGCTTCAGCAGATTGGTGAAGAAGCCGGGCGTGCGGGCCTCGGTGGCCTCGGCCCACATCCGATTGTTTTCGAACAATTCCTTCAGATCGCCGGTCATGTGCATGCACCCCAGTAGGATGGATCGAGTCTAGCGACCGCAGGCAACCTCTTCGATACCTTGAAAAAATCACCCTCCACCCACGCCGCACCGCAAGAACCGGACTACCCCTGGGGCAACGCCGTTCCGCAGGCCGGCGACAGCATCGAGGTCGGCCCGGGCGTGCGCTGGCTGCGCATGCCCTTGCCGTTTGCACTCGATCACATCAACCTGTGGCTGCTGCGCGACGAACTCGACGTCACCGACGGCTCGGTGTCCGGCTGGACCACGGTCGACTGCGGCATGGCCGACGAGTGCACCCGCAGCGCCTGGGAGCAGGTCTTCGCGACCCAGCTCCACGGGTTGCCGGTGCTGCGTGTCATCGCGACACACATGCACCCGGATCACGTCGGGCTCGCGCACTGGCTGACGCAGCGCTGGAGCCGCCCGGCCTCCCCCGCGGGCGAGGCCTTCGACTGCCGGCTGTGGATGAGCGCGACCGAATACGCCGCAGCCCGGCTCGGCAGCCGGTCCGACAACTGGACCGGGGGCGAGGCTGCCGCGGCATTCATGACTGCTCACGGGCTGACAGACGCTGCTTCGATAGAGCTGATCCGCACCCGAGCCGGCTATTACGCAAGCATGGTCCCGCAGGTGCCCGCAGCCTACCGTCGCCTGATGGACGGCAGCGTGCTCTCGATCGGTGGCGTTCAGGCTGCCGGACGACACGACTGGTGCTGCATCGCTGGATATGGTCATTCGCCCGAACACCTGGCACTGCACTGCGCATCGCTGGGTCTGCTGATTTCAGGGGACATGCTGCTGCCCAGGATCTCGACCAACATCAGCGTCGGGCATGACGAGCCCGAGGGCAATCCGCTGGCGGCCTTCCTGGCCTCGCTCGAACGGATGCGCACGCTGCCGGAAGACACGCTGGTGCTGCCCTCGCACGGCAAGCCGTTCCGTGGCCTGCAATCCCGCATCGACCAGCTGCAGGCCCACCACGCTGCCCGGCTGTCGGACGTGATGTCCGCGTGCGCTGGTTCGCCACGCAGCGCGGCCGATCTGCTGACGGTGCTGTTCAGGCGACCACTCGACGTGCACCAGACGACGTTCGCCATGGGCGAGTCGATAGCGCACCTGAATGCGCTGTGGCATGACGGCAAGCTGGTGCGCCGGCTGCGAGACGGCATCTATCGGTTTTCACCGGCCTGAGGGTTTGAGGCGGCCTCGGGCAGGCCGTGCAGCGCAAAGGTTCTGGCTTTCAGCCGAAGACCGGCAGCACGTCTGTCTTCAGTGCTCGGCGCGTGCGTTCGAAGTCGGGCACGACCGAGCGGACCACATCCCAGAACCGCGGACTGTGGTTCATCTCGCGCAGGTGGGCGAGCTCGTGCGCGACGACGTAGTCGATCGTCGGAAGCCCGAAATGGATCAGCCGCCAGCTCAGGCGGATCGAGCCGTCGGCGCTGGCGCTGCCCCAGCGGGTCTGTGCAGACGACAGGCTGAGGCGGCGGTAGCTCACACCGAGCCGGGCCGCATAGGCGTCGCAGCGTTCGGCGAAGACGCGCTTCGCCTGGCGCTGCAGCCAGCTCTGCACCGCATCGCGGATCTGCTCGGGCAGCGCACCGGGCGGCAGTCCGATGTGCAGCCGGCGCGGTGGCGCACACCCCGCATCCAGTGCATCGCCAGAGCTGGCATCGAGCACGGCGCCCGACAAGGTGATGCCGGCCCGTGGATCGAGCACGACGACCACCGTCTGGCCGAGAAACGGGATCGTCGCGCCATCGCGCCAGTCGACGCGGGCGGACTGCAGCCGGCGTCCGCGCTGCTGCTGCTCGTGCAGCTTGCCAAGGATCCAGCTGGCCTTTTCGCGCAACGCGGATTCGATGTCACGTATTCCGACCCAGTTAGGCGCGTTGACGCTCAGGCCGTCGGTGCCGACAATGAAGCCGATGCTGCGCCGACGCACGCGCTTGAGCGCGTAGCCCACGGTATGCCCACCGAGCACGATCTCGCGGCTGCCCTGTGGGTGGAGAAAGACGGCGGCAGCCAACGGATCCGACTTGGCCGCGGTCGCAGGAGCGTCGAACGCGACTTCGTCGGAGCGCATCGCGGTCGACGCCGTCGGCTCCTGCGCCACGAACAGCGACAGCTGCGCAGGATCGGGGCGGTGGGGCGGACGGGCCATGGCGCGGAAGTCTACGGCCCGGGCGCAGCGCGACCAGCAGCGGGAAGCTCGACCTCGGTCAGACCGGGCGGAGCCGCCGATTCGTGAGCGTAAGCCTCGGGATCAAGGCGCCGCATCTCGCCCTCGATCCAAGACTCGACCTCGCGCATCAGTTCGTCGGGCCGACGTCCCGTCGAAGGGATCAACGGCCCGACGGAAACGTCGATCACGCCGGGTCGCAGCAGGAATGTCTTGCGCGGCCAGCAGCGCGCCGAAGTCACCGCGATCGGCAGCACCGCAGCACCCGTGGTGACCGCCAGGCGCGTGCCGCCGGACTTGTACTCGCACTGGCCACCACGCTCGGCTCGGGTGCCTTCGGGAAACATGATGACCCAGGCACCGTGTTTCATGTGCCGAGCGCCCTGCTCGGCCACACGCCGCCACGCCTCCGAACGCCGTGCACGGTCGATATGGATCATGTCCATGCGCGCCATCGCCCAGCCGAAGAACGGGATGTAGAGCAGTTCGCGCTTGAACACATACGCCAGCGGGTGCGGCATCAGGCCGGGGAACGCGAAGGTCTCCCAGGTCGACTGGTGCTTGGGCAACACGATCACCGCGGGCGCCCGGTTCGCCTCGGCGAGGTTGTCGAGGCCGTGCATGCGGTGCCGCACGCCGCAGATCACGCGTGCGGCCGAGATCGAATGCGTCAGCCATCCCGCGCACAGCCAGTAGACGCGATCGCCGCGCGCGAAGATCGACACGATCAGCACCACCGTGGCCCACGGGACCACGCTCACGGCCATGTAGAGCAGAAAGAGGAACGACCTCACCGCCCAGAACATGCGCTGCATCAGTGCAACTCCCCGAATCCGGAGTCGGACTCGCCGGTGTCGGCTCGGTGACTGCGCTCCTGCCGGATCAGCCAGTCGGCGAAAGCCGACAGGTCGTTGTGCACGCAGGTGCCAGGCACCGCATCGAGCAGCTCTGCGAGCGCCTTGCCTTCGAGGCCGGCGCTCTTGCCGGTGAGCACCAGGTGCGTCGGGCAACCGGCTGCGGCGCCGGCCTGCATGTCGCGCAGGTTGTCGCCGACCATCGGCGTGTTGTCCAGAGACACGCCGAACCGCTCGGCGATCTGATGCATCATGCCCGGCAACGGCTTGCGGCAATCGCAGCCATCGTCTGGTGCATGGGGACAGAAGAACACCGCGTCGATGCGACCGCCCTGCTGGGCCAGCGCCTGATTCAGTTTCAGCTGGATCGCATTCATCGATGCCATGTCGAACAGCCCGCGACCGAGGCCCGACTGATTGGTCGCGAGGACCGTGTGCCAGCCGGCGTGATTGAGGCGGGAAATGGCCTCCAGCGAGCCTGGCAGCGGAACCCACTCGTCAGGCGACTTGACGTAATCGTCGCGGTCTTCGTTGATCGTGCCGTCGCGATCCAGGATGACGAGCTTGAGCGAAGCAGCAGGCATGTCAGCTCGCCAGCTTGGACAGGTCGGCGATGCGGTTCATCGCGGCATGCAGTTGCGCGAGCAGGCCAAGGCGGTTCAGCCGCAGATCGATCTCTTCGGCGTTCACCATCACGCCGTCGAAGAACGCGTCCACAGGAGCACGCAACGCGGCCAGCGCCTGCAGCGAGCCGGTGTGATCCCCCGCTGCGAACTGTGCATCGGCGGCCGGCACGACCTGCAGCATCGCCGCATGCAGCGCCTGCTCGGCAGGCTCTTTCAGGAGCGCTGGATTCACGTGCGCGTCGGCCCCGAGTGACTTCTTCAGGATGTTGGACACGCGCTTGTTCGCGGCCGCCAGCGCGGGTGCTTCGGGCAACTCGGCGAAGGCACGCACCGCTGCCAAACGTCGCGGCACATCACCCAGGCGGGTGGGAGCCAGCGCCAGCACGGCATCCACTTCCTGGGCGCTGTAGCCCTGATCACGCAGGCTCACGGCCAGGCGATCGGCAAAGAAGCCCAGCAGCGCCTCCGTGGGATCGGTCAGCAGGTCACCAAAGGCCGGCAGCGCAGCCTGCAGCAGCGCGGGCAGGTCCAGCGGCAGATTCTTCTCCGTCAGGATGCGGATCACGCCCAGTGCATGGCGGCGCAGAGCGAACGGATCCTTGTCGCCGGTGGGCAGCTGTCCGATGCCGAACAGCCCGACCAGCGTTTCCAGCTTGTCGGCGAGCGCCAGCACGGTGCCGGTGTGATTGCGCGGCAGCGCGTCGCCGGCAAAACGCGGCTTGTAATGGTCCTCGATGGCGATGGCCACGCCGTCGCGCAGTCCTTCGTGGCGCGCGTAGTAGCCGCCCATCACACCCTGCAGCTCGGGAAACTCGCCGACCATGTCGGTCAGCAGATCGGTCTTGGCCAGCAGTGCGGACTGCTGCACCTTGCTGTCGAGCACCGCGAATTCGTCCTGAGCGTCCACGGTGAACGGCAGCGTGGCCATGCTCAGCTGGTTGACGATGGCGTGGCCGATCGCGCGCACGCGCTCGGCGCGCTCGCCCTGGGTGCCCAGCTTGCCGTGATAGACCACCTTGGACAGGCCTTCGACTCGGCTCTGCAGCGTGCGCTTGCGGTCCTGGTCGAAGAAGAATTTCGCATCAGCCAGGCGCGGCCGCACGACGCGTTCATTGCCACCGATCACGGCGCTCGGGTCTGATGGACTGATGTTGCTCACGATCAGGAACTGGTTGGTGAGCTTGCCTGCGGCGTCCAGCAACGGAAAATACTTCTGGTTCGCCTTCATCGTCAGGATCAGGCACTCCTGTGGCACGTCGAGGAAGCTCTCCTCGAAACGCCCCAGCAGAACGTTCGGCCGCTCGACCAGTGCAGTCACCTCGTCGAGCAGCGCGTCGTCATCGATCGGGGTCAGCCCCTGCAGCGATGCGGCATGCTGCAACTGCCGCGCGATTTCGCCATGGCGTTGCGCGAAGCCGGCCATCACCGCGCCTTGCTCCAGCAACTGCTCCGCATAGCGGTCGGCGTGCTGGAGCACCACCGGATCCACGGCGGCCTCGAAACGGTGCCCGTGGGTCTCTCGACCCGAATTCAGGCCGAGTACCGACAACGGCACCACCTCGGCGCCATGCAGCGCGACCAGTCCGTGCGCCGGCCGCACGAACTGCACGCTGGTCCATCCCGGCTGCGCGCCGCCTTCGAGTTGATAGGTCATCACCTTCGGGATCGGCAGCCTGGAGAGCGTCTCTTCGAGCGCCTTCTGCAGCCCCTGCGCCAGCGTGATGCCAGGCACCATGCTGTCGTAGAACAGGGCCTCGGCCTTGCCATCCATCTGACGCTTGAGCTGCGGCACCACCGACTCATCGGCGCCCAGGCTCGCCAGCTTCTTCAGCAATGCGGGCGTTGGTGTGCCGTCGGCCGACAGGGCCACGCTGACGGGCATCAATTTCTGGCATGCAGCCTTGTCCGGGGCCACCGAAAGCACCGCGCTGACATGCGCGGCGAGCCGGCGCGGCGAGGCGAAAGGCGTCACGGCTGAATGGCCGGATGCGAGTCCCTGCGCCCGGAGGCTGTCGGCCAGCACCTGCGCGAACGACTCGCCAAGCTTCTTCAGCGCCTTCGGCGGGAGCTCTTCGACGAAGAGTTCAATCAACAAATTGGCTGTCGTGGTCATGGAATCAGGCAGCTTTCTTGTCGCGTTGCTGGGCCATGGCGGCAATCACTTCATCGGCCCAGGCACGCGGAGCCATCGGGAATCCGAGACGCGCGCGGCTGTCGAGGTAGCTCGCGGCGACGGCGCGCGCGAGGTTGCGGATGCGACCGATGTAAGCAGCACGCTCGGTCACGCTGATCGCGCCACGCGCGTCGAGCAGGTTGAACGTGTGCGCCGCCTTCAACACCTGCTCATAGGCGGGCAGCGCGAGCTGCTGTTCCATCAGGTGCCTGGCGTTGCCTTCGTGGGCCGTGAAGGCGCTGAGCAGGAACTCGACGTTGCTGTGCTCGAAGTTGTAGGCACTCTGCTCCTGCTCGTTCTGCAGGTACACATCGCCGTAACTGATGCCGGTGCCGTCGGCCCCCATCGTCCAGATCAGGTCGTAGACGTTGTCGACGCCCTGCAGGTACATCGCCAGTCGCTCGAGTCCATAGGTGATCTCGCCGGTGATCGGCCGGCAATCGATGCCGCCGACCTGCTGGAAATAGGTGAACTGCGTCACCTCCATGCCGTTGAGCCAGACCTCCCAGCCGAGCCCCCAGGCGCCCAGCGTCGGGTTCTCCCAGTCGTCCTCGACGAAGCGCACGTCGTTGACCTTCAGGTCGAATCCCAGTGCCTCGAGCGAGCCGAGGTAGAGCTCGAGAATGTTGCTCGGCGCGGGCTTCAACACCACCTGGTACTGGTAGTAGTGCTGCAGGCGGTTCGGGTTGTTGCCATAGCGGCCATCCTTCGGACGACGGCTGGGCTGGACATAGGCGGCCTTCCAGGGCTCGGGGCCGAGCGCGCGCAGGAAGGTGGCGGTGTGGCTGGTGCCGGCGCCGACCTCCATGTCGTAGGGTTGCAGCAAGGCGCAGCCCTGGGCGTCCCAGTACTGTTGCAGTCGCAGGATGATTTGCTGGAATGTCAGCATGGGCAGTGTGTCGGGGTGGTGGGCGCGATGCAGCCGGTCTCGACGAGGCAGCGAACGCAGCCCTTGATTTTAGGGGCGGGGGGGCTGCCGCCCCCTGGAGCCTCGGCCGACGGCCATCGACGCGCCGATGGCGGCCAGCACCAGCAGGATCAGCGGCCACAGTCCCAGAGCCGCCAGCCAGCGCGCGTAGGGCGTCGCACCGACACGTCCCTCGACCGTGGCTTCGAGGATGCCTTCGGTCGACGACGTCAGTCGCGCGGTGACCTTTCCGCGATGATCGACCACCGCGGTAGCGCCCGTGTTGGTCGACCGGATGACCGGCCGCTCGAACTCGATCGCACGCATCTGCGAGAACTGCAGATGCTGATCCTGCACCAACAGCCGGCCAAACCAGGCCAGGTTACTGACATTGACGAAGACGGTCGCTGCCTGCGGCCCGACGACGCTTTCGACGATGTCCTCACCGAACAGGTCTTCATAGCAGATCAAGGGGCGCAGTCGCTGGCCGCCAAAGGCGAATGCCACCTGACTGCGGCCTCGCGCCTGGTCGACCAGCGGGATGTTCATCAGATCGACGAACCAGCGGAAGCCAGGCGGGATGATCTCGCCGAACGGCAACAGGTGGCGCTTGCCGTAGCGGTACTCGGCACCGCTCACCGTGGGTTCAGACGCCGGGACGGCCACCACCGAGTTGACGTAGCCGGATTCATCATCACCGACGAAAAGGCCGATGAGCGCGGCCCGCCGGCTGCCGACGGCCGCGATGCCTGCGGGAGCGGCAGCCGGCTGAACCGGTGTGTCCAGCGTCGCACGCAACGTGTCCCAATAGCCATCGCTCAACTGGGCCCGCGAGAGCGGCAGCACCGATTCCGGCGTCACGACCAGCTCGCCCCTGGCGGCGGACAGCTGCCGGACCAGGCCGCGCAGTTGCGCCTCGAGACGCTCAGGATCGAACTTGAAGTCCTGCGAGACGTTCGGCTGCAGCAAGCTGATGCGCAGCGTGCCGGTGGATTCAGTGAAGCGATCAGGCAGACCGTGCGCCATCAGCACGACAGCCACAGCTCCGGCACTGGTCACCAGGCGCATGCGCACCGAAGCATCGCTCAGCCACATCGAGAGCACTGCCGCCAACGCCGCCGCCAGCGCGCACAGCCCGTAGACACCGATCCACGGAGCCCACGCAGCGAGCGGCCCGACCGCATGCGCATAGCCCGAGGCGATCCATGGGAAGCCGGTGAAGACGAGCCCGCGCGCCAGTTCAGCGCCCAGCCAGCACGAAGCCCACAGCAGCAGGTCCCAGGCGATGCGCCCGGTGCGCAGCCGAGCCCACAGCGCCATCGCCGCGGCGTAATACAACCCCAGCAGGGCTGCGAGCACCACCACAGCCAGCGCCGCCAGCACGGGGTTCAAGCCACCGAACTGATGCATGCTGATGTAGAGCCACCAGAAGCCCGAGACCAGCCAGCCCACTGCGAACAGCCAACCCAGCCACGCAGCGCGGCGCGGTGCGGCCCGCGAAGTCGCGTGTGCCAGCACGCCAAGCGACAGCAGTTGCAGCCACCACCACTCGAAAGGTGAGAACGACAACGTGTGGGCGACGCCGGCGAGCAAGGCGGCCGGCGCACCGGCCAACCAGCGCGTCACCGATGCAACTCCCGACGCCGAACCGCGCATCAAGCGCCGTCGGACTCGAAGGTTTCTTCCGGAGCGCGTGTGACCTTGAACCAGCGCACTGCTCCACCGCGCGTCAGCATCACACTGAACAACAACCCACCCAGCGACACGGCCTCGCCACGACGCGGCACTCGCCCCATCTCGTGCGCTATCAGACCGCCAATGGTGTCGAAGGTGTCGTGCGGCAACTCCGATCCGAAGGCCTCGTTGACGGCGGTGATCTCCGCATCGCCTGCCACCCGGTGGCTGCCATCGGCAAGCGTGTAGACGCTGGACTCGCCGTCCTTGTCGTCGAACTCGTCTTCGATCTCGCCGACGATCTCCTCGAGCACGTCCTCGATCGTGATCAGTCCGGCGGTGTTGCCGAACTCGTCGATCACGATGGCCAGGTGATTGCGGTTCGAGCGGAAGTCACGCAGCAACTCGTTGAGTCCCTTCGACTCGGGTACGAACACCGCCGGCCGCAGCAACGTGCGCAGGTTCAGGTCGGGCGAGCGCTGCAGCTTCAGCAGGTCCTTCGCCATCAGGATACCGATGACGTTGTCGCGCTGACCTTCGTAGACCGGGAACCGAGAATGCGCGGTGCCGATGACGAGATGCAGCAGTTCGTCGTAGGGCGCATCGATGTCGAGGTGATCCATGTGCGGTGCGGCCACCATCACGTCACCAGCGGTCATGTCCGCCATGCGGATCACGCCTTCGAGCATCATCCGCGACTCGGGAGCTATCAGCTCGCGCTGTTCGGCGTCGGCGAGCGCCTCGATCAATTCATCGCGCGAGTCGACGCCGGGCGACATGAACTCGATCAGCCGCTGGAACAGGTTGCGCTTGTCGGTGACGGCGGTTCGTCGCGGAGAATTCCGGTTTCGGCCGGAAGAGGCGGGTTGCGCCGGGTGAGGGTCAGACATCGCGCCAGGGCGGACAGTGAAACACCGCCGCAGCTTACCCGAACGGCATTTGACAAGTGTGCTAGCTTGAAAGGCTGCGTTCCGGCCCGACATGCCTCACACGTTTTTTTCAGGACATCAGAAGCATGGCTCTCATCCCCGCCACCATCCTCACCGGCTTTCTCGGCTCCGGCAAGACCACCCTGCTCAAGCGCGTCCTGACGGAAGCGCACGGCCAGAAGATCGCGGTGATCGAGAACGAGTTCGGTGACGAGAACATCGACAACGAGATCCTGGTGCGCGACACCGGCGAGCAGATCATCCAGCTCAACAATGGCTGCGTTTGCTGCTCGATCCGCGAAGACCTCCGCACCACGCTCAGCGACCTGGCCGAGAAGAAGCGGAAAGGCGAGTTGGTGTTCGATCGGGTGGTGATCGAGACCACCGGCCTGGCAGATCCCGGTCCGGTCGCGCAGACCTTCTTCATGGACGACGAGATCGCCGAGAGCTACCTGCTCGATTCGATACTGACCCTCGTCGACGCCAAGCATGGCGACCAGCAGCTCGACACCCGGCAGGAAGCGCGACGCCAGATCGGTTTCGCCGATCAGATATTCATCAGCAAGACGGATCTGGTCGATGCAGCAGACGTCGACGCGCTCGCCCACCGCATCAAGCACATGAACCCACGGGCGCCGCAAAGCCGCGTGAATTTCGGCGAAGTGCCTATTTCCAGCGTGTTCGACCTGCGCGGGTTCAACCTGAACGCCAAGCTGGACATCGACCCGGACTTTCTGAACGACGCAGCGCACGACCATGATCATCACGATCACGGCGAGCACTGCGATCACCCCAGCCACGCGACCCACCATCACGCGCACGACGACGATGTGAAATCCTTCGTCTTCCGCTCGGACAGGGCGTTCAACCCCGCGAAGCTGGAAGACTTCCTCGGCTCGATCGTGCAGGTCTACGGGCCAAAGATGCTGCGCTACAAGGGCGTGCTGAACATGAAGGGTTCGCCGAAGAAGGTCATCTTCCAGGGGGTGCACCAGTTGATGGGCAGCGACCTCGGACCTGCCTGGGCACCTGGCGAGAAGAAGACCAGCAAGATGGTGTTCATCGGCATCGACCTGCCGCGCGACATTTTGATGCAGGGTTTGGAGCAGTGCCTCGTGTAACCGAACCCGGAGTCCGGCGGCGTGGCTACAATCCGCCCCGCTTTGCAATTCGGACAGATCGCATCGTCGTGGTGCAAAAGTCGCGCTCTATTTCGCGCTGAGGCGGTATAACCCCGCTGCGAGGAGATTTCAGTGACCCGATCCCCGGCCAAGTCAGCGCCCACCGCCGCCCGAGCCGAGCCCAAATCCAAGAAGGCAGCGGACAAGCTGCCTGCGAAGCCCTCGCCCGCAAAAAAATCTCCAGCGCCCACGCCGAAAGCGTCGGCCCTGCCCCCCCCGAAGCGGGCAAAGGCGCCTGCCAAGCGTGCGCCCGCCACGCCCGCTTCGGACGTAATTTCAGCCAAGGCGGCCCGATCCGCCTCGGCCGCCGAGAAACCCGCTTTGAATTCCATGCTGAAAACCCCCTTGAAGGCTGCCGACAAAGAGGCTGCATCCGTGCCGGCGCCCGCCCCCGTTGCAGCCGTGGCGGAAGCCACTGTCGCTCCAGCCAAGGCGCCTCGGGCCAAGTCGGCGGCCAAGTCTCGAGCGAC
>Ga0209717_1001695_pt1 | contig 22953 bp, 15 predicted proteins | sample AD_UKC048_MetaG_FD_184418 | JGI IMG/M metagenome (GOLD analysis project Ga0209717, IMG submission 184418) | Active sludge microbial communities of municipal wastewater-treating anaerobic digesters from USA - AD_UKC048_MetaG (SPAdes) (version 2) | ecosystem: Engineered > Bioreactor > Anaerobic >... | reverse complement strand
ATGTGGATTTTATAGCGCTGAAAGAAGGGCTGTTTTTCCTGCGCAGAACTTTTTTTCTGCATCTTGTTTTTAATAGAATTAACACTCAAAAAAAGAGAGGGCGACCCGAGGCCACCCTGACATAATTCTGCTCCGCTATCGGCGATGAGCTATTTGCTCGACTCTCTGATCTCCCTGCCCCGGCTGACCTCGCCATTATCGATCCGGAGGTTGTATCCGCATTCCGGATTTGAACACACCCAGGCTTTGTACATGATCGGGGCGCCTTCGCGGCCATAATCGGATAAAGGAATCAACTGTCCAACTTTACACTTCAAACAAATGGGAAAGGAATTTTCCATTGCCCTTACCTCACCTCATTGATCCCACAGTTCTAATTGATTAGGTGGCGCCAGTGGGGCTTGCCGGATTCCAGACATACCACGGCCCTGTTGCGCAGGGACGGGTTTACGGTTTGAAATATACGATATAAGGCAATGAAAATCAACAATTTTTTACGATTCAGAGCGCTGCAGTTCCATTTTTTTGAAAAATGCTTTTTTTAAAGGCTTCCTTTGCTTAAATTAGCCTGTAAAAGCCCCCCTCTGATAAAGGAGAAAGAGATGCAAGCAGTGATGATGGTGGCAGGCAAGAGCACCCGCACTTACCCCCTGACCCTGACACGGCCCAAGCCGCTCCTTCCGGTCGCCAACCGTCCCCTGATCTATCACAGCCTCGACCAGATGGCCGGCATCTTCGACGAGGTGATTCTGATCGTCGGCTACCGCAAGGAGATGATCCGCGCGCTGCTCGGCGATGAGTACCGTGGCATCCATCTCATCTATCAGGAGCAGAAGGAGCAGCTGGGCACCGGCCACGCCATCCTGCAGGCCAAGCCCCATATCCGCGGCCGCTTCGTCGCCTGCAACGGCGATGATCTTTTCGCGCGCGAGGATTTTCTCAAGCTGCTGGATCATCCCTACGCTGCGCTGGTCAAGCCGGTGGCCGATCCCTCCATTTACGGCGTGGCGGTGGTCGACGAACAGTACCGGCTGATCCAGATGGTCGAGAAACCCAGGACCTTTCTTGGCAATCTGTGCAATATCGGCTGCTACATTTTTGAACCCGACATTTTCGCCGACCTGGAGAAGGTGGAGCTGAGCGAGCGCGGCGAAATCGAGATCATCGGGGCGATCATGGCGGTCGTCCGCCGCAGCGCCTTCAAAATTGTCCCCATCACCGGCTTTTGGCTGCCGACCGGTTTCGCCTGGGATCTGCTCAAGCACCAGGAGTTCATCATGGCCGGCATGAGTGCAAGCCGGATCGAGGGACGCATCGAGGCGGGGGCGGTCCTCAGCGGCGCAGTCCAGATCGGAGCGGGCACGGTCGTACACAGCGGCAGCTGCATCGAAGGCCCGGCCATCATCGGCAGGAACTGCGAGATCGGCCCCAACTGCTATGTGCGCAAATTCACCGCCATCGGCGACGACTGCCGGATCGGCCACGCGGTCGAGATCAAGAACAGCATCATCATGCCCGGCTGTCATATCGCTCATCTCACCTACGTCGGTGACTCGGTGGTGGGCGAAAACTGCAATCTGGGCGCCGGCACCATCACCGCCAATGTCCGGCACGACGGCGGCAGCGTCTCCTCCATGGTCAAGGGCAAAAAGGTGGTGAGCGGCCGGCAAAAGCTGGGCGCCATCCTCGCCGACCAGGTACACACCGGCATTCATACCAGCCTCTATCCAGGAGCCAAGATCTGGCCGCAGATGACCACCCTGCCGGGTGAGGTCGTGCGCGGTGATCTGCTCCCGGAGGGGAGCGCCTGGGATTGAACCCCGGCGTGCGGGCTGCTCCCGTACAACGCATTCATGCCGCTGCGGCAAGGCTGTTCATTGAGAACAGCCTTTTTTTTTGCGCTTTTGGCACGCCGTTTGACTAATCATCAGGCAGGAGGGTGGATGGAAACAATTAAAGATAATATTAACAATAATCTGTAATAAGTTCTGCGAACGAAGAATGGGACATTCATGTCACAAAAATGTGATTCGATGGGTAGCGTCAGCCACAAGGCTGGAGGTCGGGATGAATAACCAGAGGGGATGTGCCGGAGTTGTTCTGGCGCTTGCGTTTTTTCTTTTAACCGGGCCGCTGGCAGGCCAGAAGCTCAGCGATTGGGGCGCAGAGGGTCTTCCCGCTGCTGCTCACCTGTATGATCCGGGTGTCTTCATCGGCCGTCCTGCCGGCGGCCCCTGGATTGACGGCGAATCCGCCGCCCGGGATGGCTCGGAGGGTGACGGGATCCAGTTCAGCGTCAACGGCCGCGAGGTGACCTGCTATATCAGCCGGGACGGTGTGATTGCGGGATGGATTGATTTTGACGGTGCGGAACGGGGCGAGGCCGATTTTTCGCAGGCTGCCGATAATATCATCCCCCCCCAGCCTGTGCGCTCCGGCTACAACAGCTTCAGTTTTTCCTGGCCGGAAGGATACCGCCCCGGTGCGGAGGTCTGGGCGCGTATTCGTTTCAGCAGCAGCCGGCAGCTCAGCGCCGTGCAGAACCCGGCCGGCATCAGTGATTCAGTCGGAGAGGTTCAGGACTATCGTTTCGATCTCGCCCCGGTCGCCCTCGGGCTCTTTGAAGCCCGGCCGGCGAATGAGGCGATCAGAGTTGAGTGGCAGACCCAGGCGGAGAACGATAATCTGGGCTTCCATCTCTTTCGTGCCCGTGCGGAGGAGGGGCCTTACAGCCAGGTCACCAGAAATCTGATCCATGGCGCGGGGAATGCCAGCTCACGCCGCTCCTATGAGTACAGCGACGCGACGGTGGAACCGGGCAGGATCTACTACTACAAGCTGGCGGATGTGGACTATCGGGGGCGCATGACCATGCACGGTCCCGTCTGCGTAACAGCCACAGCGCCGGTCGACTATGTCCTCGAGCAGATCTATCCCAATCCCTTCAATCCCGAAGCGCGGATAAATTTCCGGCTCAAGGAGGCAGGGAGGGTCCTGCTCTCCGTTTTTGATCTGCGCGGCCGCGAGGTGCGCAGGCTGATGGCCGCTGCCCTGCCGGGCGGCACCCATACCATCTCCTGGAACGGCAAGGATGACAACGGTCTTTCCATGTCTTCGGATACCTATATCTACAAGCTGCAGGTCAACGATTACGAGATATCCCGCCGCATCGAATTCGTCCGCTGATGCCCGGCCCCGGGCTCGCCCCGCAGGGGGCACACCAGAGAAACCATCCAAAACCGCCGCCGCGAGTAGGCGGTTTTTTTTATGCTTCCCCCCGGCGCAATAAAATACTTGACAAACGCGGCACAAATCGCTAAAATGGTATAAATTTTGTCGGGCAGCCCGGCATGGCCGGGCTGCGCTACCCAAACTCAAGAGGACTTTGTGACCCTGTACCCCCGAAAATACCCGGTTCTGCCGTTTCTATCCCTCTGCGCCCTCTTGCTCGCCGGCGGCTGCGCGCATCAGCGCAGCGGAACCCTGACCGTCCTGCACACCAATGACCAGCACAGCCAGTTCGCCGCCGCTCCGGCCACCTGGGTGCAGAAAGATCCCAAACCCCGGATCGGCGGCCTCGTCGCCCTCGAAAACCAGATCCGCAAGGCCCGGGAGAACTACAAGGCGACTCTTCTGCTCGATGCCGGCGATTTCATGACCGGCACCCCGATCGCCAAGCTCAAGGTGGAGGGCGCACTCGGCGGAGCCTATGTCCAGATGCTCAACGACATGGGATACCAGGCCCTCACCCTCGGCAACCACGAATTCGACGAGGGGCAGGAGAATCTCATGGGGCTCGTCCGTCTGGCGCGCTATGATATCCTCTCCGCCAATCTCTACAAGGATGACCGCCTCTTTGCCCCGAAATCGCATGCCATCTACGAGATCGGCGGACTGCGGGTCGGCTTGATCGGCCTCACCCTGACCGACCTCTTCGATATGACCGCCAGGAAGAACCTCGAGGGTATCCGCGTCCTCGATCCGGCCGCATCCGCCCAGAAGATCATCGACGAGATCGATGGCAGGACCGACCTTATCATCCTGCTCACGCATATGGGGGTGGAGGCCGACCGCGACCTGGCCAAAAAGATCCGCGGGGCCGACATCATCGTCGGCGGCCACAGCCACTCCCGGCTCAACAAGCCGATCATCGAGAACGGGGTGCTCATCGTCCAGGCCGATTCCAAGACCCGGTACCTGGGCCGGCTCACGGTCGATGTCGCCGGAGATGCCGTCGTGCGCCATGACTACGCCCTCATCCCCTGCTGGGTGGACAGCGTCACCCAGCCCGATCCCCTCCTCGCCGGACGGATCAAGGGGTACCAGGAGCAGATCGACGCCGATTACGGCCGGACCATCGGCCAGTTGACAACCGACTGGCAGCGTAACAGCCAGGGAGAGTCCAATATCGGCAATTACATCGCCGATGTCATGCGTCTGACGGCGGCAGCTGACTTCGCTGTCATCAACAGCGGGGGCATCCGCAAGGATATGCCCGCCGGCCCGATCAAAAAGCTGGATATTGTCGAGATCCTCCCCTTCACCAATACCCTGGTCACCTTCACCTGCACCGGTGAAGAGCTGATGAAGATTATCCAGAGCAACGTGCGCTCGGCGGCCAGGGAAGAGCCGGGTGTGCTGCAGGTCTCGGGTTTGAAGTATCAGTACCGGGTCACGCCGGGCGGGACCATCGAGATCGCCAGCGCCATGATCAACGGCAACGCTATCGATCCGCAGGCCACCTACACGGGGGCGACGATCGATTTCATCCTCTTCGGGCAGGCGGAGCGCTATTTCGGTTTCGCCCCGACGGGAAAAACGGAGAACACCAATCAGCTCCTCTCCGACGTGGTCATGACGCAGATCGAAACCCAGCCAGCCGTCGCATCATCCATCGAGGGCCGGATGGTACGTATACCCTGATCGTGGCACGCTCGGTGCGGGGGAGCCCGCTGCAGCGGGCAAGGTGGCTGCAGGTAGTAATAAAATGTACAGGGAGGTAAAATGAAACGCCATGCAAGCTGGATTGCCGTCGTAGCAGCGCTGCTGCTGATCGGCTGGCTGATCGCCTGTGCCATCAATCCGGTGACCGGAAAGCGTCAGCTTATGCTGCTCTCCGAGAGCGACGAGGTCGCCCTCGGTCAGCAAACCGACGCCGAGGTCATCGCCACCTATGGCCTCTATGACAATGCCGCCTTGACATCCTACGTCAATGGCGTTGGTCAGAAGATGACCAAGATATCCCACCGCCCGAATCTGGCCTATTCGTTCAAGGTCCTGGATACCGATGTGGTCAATGCCTTCGCTGTGCCGGGCGGCTACATCTATGTTACGCGCGGCATTCTTGCCTATCTCAACGACGAGGCTGAGCTGGCCGGTGTTCTCGGCCACGAGCTGGGTCATGTCGCCGCGCGCCATACCGCGGATAACTATACCAAGCAGCAGCTGGCCCAGATCGGGCTCACGCTCGGTTCGGTGCTCTCGGAAAAGTTCCGGCAATACGCCAATATCGCCAGTTTCGGCGTCAGCATGCTCTTTCTCAAATTCAGCCGTGATGATGAGCGGCAGGCGGACGACCTGGGCGTCGAGTACTCGAGCAAAGCCCTCTACGACGCCAATAGGATGGCCACTTTTTTCGAGACCCTTGAGCGCATGCACGAGGGGAGCTCCAGCAGCGGTCTGCCGGAGTGGTTCTCTACCCACCCCAATCCCGAGAATCGCATCGGGGCGGTGAGGAACAAGACCAGGGAATGGCAGGCCAAACTCGCGGGCAACAGCTTTATGGTCAACCGTCCCCAATATCTGGCGAGCATCGACGGCCTGGTCTTCGGCGAGGATCCGCGCCAGGGCTACGTTGAGGCCAACACCTTTTACCATCCCTCGCTCAAATTCCAGTTTGCGGTACCGCAGGGCTGGACAGTCAATAATACTCCGGCGCAGGTGCAGATGGTCTCCCCCAACCAGGATGCCAATCTGCTCTTCGGCCTGCAGGGCTCCGCCAAAGCCGCTGCCGTCGCCAATCAATTCGTCACCGAATCCTCCGCCGCGGTGATGCGTTCCGACGCCATCAACATCAACACCTTTCCGACACAGCGGGTGCAGAGCCGGATCATCTCGCAGACTGACACCCTGGGTGTGCTCTCCTACTTCATCCAGAAGGGGAACGACGTTTATATCTTCCACGGGATTTCGGCTCCCAATGCTCTCTCCACCTGGTACAACACCTTTGCGAACGCGGTCGGGCGGTTTAACAACCTGACTGACGCGAAGAGGATCAACGTTGCGCCCAAGGTACTCAAGGTTCAGAACGGCAAGAATTCGACGACCCTTTCGACCCTTCTGGCGGCCAATGGCGTTCCCTCGACCGATCTGGAAAAGTTCGCAGTGGTCAACGGGATGAAGCTCAATGATCTGGTCCCGGCCAGCACCAAATACAAGATAGCCAAATAGTCCCGGCTGCTCCACGGCAATAAAAAAAGCCCTCTTTCGCAAGAAAGAGGGCTTTTTTTATGGAAAGGAGTGGCGCGGGATCAGGGCTCGAGCGCCTGGGTGCCCTGGTTTTCGTCGCCTTCGACGCTCCCGGCGAGTTCGCGGGCATCGATAAAATCGAGGCCGTCGCCTTTCTTGCGCACGCGGATGATACTGCCGTCGCCGAAATGGCCCTTGAGCAGTTCTTCGGCGATGGCATCCTCGACGTGGCGCTGAATGGTCCGTTTGAGCGGCCTGGCGCCGTTCATCGGATCGAAGCCGCGCTCCGCGATGAACTCCTTGGCCCCTTTGGTCAGCTCGATGCTGATGTTGCGGTCCGCGACTTTGCCGAGCATCTCGGCGATGACGATGTCGACGATGGCGAGCATGTCACCGCGGTTGAGCTGCCGGAAGACGACGATGTCGTCGACGCGATTAAGGAATTCAGGATTGAAGACATGCCGGACCTCCTCGATCAGGCGCTCCCGCATCGATTCATAATCGGTCTCCTCGTCGCTCTTGTTGAAGCCGAGGGAGCCGCCCCTGCTGATCTGGCGGGCGCCGATGTTGCTGGTCAGGATCAGCACGGTGTTGCGGAAATCGACCTTGCGCCCGAGGCTGTCGGTGAGATGGCCTTCATCCAGGATCTGGAGCAGGATGTTAAAGACATCGGGGTGCGCCTTTTCGATTTCGTCAAAGAGGACCACCGAATAGGGATGGTGGCGCACCTTTTCGGTGAGCTGCCCGCCCTCTTCATAACCGACATAGCCCGGAGGCGCGCCGGTGAGCCGGGATACGGAGAACTTTTCCATGAACTCCGACATGTCGATACGGATCAGGGCATCCTCGCTCTCGAAGAGGTAGGCGGCGAGTTCCTTGGCGAGTTGGGTCTTGCCGACCCCGGTCGGTCCTAAAAAGATGAAGGAGCCGATGGGGCGGTTTGGATCCTTGAGCCCGGCGCGGGTGCGCTGGATGGCGCGGCTGAGGATGTCGATGACCGGATCCTGGCCGACGATCCGCTTCTTGAGGGCGGTACCCATGGTGAGCAGCCGGTCGGATTCGGATTGGGCCACGCGTTGCACCGGAATGCCGGTTATCATCGAAACCACTTCGGAGACATCCTCTTCACTCACTTTAGCGTAGGCGGAGTCCTGTTCGTCGTTCCAGCGTTTCTTGCTCGCCTCGAGATCGCGCAGGAGCTGTTTCTCGCGGTCGCGCAGGACGGCCGCCTTTTCGAAATTCTGGGAGCGCACCACCTGGTCCTTTTCGGCGCGGACGCGTTTGACCTGCTCTTCCAGATCGCTGATGTCGCGCGGGACGACGATATTGGCAAGGTGGACGCGGGCGCCGGTCTCATCGAGGACATCGATGGCCTTGTCGGGCTGAAAGCGGTCGGTGATGTAACGATCCGAGAGCTTGACGATATCGCGAATCGCCTCTTCGGTATAGCGGACGCGGTGATGCGCCTCATAGCGGCTCTGCAGCCCCTTGACGATGGCGAAAGTCTCATCGAGGCTGGGGGGATCGACGATCACTTTCTGGAAGCGGCGTTCGAGGGCGCCGTCTTTCTCGATGTACTGGCGGAACTCGTCGAGGGTGGTGGCGCCGATGCACTGCAGTTCGCCGCGCGATAGGGCCGGCTTGAACATATTGGAGGCGTCGAGGGAGCCGGAAGCCCCGCCCGCGCCGACGATGGTATGGAGCTCATCGATGAAGAGGATGACGTCGCGGGTCTTGACCAGCTCGTTCAGGATCGCCTTCATGCGTTCTTCGAACTGGCCGCGGTACTTGGTGCCGGCGACGATCGCCCCGAGATCGAGGGTGATGACGCGCTTGTTATGAAGGATGCGCGGCACCTTTTTTTCGATGATGCGCAGCGCCAGCCCCTCGGCGATGGCGGTTTTGCCGACGCCGGGTTCGCCGATGAGGACGGGATTGTTCTTCTTGCGGCGGCTGAGGATCTGGGCGACGCGCTGGATCTCTTTTTCACGGCCGATGATCGGATCGAGCTCGCCGCGGCGTGCCAGTTCGGTCAGGTCGCGGCCGAAGTGGTCGAGGGCCGGAGTCTGGGATTTCTGCTGCTGGGACTCGCTCTGGGCTGCGGCATTGGCCGATCCCTGGAGGATGCGCTCGAGCTCCTCGGTCACCGCTTCATAGGTCACGCCGAAGCTTTTGAGGATCTGCGCGGCCAGTCCCTCTTTCTCCTTGACCAGGGCGAGGAGGAGGTGTTCGGTGCCGATGATGTCGGATTTGTTATGGTCCGCCTCCATATAGGCGTTCTTGAGGATTTTTTCGGCGCGCTTGGTGAAGGGGATGTTGCCGACGGTCATGGTGTCGCCGGCGATCCGTCCGGCCTCTTCGAGGGCGGCGCGGATCTCTTCGAGGTCGCAGCCGAGGGCATGCAGGATTTCGACGGCGACGCCCTCGCCTTCACGGATCAGCCCAAGCAGCAGGTGCTCCGTGCCGATATAGTCATGTCCAAGTCGGAGTGCTTCATCTCGTGCAAACTGGATGACCATCTGTACGCGACTTGAAAAGTTATTTTTCATGGGGGTGACTCCAGCCTCTCTGACGTATCAATTGCTTGTTCTTTCTCCCTTTACTCCTGCAACACAGGAGACCGTGCTATCGATTCCATTTTTATCGCGATCGGCCTCGATTGAGACATCTGTCCGCGATTGATGACAAGCCGGGCCCGGTCGGACCATCTGACAAACAATTGAACGATTAGGAAAACAACAACTTATGAAAAGTAGTAGGCCGGGCTTTGATCTTCATCGGTTGAATATACAAACCCTGTGCCATTCTTTCTAAAAATAATCAACTTGACCTTAAATATCAAATGGTTTTATTGCTCTGGTTGCTGGTGATGTTTTTTATACGGCCATTATAGAGTTCGATGATGCGGTCGGAGCGATCGGCCAGATCGCGGTTATGGGTCACCACGACCAGGGTCTGGTGGAGCTGCCGGCTCACCTCCCAGAGCATGTCATGCAGCGAATTGGCCGATTCGGTGTCGAGATTGCCGGAGGGTTCATCGGCCAGGAGGAGCCGGGGCGAATTGATCAGGGCGCGCGCCACCGCCACCCGCTGCTGTTCGCCGCCGGAGAGTTCCTTGGGGCGGTGTTTGATGCGTCCGCCCAGACCGACACGGTCGAGCAGCGCCAGGGCCCGCTCCTGCAGGACCGGCTTGTCATGGCCGGCGATCAGCCCCGGCATCATCACATTCTCGAGAGCGGTGAACTCGGGCAGCAGGTGATGGAACTGAAAGACAAAGCCGATAGTGCGGTTGCGAAATCCGGCCAGCCGGGTGTCATCATAATCCGAAATATCCTCGCCGTCGATCAACACCCGTCCCTGGCTCGGCCGGTCCAGACCGCCGATCAGATGGAGAAGGGTGGACTTGCCCACGCCGGAGGGACCGATGATGGTGATGATCTCGCCGCCGGCGATCGCCAGATCGATGCCCTTGAGGACCTCCAGGCTGTCCGAGCGGCCGGTGGAGTAGACCTTGTGAAGATTCTGGGTTTGCAGGATTATTTTATTCATAGCGCAGGGCTTCCACAGGATCCAGTTTGGCCGCATGAGCCGCGGGGTAGACCGAAGCGAGAAAGGTGATCAGCACGGCTGCGATGCTGATCGCGAAAAAATCGCCCCATTTCATGAGCACTGGCAGCCAGCTGATGATATAGACATCGGAGGGGAGGGCGAATAGCTTGTAGCTTTGCTGCGCCCAGCAGAGGCCGTAGCCGACGAGGTTGCCGAGGATGGTGCCGACCACGCCGACAAAGAGCCCTTCGAAGGTGAAGATGCGGCGGATGCTGCCGGTGGTCGCTCCCATCGATTTGAGGATGCCGATCTCCTTGGTCTTCTCCATGGTCATCATAATCAGGGTGCTGATGATATTGAAAGCGGCGACCATGATGATCAGGCTGAGGATGACGAAGGCCGCCCATTTTTCGATCTTCATCCAGGCGAAGAGATTGGGGTTCATATCCTGCCATGTGACCACCCGATAGGGATAGCCGAGCTGGTCGGTGATGCGCTTGGCGACGATCTCGGCCTTTTCATAATCGTCGAGGCGAATCTCGAGGCCGTTGACCTTGTCGCCCATGTGGAAGAGCCTTTGCGCCGACTCGATCGAGATATAGGCAAAGTTGTCATCGATCTCGAACAGACCGGTCTGGAAATAGCCGGTGACGCGGAACTGCATCATCTGCGGCATCTGGCCGAACTGGGCGACGTTGGCGAAGCTGGCGATGGTGATCTTGTCGCCGAGGGTGACCACCAGCTTATCGGCGAGATTAAAGCCGAGGATGACGCCGGGGAGGGTGGTTTCTCCCTCGCTTTCGACCGGCCCGACATTGAGAACACCATAGACCATGTTCTTGCCGATCTCGGTCACCTTGACCGCGCTCTCCGGATCGATACCGCGTACCAGGATGCCGGTGGTCTGTTCGCGCGATTTGACCAGCCCCTTGTTAAAGATGTAGGGCGAAGTGGCCTGGATCTCGGGGTGACCGCTGATCTGTTTCTCAATCCCCGGCCAGTTTTCCATACCGCGGTCGTGAAAGGTGCGGACATGGAGGTGGGCGTCGACGCCGATGAAGCGCGAGCGCACCTCCTTCTCAAAGCCGTTCATCACCGAGAGGACGATGATCAGGGCCGCCACGCCGATCATCACGCCGGCGATGGAGATATAGGTGATCAGCGAAATAAAACCGGTCTTGCGCTTGGATTTGAGGTAGCGCAGTGCGATGAAGAGTTCGTAATTCATAGGCTAAAGCTCCGGCCGCATGGTCGGGAAGAGGATGACGTCCCGGATCGAGGCAGCGTCGGTAAGCAGCATCACCAGGCGGTCGATACCCAGGCCGAGTCCTGCCGTCGGCGGCATGCCGTGCTCGAGGGCGCGCAGGAAATCCTCATCCAGCATCTGGGCCTCCTCATCGCCGGCCGCCTTGGCTTTCATCTGCTGTTCGAACCGGCCGCGCTGGTCGAGCGGATCGTTGAGCTCGGAGAAGGCGTTGCAGATTTCCCGGCCCGCGACAAAGGCTTCGAAGCGTTCGACCAGTTTGGGGTCATCGCGGTGGCGTTTGGCCAGGGGTGAAAGCTCGACCGGATAGTCGCACAGGAAGGTGGGCTGGATGAAGTGGGGCTCTACCTTCTCCTTGACGATCTCGTCGAGGATCTTGCCGCTCTCCATATGGGGCTCAACCTCGCAGTGCAGCTCCCTGGCGGCGGCGTAGAGCTCGTCACGGCTCTTGCCGTAAAGATCCATCCCGGCATAGCGCTGCAGGGCTTCGAACATCCTGACGCGCGGCCAGGGCGGGGTGAAATCGAGCTCCTGCCCCTGGTAGGTGATCCGGGTCCCGCCGCATACCTCCCCGGCGATGGTGCCGACCATCTCCTCGACCAGGTTCATCATGAAGTGATAGTCCTCATAGGCGACATAAAGCTCCATCATGGTGAACTCGGGATTGTGCGAGCGGTCGATCCCTTCGTTGCGGAAATCCTTGCTGATCTCATAGACCCCCTCGAAACCGCCGACGATGAGGCGCTTGAGATAGAGTTCATCGGCGATGCGCAGATAGAGGGTCATGTCGAGAGCGTTGTGATGGGTGATGAAAGGCCGCGCCGCTGCGCCGCCGTAGAGAGGCTGCAGCACCGGGGTCTCGACCTCCAGATAGCCCTTGCCATCGAGATAGCGGCGCATGACGGTGATGATGCGCGAACGGGTGACGAAGGAGTGGCGCACATCACGATTGACCATCAGGTCGAGGTAGCGCTGGCGGTAGCGCAGTTCGGTGTCGGCGAAGGCGTCGTAGGTCACCGTTTGCCCCTCCTCGACGCGTTCCTTGACCACCGGCATCGGACGCAGGCTCTTGGTGAGCAGCTCGAATTTCTGCGCAAAGATGGTGATCTCGCCGGTGCGGGTCTTGTGGACGGTGCCGGTGATGCCGACGATATCGCCGATGTCGGTGAGATCGAAAATCTCATAGGCCGCTTCGCCGACCTGGTCGCGGCGGACGTAGATCTGGATGCGGGCCGAGCTGTCGGCGATATGGGCAAAGGCGGCCTTGCCCATGCTGCGCAGGGCCATGACCCGTCCGGCCACGGCCACGCTCTTCTCCTCCAACTCTTCAAAGCGGTCAAGGAGCTGCTGCGCTGTATGGGTGCGCTCAAAGGTGTAGGTGAAAGGGTTAATCCCCATCTCCTGCAGCCGGGCGAGCTTGGCCCTGCGCACCTTCATCAGATCATTCAATTCTTCCTGGTATTCCATAATTCCTCAAAGGTAATCATCACTGTGCATATAAACCCGCGGCACCCGTTTGGAGACCCAGCAGGTCACTTCATAGGGGATGGTGCCGAGCAGTTCGCAGATCGAGGCGACGCTGATCTCTTCATCCCCCTGGCGGCCGAAGAGGACGACCTCGTCGCCGGCCCTGATCTCATCCCCGGCGCCGGCGGCGGCCATGATCAGATCCATGCAGACCCGCCCGGCCACCGGGAAGCGCCGGCCGCGGATCAGCACCTCGCCGCGGTTGCTGAGCAGGCGGTTGTAGCCGTCGGCATAACCGACCGGCAGGGTGGCGATAGTCATCGGCCGGTCGGCGATGAGCGTGCGGCCATAGCTGACGCTCTGCCCGCGCTCGATCTGTTTGACCTGGATGACGGCGGTCTTGAAGCTCATCGCCGGGTGGATCTCGACGCTCCCGGTCGTCTCCGCCGAGGGATAGTGGCCGTACATCATGATTCCCGGCCGCACCAGATCGAACCAGCTCCCCGGCATGTCCAGAATCGCGCCGCTGTTGGCGGTATGCTTGAGCGGGATGCGGATGCCCTTGCTCTCGAGCTCGTCGATCAGGCTTTTATAGCGCAGGAGCTGGAGGTTGGCATAGCTCTTGTCAAGGGCATCGGAGGTGGCAAAATGGGTATAGAGGCCGACAAGTTCCACGCCCTCAGTGTTGCGCACCATCTCGATAATGGGCACGGCTTCGCGGAAATCGACTCCGAGCCGGCCCATGCCGGTGTCGGCCTTGACGTGGACGCGCACCGGCCGGTTCCGTTTCCGGGCGGCCTGACTGATCAGGGCCAGCCCCTGCCGGTCAAAGACGGTCGCATCGAGTTCCCAGTCGACGAAGAGCCGGGCATCCTCATGGCTGAAGCCGCCGAAGACCAGGAGGGGTGCCTCGATGCCGGCCTTGCGCAGAGCGATCGCCTCATCGATGACGGCTACGGCGAGATAGCTCGCTCCCTCCTCGAGGGCGACCCGGCTGACCTGGAGAGCGCCATGGCCGTAGGCGTCCGCCTTGACCACCGCCATGATGCCGGCCGGGGCCACCTGCCGGCGGATGCCCTGCAGATTGAAAGCAATTGCCCCGAGGTTGATCTCAGCTCGTGTCGGCCGCATTAGCGGGCTCCTCGCGCAGGAAGGTGTTTCCGTCCGCTCCTGCCGTCCCGGCCTGGGGCCTGCGCCCCTCCGGATCGGCCGCTGCAGCAAACGCATGTCCTCACTTCCACCTTATTTGCCTCCCGCCTGGCCGAATTCCATCAGATAGGCGCGGATGAAATCGTTGAGGTCGCCGTCCATCACCCAGTGGATGTTGCTGGTCTCATGGTCGGTGCGGTGGTCCTTGACCATGTTGTAGGGATGAAAGACATAGGAGCGGATCTGGCTGCCCCAGGCGATGTCGCGCTTGGTGCTCTCCAGTTTGGCCATTTTGGCCTGCTGCTCCTCGAGTTTGAGCTGATAGAGACGGGACATAAGGATCTTCATCGCCGAATCCTTGTTGCGGTGCTGCGAGCGCTCGTTCTGGCAGGAGACCACAATGCCCGTCGGGATGTGGGTGATGCGGATGGCCGAGCTGGTCTTGTTGACGTGCTGGCCGCCGGCCCCGCTCGAACGATAGGTGTCGATGCGCAGTTCTTTTTCGTCCACCTCCACCTCGATCGAGCTGTCGACTTCGGGGTAGACAAAGACCGAAGCGAAGGAGGTGTGACGGCGCTTGTTGGCGTCGAAGGGGGAGATGCGCACCAGGCGGTGGACGCCGGCTTCGGCTTTGAGATGTCCATAGGCGTAGGGTCCCTTGACTTCGATCGAGACGCTTTTAATGCCGGCTTCGTCGCCGTCCTGAAGATCAAGGATGTCCGATTCATAGCCCTCGCGCTCGATCCAGCGCAGATACATGCGCATCAGCATCTGCGCCCAGTCCTGCGACTCGGTGCCGCCGGCGCCGGGGTGGATGGTGAGGATGGCGCTCTTGTCGTCGCCGGGCCCGCCGAGCATCTTGCGGAATTCGAGGTCGGCGACGCTTTTTTCCAGCGCATCGCTCTCGGATTCCAGATCCTTGAGCACGCTTTCATCCGACTCGCTCTCGGCGAGTTCATACAGGTCGCGAAAATCGGCTGCTTTCCGGGCCAGATTTTGCCAGGTCTCGATCCAGTTGCGCCGTTCGGAGATGTCGCGCATGACCTGCTGTGCAGTCTCATTGTCGTCCCAGAAACCGGGTTGGGTTATCTTTTCCTCGAGCGCAGCCTTTTCGTTTTCCTTGGTCTCAATGTCAAAGGGACCTCCGCAGAGCGGCAATGCGCTCCTCGTGATCCTTGATTCTGCTCTTGATATCGATATTCATGGGGCCTTCTGTCAGTCTTGATTATACACAAATTTAACAATCAATTTACTATATATCGGTTAAACAATCAAGAAGATAAATGGCGGCGGGCGCACACGCGGGGAGCGCAGCGGCAGCGTTTTTAATTGTCCGGAAGCGATAATTTGTCTATTTTAGAGGGCGAACAATGGTTTAAATTCTCCGGCCGGTCATGACTATTACATTTGCCATCGAAAAAGAGCTCCCTGTGCTGCAAGATGCCCTGGCAGCAGCGCGCCGGGTGGTCCTGAGTGCACCGCCCGGGGCGGGCAAGAGCGTGCGGGTACCCCTGGCCCTGCTCGCGTGCCCATGGCTGGGGGGTAAAAAGATAATCATGCTCGAGCCGCGGCGGCTGGCGGCAAGGCGCGCCGCCGAGTTCATGGCGCTGCAGCTGGGCGAAGAGGTGGGGCGAAGGGTGGGGTATCGCATCCGCGGCACCAGCGCCGTGAGCCGGGAGACGCGCATCGAGGTGGTGACCGAGGGCATTCTCACCCGCATGCTGCAGGCCGACCCGGAGCTGCCGGAGGCCGGCCTGGTGATCTTTGATGAATTTCATGAGCGCAGCCTGCATGCCGATCTCGGCCTTGCCCTGACTCTCGACGTCCAGGATCATCTGCGCGAGGATCTGCGCCTGCTGATCATGTCGGCCACCCTCGACGGGGTCGCCCTCGCCGGCCTGCTGCCGCACGCCCCGGTCATCACCGGAGAGGCGGCCGCCTGGCCGGTGGAGACCATTTACAGCTCTCCTGCGCCCGGCAAGTCCCTGGAGCAGCGCACCGTGCAGGGGGTTGGGCGGGCACTTGCCGCCGGCGAGGGCGACCTGCTGGTTTTCCTCCCCGGCATGCGCGAAATCAGGCAGGTCGAGACGCTGCTGCTCGAGCGCGCGCCGGCGGGTCTGCTGATCTGTCCGCTGCACGGCGATCTGCCGCCGCGGCTGCAGGAGGCGGCTCTGGCACCCGCGCCTGAAGGCGCCCGCAAGGTGATTCTGTCAACCAGCATCGCCGAGACCAGCCTCACCATTCCCGGCGTGCGCATGGTCCTGGACTGCGGTCTGGCGCGCACTTTACGCTTTGATCCGCGCCGCGGCATGTCCGCCCTGGTCACCGTGCCGGTGAGCCGCGCCCAGGCGGACCAGCGCCGGGGGCGCGCCGGCCGGACCGCCCCCGGACTCTGCTTCCGCCTCTGGAGCGAGAATGAACACAGCCTGCTGCCCGAGTTTCCTCTCGCCGAGATCCGCACCGCCGATCTGGCCCATTTCGCCCTCGATCTTGCCCTGTGGGGCGATCCGTCAGGCAGGGGGCTCGCTTTCATCGATCCCCCGCCGGAGGCCAGCCTGGCCCGCGCCTGCGAGCTGCTGGTCCGCCTGGGTGCGATGGAAGAGAGTGGCGCGCTCACTGCCCATGGCCGCGCCATGGCCACCCTGCCGCTCCATCCCCGCCTCAGCCATATGATCCTTAAAGCCCGCGCGGCCGGCTGGGGTGCGGCTGCCTGCGCTCTGGCCGCCCTGCTCGAGGAGGGCGGTGCGGCGGGTGGCGGGCGCGGGCAGATCGACCTCAGGGTCCATCTCGACGCTCTGGACCGGCATCGGAGCGCCAATGAGCGCATTGAGGCGCAGCGCCGCCGATTGTGCGATCTGGCCGGAATCGCCGCTGATGCCATAACCGGGGTCGAGGCCGGTCCGCTCGTCGCGTGGGCTTATCCCGACCGAGTCGCCCGCAGGCGGTCCGACCGTCCCGGCGTCTACCTGATGAGCCATGGCACCTCGGCCGCACTGCCGGAGGCCGACCCCCTCGCCTGCGAAGAGTTTCTCGCCATCGCCGATGCGGACGCCGCCGCTGCTGACGGCCGGATCTATCTGGCGGCCCCCCTGAACCGGGAGCAGCTCGGCAGCGCCTTTGCGGACCAACTTGTTAGAACCGATGAGGTGGTCTGGGATAGCCGCGAGGGGCGGGTCAAGGCCCGGCGGGTCACCCGCCTGGAGGCCCTGGTAGTGGAGGAGGTGGAGGTGGCGCCGGCGCCGCTTTCGGCAGCGGCCGCATTGACCGAGGGGATTCGCCGCACCGGCCTGCATGCGCTGCCGTGGGTGCCGGAGGCGCAGCGCTTTCGCGCCCGCGCTGAATGGGTTCGGCGTTTCATGCCGGATTGGCCCGGCTTCGATGACGCAGCGCTGCTGGCCGGACTCGAGGACTGGCTGATGCCCCACCTTGCCGGCATGACCCGGCTGGAGCAGCTGCAGAAACTGGTCCTGGCCGGGCTCCTGCGCGCACGCTTGACCGCCAGACAGCAAAGGGAACTGGAACGGCTTGCCCCGGACCACCTCACTGTCCCCAGCGGCTCGCGCATCGCCATCGATTACTCCGCTGCGGGCACACCCGTACTCGCCGTCAAACTCCAGGAGCTCTTCGGCCTGACCGAATCCCCCCGCGTCGGCAACGGAGAGGTGCCGGTCACCCTCCATCTGCTCTCTCCGGCCGCACGGCCTCTGGCGGTCACCCAGGACCTGCGCAGTTTCTGGCTGAAACTCTACCCGGAAATACGCAGGCAGATGCGCGCCCGCTATCCCAGGCACCCCTGGCCAGAGGATCCCCTGACTGCCGAACCGACCCGTAAAACCCTGCGTCGCAAATCCTGACGCACCGCATCCTGAATCCTTCCGCGACTCTGTCCGCCCCAAGTGAGCGCCAGCCTCTCCCGGCGGCTTTGTCAAAGCCGCCGGGGAAAAGCCGCCAGGGTATCACCACTGCTGGTCCTGCTCCAGCAGCTGCCCGGCTTTGATCATCTCCGCGGCTGCATTGATGAGGGTATAGGCTGAAATGTTGTCTTCACGAAGGAAGGGGATCCGGGCTCTTATCATCTGGTAGAGTTTTTGATTTTTCGGGCTGCACTGTTTTTGCCCGTTGATCAGGTCGATCGCCTGCGCAGCAGCGATCATTTCGATCGCGGCGACCGGCAGGGCCCATTGGGAGGCCTTCCAGGCGTAGAGGCAGGCAAGGCCGCTGTTGGAGACAACATCCTCCGTCCATGCGCTGGTGGCTGTGGACTGGACGCTGAACCGTCCCAGGGAGGAGAGTCGCAGGTATTCAGCCGAGCCCCGGTATTGATAGATCATCAATCCGCTGTTGGCGCCGGCATCCGGCGCCAGGAATCTCGGAAAGCGCCCGCCATTCATCTTGTCGTTCATGAGATGGTGCGCTCTCATGTTCGAGATGTTGGCCAGGGTCGTCAATGAATTGATGAGAATATCCGCGTTTTTGGCGAGTGCGGAGCCCTGAAATTTACCGGCATCCTTCACCTGAAAATCGATACGCTGGGTCGCATCGGGACGGACGATGGGATTATCCGAACAGCGATTGATCTGAGCCTCCAGGAGAGGTAAAATACTCAGGATATCATCATATTCCGCCCCATGCCACTGCGGCATGGTACGCAGGGAGTATTCATTATGACCGCGCGCCATGGTTAACCCGGAGCCGTCCAGCCGCTCGCTGATGGCGGCAGCCACAATGGCTTCACCGCTCGCTCTGTCCGCTTCAAAAAGGCTGGGATCGAATGCTTCCATCGCTGCGCCTCTGGCATCGGCAGTCAGCGCGGCAATGATGAGCATCGATTTCATAAGTACAATCGAATCGTAAAGTGCGATGGAAAGCAATCCGGATGAATAGGTGTTGCCATTGATCATGGAGAGGCCATCTTTGAATGAGGGATTGACCGGGGCTATGCCCGCTTTTTGCATGGCCGCGGCCCCCGAAATGATCTCCAGATTGGCTCCGGACTTGATAAAAGCCTGGCCGGATTCATCCCCGACGACCACCAGGGCGATGTGGGCACAGGGTATCAGGTCTCCGCTTGCACCCAGTGAACCGCTTTCCGGAACGCAGGGATAGACCCTCGCATTGAGCATGTCGGCAAACGTCCGGGCGATAGCGGGTGTGATGCCGCATTCGCCGGTTGCAAATTTGTTCAGTGTGGTCAGCATGATGGCTCTGACGACATCTTCCGGCAGGTACTCCCCTCCCCCCGCTGCGTGCGACCTGAGCAGATTCATCTCCTTGCAGAGCGCTTGCTCGGCTGTAAGCAAAATGTCAGCATTTTCGCCATAGCCGGTCGTCACTGAATAGATCTTCACACCGCTCGATGCCGCTTCATCGATTACGCCGCGTGAACGCGCCATGCGTTCGCTGGCGGCAGGCGCAATTTCGACATGTGCACCGAAGCGTGCAACAGCGATCACCTGAGGCAGCTGCAGTGATTTGCCGTCGATGATTACATTTTTAATCCCTGCCGGTGACTGCAGTTCAGCCATACCTTTTCCCTCCCCAAAATAACCAGCCGCCGATACGCCGCGTTACGGCGGGGCTCAGATTGATCACCTTCCTGACTCAATCCATCCGGCATGTCGGCCGCTACTGTCTCGCGCTCAATGTGGTTTGGTCTTGCGCACCGGTGTCGAACAATCGCGCGGGAGCGTTCAAGCGAATGCGAGCCAAAGTCCTGGAACGACTATGCCTGCAGAAAAAAGCCCGGTCCGGACGTGTTAATGAAATATAGCGCAATCCAGCCATACCGTCAAGGCAAATATAGGGCGTTGTGCATAAAATCCGCTTGTTTTCCTTGCCTTGTTTGGCTAATTTTCACTACACTAACCCAAGACAAAGGAGTGAGATTCCATGAAAAACCTGAAAAGCATTACGCTCCTCGCACTGTTGTTCAGTTTTTCGGCCCTCATCGCTCAGGAGGCCCGTCCGTGGTTCCAGGATGCTCCTCCCCAATTCAGAAAGCCCAATCCGAAAGCCAAAGTGCTTCCACTCATCAGAGTCCAGGGCAACAAGTTCGTCGATCCCCAGGGCAGCACGGTGCTCTTCCGCGGCGTCGCCATCTCCGACCCGGACAAGGTGGAGCGCCAGAGCCACTGGGGCAAGGCTCATTTCGAGAAGGTGAAGGAGCTGAATCCCAACGTCGTCCGTATTCCGGTCCACCCGATTGCCTGGCGGGAGCGCACGCCGGAGAAGTATATCAAGCTGCTCGACGAAGCGGTTGAATGGTGCACTGATCTGGGGATGTATGTGATGATCGACTGGCATTCCATCGGCAACCTCCAGACGGAAGTCTTTCAGGATCCGATGTATATTACCTCCAAAGCGGAGACCTATGAGTTCTGGCGCAAGATCTCCCGCCACTTTGCTGGCCACAACACCGTCGCCTTTTACGAGCTTTTCAATGAGCCCACCACCTACCGTGGTCAGCTCGGGCCATGCTCATGGGCCGACTGGAAAAAGCTCAACGAGACCATGATCACCATCATCCGCGCTCACGACCAGGAGACCATTCCCCTCGTCGCCGGGTTCGACTGGGCGTATGATCTGACCCCGCTGCGCGAGGAGCCTGTCGCTGCAGAGGGCATCGGCTACGTCACACACCCCTATCCTTTCAAGCGTTCAGAGCCCTGGCCGCCCAAGTGGGAGGAGGCGTTCGGTTTTGCGTCGGGCCAGTACCCGATCGTGGCAACTGAATTCGGTTATTTTGAAAATCCGAACATCAAGGGAGATAATCCAGGGCATTACGGTGACGAGATCATCGGCTATCTGGAGGGCAAGGGGATCAGCTGGGTGGTCTGGGTTTTTGACCCCGAATGGGGCCCGAGCCTGCTCAGGAACTGGAATTACGAGCTCACCACCGGCGGCGAGTATTTCAAAAAAGCGGTGCAGGGCCGGCTCGAGGTACAGGCCCGCAAGTGACCGCAGCCGGCGCCAGGTTCACTGGACAGACTCGTGGCGCACATCACATCGCCGGGCAGGCCGACGCGGCCGTCTTAAAGCTCGCATCCCAGTCCGATCCCGAGCACGGTGGGATGGATCTTCACCTCTTTTCTGACATTTTGCCGCTCTTCATTGTCTTGCTTCCTTTCTTTGGTGCAGGTAACCAGCCATCGGAATGAAAAAAGCGCCTTCCGGCACTCTCATCCCGCTTTATGTCGGACCGGGGTACGATCAGTTGCAGCCGGGCGGGCTGCAATCGGCTGCCCCGGTACTCGCTCTCCAGTTCTCTGTATTACTCCCCTTGTCTACCCTCGTCCCGGCCGAAATATTTCAGGAAAAGCGCCTTCGCCGTTTTACAGCCGGATGGTGATCAAACCGTTTTTCCGTGGGCCCCGGCCTATTCTCTTGGCTCCGCGGCGAGTTCAGTGGCGCTCTCAATCCCCGTCGCCACTTCTCCGGGGATGAAACCCAGACGGATGTAGATCGGGTGGATGATTTTACGGATTTCCGGCAGCTTGCGGGCGAAGAAAAGGCCGCCGGCGAGGCAGGTGATACCGCCCAGCAGTATGGTACTGTCCGGGCCGAACAGCCTGGCCATCGATCCAGCAAGGATGCTGCCGAACGGGAGGGTGCCCATGAAGGCCATTGCATACAAGCTCATGATCCGCCCGCGCTTGTCATCATCGATGATGGTCTGCAGCAGGGTATTGCTCGAGGCCATCTGCAGCATGTTGCCCAGTCCGACAAAGATCATCAGTACCAGGGAGAGGGGGATGAAGCGTGAAAAGGAGAGGGCGATCAAACCGGCTCCGAAAAGGATGGCGGCCACGGGGATGAACTTGAAGAGGCCGACAACGCTCCGGCGCGAGGCCAGATAGAGAGCGCCGGCGAGCGCCCCCATGCCCGAAGCGCCCATGAGAAAACCGAAGGTGTTGGGCCCTCCCCCCAGAACCTCCTTGACCATGACCGGCATGATCACAGTATAGGAGGTTCCCATCAGGCTGACCAGCGCGAGCAGGGCGATGATGTACTTGACCGGCGCAAATTCAAGCGCGTAGGTGACGCCCTCCTTCATCTCCCGTAAAATGGAAGTGTTCCGCCGGGCCGGCTTTCCGGGGGTGACCCGCATCAGCAGCAGGGAGGTGATGACAAAAATATAGCTCACGCCGTTGATCAGAAAACAGACCCCCTCCCCGGTCAGGGCGATCAGCATGCCGGCGATGGAGGGACCGAGCAGCTTGGCGCCGTTGACCATGGAAGAATTGAGGGCGATGGCATTGCTCAAATCCTCCCGTTTCTCCACCATCTCGATCATGAACGATTGCCGGGCCGGGGTGTCGAAGGCGTTGACACAACCGAGAATGGTGTTCAGAAGGATGATATGCCAGATGCGGATGTCTCCGCTGAAATAGATCAGGGCCAGCACCATCGCCTGGGTCATGGCCGCCATTTGGGTGGCAATCATGATATGATATTTGTTCAAGCGGTCGGTCAGCACTCCCGCGAAGGGGGCGATAAAAAAGGTAGGGATCTGTCCGGCGAAGCCCACGACGCCGAGCAGCAAGGCCGAACCGGTGAGATCGTAGACCAGCCATGGCGTGGCGATGCGCTGGATCCAGGTCCCGATGAGGGAAATGCTTTGTCCACCGAAGAAGAGGCGGTAGTTGCGGTAGCGGAAGGAGCGGAAGACGGTCCGTACTCCGGCGAAATATTTCTTCTCCACGATTTCCATTCCGGGCTATACTCTTTGAGAAGGTTGCGGGAAAGTACCCGGCGCAGGTCTGGTTTCGCCGCCCGATCGGCCGGCCAGGGCATGGAGTGCGAGCAGGGTCACGAAAAGAGAGGCCAGTGCGAGCGGAAAGACCTCCAGCGAGATACGGCGGGCGAGAATGCCGATCAGGGCGGGGATGATTGCGCAGCCCAGCGATCCCGCTGCCATTTGCATACCGATGGTATTGGCGGCATGGCTCACCCCCACGCGGCGGCTGGTCCCTGTGGTCAGGGCTGGATAGATGGGGGCGATGGCCACTCCGGTCAGGACGATCGCGGTGAGATTGGCTGCGGGGGCGGGATTCCAC
>Ga0209717_1001694_pt1 | contig 22954 bp, 16 predicted proteins | sample AD_UKC048_MetaG_FD_184418 | JGI IMG/M metagenome (GOLD analysis project Ga0209717, IMG submission 184418) | Active sludge microbial communities of municipal wastewater-treating anaerobic digesters from USA - AD_UKC048_MetaG (SPAdes) (version 2) | ecosystem: Engineered > Bioreactor > Anaerobic >... | reverse complement strand
TTGGACGGCAAAGGTAGGGGTTTGATGGTTTATAGGTTTATAGGTTTATGGGTTTATGTTGATGAGGTTGATAAAGGTTGATGAGGTTGATAAAGGTTGATGAGGGTTGATATTCAGCCGCTCGGAAAGGAGAAAATTGTTTCTTTTACCGAGCGGCTGAATATCAACCCTCATCAACCTTTATCAACCTTATCAACCTCATCAACCCTCATCAACCTTATCAACCTCATTCCACCACCACTTCTCCCTGCAACAGGCCGCCCCCCGTGCGGCAGGTGTAGTAATAAATGCCGGCAGGAAACGTACTGACGTCGAATTGCAAGTTGTTGTAGCCTCGTTGCAGGGATTGTTCCGATTCCAGAAGAGGAAAGCGCTGGCCGAGTTGATTGGCCAGTTCAAAGGAAAGCAACGTTTCTTTGTCGGAGTAAGCGACGACGTTCAGGACGTTTCGGGCAGGATTAGGGAACACCTGAATCGAAAACGGTGCACGAATTTCCAGATTTCGTACGGGCGAGTATTCCATTTTTCCATCTGAATCCATTTGTTTCAACCGGAAATACCATCGGCCTTCTTTCAGGTTGCGAATCAGAAAGTCATAAGTGCTTTTTTCGGTGGTCGTACCACGGCCATACATAAAACCTGCTTTTTGGAAATCAGTGTCGGATTCATGCTTCATTTCGATGTCGAAACCGAAGTTGTTTTTTTCGGAAGCAGTTGTCCATTGCAGCAGCACATCGCCGGCATCTTTTGCATTTACCTGAAAATCAATCAGTTCTACAGGTAATGAGAACGTAATGGTAAAGTTTGCATTGGAAATATCGAAAAAGATATTTCCCACGCCTTCTATTTTGACGCGGGCGGTTGTGGTGCTGATATTGGGCATGACAATGTTTTCCGTGCCATCATTGGCCGTGCTGGCAAGTAACACGGTCGGGTATGTGAATCCGCCGTCTGTCGACAGCGAAATTTTCACATTTGCACAGTTGACGGAATTGGTAGTTGTGCCTGCCACATTCCAGGTAATTGTCTGTGTAGAATTTCCGGCCCACGATACCGCAGTATTGGGCGCAGTAACCTGAAATGGCCCGGCCGTGCCATTCACCGTAACCGTCATGTCGCTCTTTTCCGTACAACCGTAAGGGCTGGCGTTGTCGCGGACATTGACGCGAAAATTCATCGTCCGCGCCACAGAGGGCAACACTTCCCAGGTAGGCGTAGTGTTGGCGATAATGGCGCTCAGTGCCGGGAATGTACGCGATGGCGAAGTAGTAGCGGCAAAACTTCGGAAATTAGGCCCGCCGGTCGCCGTTGCGAGGGGTGGTTGAGTGGAACTGTTGTTGTTAAATTGCTCCCAGTTATACGTCAGCGCGTTGCCATTCGGATCGGTGCCGCTGGCGGTGAGCGTAAACGGCGTGGACTTTGGGATCGTGTAGTTTGACCCGGCACTGGCCGTCGGCGGGTTGTTGGAGGTGTTGATGATCGTACCGCAGGTAGCGCCGGTACCAATGATATAAGTGCCTGTTTCCACCAGGCTTGAGGCGTGAAAATAAGCGTCGCTATTGGTCTGCACATTTTGTGCGCCGCAAATACCTGCATATGCCATAATGGTCGAGCCGCTACCCGGTTCATATGCCGTGGGCAGATTTCTATTACCGCCGCCACACGAACTGGCAGTGCCATTAAAAGTATGGTCGCCGTTAAACTGGTGCCCCATCTCATGTGCAACGTAGTCTACATCGAATCCATCACCTATGGGGAAATCGGTACCCGTCTCCGCAGACGCCTTTGCACCATTCACGCAAACACAGCCCAGGCAAGCCAGTCCGCCGCCGGCCGTACTGAATACATGTCCGATATCGTAGTTAGCAGTGCCAATCATAGCATCGCAATTGACCTGGTTTTCGTTGGTAAGCGCATTGCTATCATCATTTGTATATGGGTCGGTGATGGAATTGGTGTAAACGAGCAGGTTGTTGTTAGCCACCAGTTGCATGGTCACCGCCAGTTCCTTTTCGTATATGCCGTTTACACGATTCATCGAAGTATTCATAGCAGCCAATGCCAGCGCTACGCTGCCCCCCTGAAAAGACGTGTATTCCGCCGTGCAGGCCAGTGCCAGGCGATACCTTCTCAACTGACAACTTCCTTGCTCCGGCACGTCCAGTGGGTCGGCGGGCTCGTCGATCGGTTTACCGGGACCTGTTTTACATTCAAATTCCTTTCCGGCAGGCCGTGGATAGTCTTTTTTATAATACACCACGTAATTATCCCGGTCGCCGAAACTATACGGGTCCACGAAATAAGTACCCTGCGTACCGTTTGTTACCATGGCGTGAAAACCGTGGGGCGTCAGGTCACATTTCAAAAAAGCCGTGGGATCGTCTATTCCATAACCTGTGTAGCAACGTATTTCGGGATATTGCGCCTGTAAATCGGGGTGCATCACCGGCGATTCGGTCAGTTGAAAACGTACGGAGCGGCCATCCGGATCAGGCAAAATAAATACCGGAAGTTGGGAAGTTTCCAGGGCGGCCGATGTGAAACGTTCCGGCACATCGGCCAGAAACTGTTGCAATGCCAGGACATTCAACCATTTCGTTTGATATTTATCGGGCACGATATAACGTGTACCGACCTGAGAAACAGACGATTCGGGAGTATTTTCCCAGAAATTCTGGGAATGAGCGGTTTGCAGAAGGAATAGAAATGCAGTAAGGGAAAAGAATCTTTTCATGTTGCGGCAGGAATTCAGCATGTTTTGGAAAATGTAAAAAGTGGCGGCAAAAGTGAGACGTTGCAGGACCAATTCTGCATGTTCCGAAATTGAATTTATGCCATAACACGACTTTCGCGTACAATTGGTTGTTTCATTCCACCCTTTTGGGTCACGCATTTAATAATTGTAAAAAGCAAAGGGAACATGCCTGGGGTTTCCGTGGTTTTTATGAAAACGCAGTACATTTGCAGCGTTTTTCCCGCCAGGGGCATTGTGTTTACAGCATTATCAACGAACCGTTCATGACTTCCCGCGACATCCGCCGTCAGTTTCTCGATTTTTTCGCATCGAAAGGCCATAAAATCATTCCTTCCGCACCCATGGTTGCCAAAAGCGACCCTACGCTGATGTTTATCAACTCCGGCATGGCGCCGCTGAAAGATTTTTTCCTGGGCAACCAGACGCCGCCTGCCAAACGCGTGGCCGATACGCAAAAATGCCTGCGCGTGAGCGGCAAACACAACGATCTGGAAGACGTGGGTTTCGATGGGTATCACCACACGATGTTCGAAATGCTGGGCAACTGGTCGTTCGGCGACTACTTTAAAAAAGATGCCCTGGCCTGGTCGTGGGAACTGCTCACCGACGTATACAAAATCCCCAAAGATCGCCTGTACGTGTCGGTGTTTATGGGTGATGAAAAAGAAAAACTGCCCTTCGACCAGGAAGCATTCGATACCTGGAAACAGTTTGTGGCGGAAGACCGCATCCTGCCCTTCGGGAAAAAAGAAAATTTCTGGGAAATGGGCGACCAGGGCCCCTGCGGCCCCTGCTCCGAAATACACGTCGACCTGCGCTCCGATGCCGAACGCGCCCGCGTCGACGGCAAAGCGCTGGTGAACAACGATCACCCCGACGTGATCGAGATCTGGAACAACGTATTTATGCAGTTCAACCGCAAGGCCGACGGCTCGCTGGAAGAACTTCCCGCCAAATCGGTGGATACCGGTATGGGCTTCGAACGCCTTTGCCGCGCCGTGCAGGGCGTTGCCAGCAACTACGATACCGACCTCTGGCTGCCGCTGTTCAACCTGCTGGAAAACCTCTCGGGTAAAAAATACACGGGCTCCTACGATCCCAACGCCAAAACCGACGTGGCCATGCGCGTAGTGGCCGACCACCTGCGGGCAGTCAGTTTCGCCATCGCTGACGGGCAAATGCCCGACAACGGCGGCGCCGGTTATGTGATCCGCCGCATTTTGCGCCGGGCGGTGCGCTATTATTATTCGTTCCTCGATTTGAGAGAACCGGTTTTGTATCGCTTGTGCCCCGTGCTGGCGGAGGAGTTTTCCGACGTTTTCCCGGAACTGAAAGCGCAGATCGATTTCGTATCGAAAGTAATTCTGGAAGAAGAAAAATCCTTCCTGCGCACCCTCGAATCGGGTTTGAAACGTTTTGAAAACCTCGATATTCAAAACAATACCGTTACCGGCGACCAGGCGTTCGAGCTGCTCGACACCTTCGGTTTCCCCATCGACCTCACTCGACTCATCGCCCGCGAAAAAGGCCTCACGGTGGAGGATGCCGGTTTTGAAAAAGCCCTCGCCGAACAAAAAGCCCGCTCCCGCAAAGACGCTGTGAAACAGGTGGGCGACTGGTTCGTGCTGCGCGACGAAGCCGATGTGGAATTCGTGGGCTACGACCTGCTCGAAACACATTCTTCCTACGTGGTGAAATACCGCACCGTCACCAGCAAAGGCTGGGAGCAAATCCAGGTCGTCCTTAACCGCACACCTTTCTACCCGGAAGGCGGCGGCCAGGTGGGCGACCAGGGCTGGATGACCTTCGGCAATGAAAAAATCCGCGTGCTCGACACGAAAAAAGAAAATACCCTGATCATCCACCTTCTGGAAAAATTGCCGGAAAACATGGAGGACGAGTCCGTCAAATGCGAGGTGGACAACACGCGCCGCCGCCTGACTGAAAGCAACCACTCGGCTACACACCTGCTGCACGCCGCCCTGCGCGAAGTGCTGGGTACACATGTGCAGCAAAAAGGTTCTTATCTCGACGACCAGGCGCTGCGCTTCGACTTCCAGCATTTCCAGAAAGTGAACGACGACGAACTGTCTCGCATCGAGCATATCGTCAACGAACGCATCCGCGAAAACATCGCGCTGGAAGAGAATCGCCACCTGCCCATCGAAGAAGCCAAAAGAGCCGGCGCCATGATGCTGTTCGGTGAAAAATACGGCGAAACGGTGCGCATGATCACCTTCAATCCCACATACTCCCGCGAGCTCTGTGGCGGCTGCCACGTGAGCCACACCGGCAAAATCGGCTATTTCAAAATCACAGCCGAAAGCGCCGTAGCAGCCGGCGTGCGCCGCATCGAAGCCGTAACGGCTGCCGGCGCCGAACAATACGTCAGCCGACTCGAAACGGAAATGGCCGCAATCAAGAACGTACTGAAAGCCAAGGATTTAGTGAAAGGTGTAGCCGACCTGCAGGAAGACAATAAACGCCTGCAAAAAGAAATCGAACAACTCGTGCAAGCCCAGGCCAACAACCTGCGCGAAGGACTCCGCACACAATTTACCACCCTGGCCAACGGCATCCAGTTCATCGGAACCGTGCTCCCGCTCGGCGATGCCAATGCCATCAAAACGCTGGCCTACGAACTGGAACGCGAAGTTGGGAATTGCGTCATCGCTTTCGGATCGGTTAATGCCGACAAACCGCTGCTCACGGTCCGCATCAGCGATAACCTGGTGAAGGAAAAAGGACTGAGCGCAGGTACCATCGTGCGCGAACTCGCCACAAAATTCCTGAAAGGCGGCGGCGGCGGACAACCCGGTTTCGCGACGGCAGGCGGTAGCGATACGGCGCAACTGAAAGAAGCGGTGGATGGGGTGAAAGGATATTTGTAGGCGTACAACCGAACCCCAGTTCGGTTCAAAACGTACAACCGAACCCCAGTTCGGTTCAAACACAGCATCTGCTTGTACACCCCGAACTGGGGTTCGGGTCTACCACTCCGTCCTTCCCGGCAACCCGACCGGGACTTTTGGCGGCGACAGATAATGCTCCAGTGCGGTTCGTTCTACAGCATTTTTCAGTGCGGTATCCGCTAGTATTTGTGTATAAATATCCTGGCCTTCCGCATTGTAGGCCGCCAGAATATCCACCCGCACCGAATGCAGGTTTACCCCCGGCTCGGACCTGCAGCCCGTTAAAATGATGACGATTTCCGCTTCCCCCACCAGCATAAGATGGGCATCATCGCTGTATCGGAAAGCGACGGTTTCGCTGATGACACGCAGGAGATTCCCGCTGCAGTTGTTTGCATGGTCCGGCATAAATGGCGTAGATTTGCTTACACATAAATGAATAAGCAAATTTATTCCACTTTATGGATTTTAAAAATATTAATTTCCATAAAATTTATTTTTTAGACCAAAATCGGAATTTTTCCTGACATGGCGCCAATAAAAGAAGGAGAGAAATTGATGTTACTGGTAAAAAGAGACAGCCGCACCACGGAAGAAATTGCCGATGCCTTGGGGTTGGATAAGTCTTACTTACCAAAACTCTATAAAATGGACAAATTGCCGCGCAAACCGCTCCAGAAAGCGATAGCGGTTTTTCACGTCCCAGCGGCTTATTTTATAAATGACTCGGAAAATAACGTCAGTGTAGCCGAAGGAGAGGCTGTTTACGGCGCTGCGGAAAAACGCTTGCAAACGGAAAACAATGCCCTGAAACAGGAAATTGCCCGGCTCACGAAAATGCTGGAACAGGAAAAAAGTGTGAACGCCCACCTGGCAGAAGCGCTGGTGAACCTGAGCAAACGACACTGACGAGTGCGAAGTCTTCAGTGCGAAGTGCGAAGTCAATAACATTGTGAGTGAATGTGGACTTCGCACTGAAGACTTCGCACTGCTTATACGCTCACCGAATCATACACCACTACCCTTTCCCACAAATGCCCGCATTCGGCCACAAAACGGTGGTGATCCGGGTGATCCTGGTAAAAGGCTTCGTCTTCCGGACTATCGAATTGCAACATCCAGGAAACGGAATAACTGCTGTCGATCACCGGGCGGTTGGTAGCGGCAGGCGTACCGATATGCCACTGTCCGATGCTTTTAATAGATGTAAGTTTTTGAAGACCTGCAATGAGTTCGCTGCGGTCGGCGCCGGATTTGAGCCAGAAGTAAACGTGGTGAATGAACATTAACTAGAGGTGAGAGGGTGAGAGATGTGAGAGGTGTGAGAGGTGTGAGAGGTATGAGAGAGTGAGAGAGTGAGAGAGTGAGAGAGTGAGAGATGTGAGCGGGTGAGCGGGTGAGCGTTAGAAGAGTTCCATTTGTTCGCCGATGGGGAGTAGTTGAAAAGAACGGCGGTGAAAAGGGGTGATGCCATGTTGCCGGATCGCCGCGCGGTGCGCCAGGGTCGGGTAACCCTTGTTGCTGTGCCAGTCGTAATGCGGGTATTGCGCATGCAAATCGTGCATGTATGCATCGCGATAGGTTTTGGCCAGAATGGAGGCCGCAGCGATAGAAGCGTATTTACCGTCTCCCTGAATGATACAGGCGTGCGGCAATTCGCGGTAGCGCACAAAGCGGTTGCCGTCTACGAGCACGAATTCCGGTTGCTGCGTCAGTTTCTCCAAAGCCCGGTGCATGGCCAGAAAAGACGCTTTCAGAATATTGATGCGATCTATTTCTTCCGGCTCCACGCGCGCGACCGCCCAGAAAAGCGCTTCCTTTTCCACTACAAATCGCAACGTATCCCGCTGATTTTCTGTCAGTTGCTTGGAATCGTTCAGCAACGGATGAAAAAAATCCCGGGGCAAAACAACCGCCGCCGCAAACACGGGTCCTGCCAGACAGCCGCGCCCCGCTTCGTCGCAGCCGGCCTCGGTCAGATCCGCATGAAGGAATGGAAGTAATGGCATGCGGCAAAAGTAAAAAGATTTGAGGATATGAGGATTTGAGGATGCGAGTGGCAGTTCTCGCATCCTCAAATCCTCATATCCTCATAAAATTTAAAACTCCCGCTGCCAGATCTTTGCGCTCCGGTCATCGCTCGCCGAAACAAGGCCATCCGGCAGCCAGAGCAGCCTGTTTACAGAATTGATGTGCCCGTTATCGCGTACAACGTCCAGCACTTTCACCAGTGAAAAAGTCTCTGCTTCCCATATTTTCACCGTTTTATCGCGGCTGGCGGTAGCGAAATGAGCGCCGTCGGGTGAAAAAACGATGTGATTCAGGGTATACCAGTGCGCCGGCTGTTCGGAAACCGGCAAAAAATCATCCGTTTTCCAGATGCGCAGCATGGCATCACGCCCGCCGCTCAACAAATGCCGTCCACCGGGTGTATAAGCCAGGGTAAAAACGGAATTTTCGTGGGCGTTGGTCAGCACTTTTTTCAAAGCCAGCGTTTCGCTGTTCAATAAATAAATGGAGCCGTCGCTGGCCCCCACAGCCAGTTCTTCCCGGTCGGCCGAGTATGCGATGCTGCGCAGGGCCTGGTTGGACAAGTGATAACTTTCGACGGCGTGACCCGTTTCCAGATCCCAGACAGTCAGCAAACCCTCTCCGCCGGCTGTAAGCACGCGGCTACCCAGCACTTCGATGTCGTACACGCCTTTTTTATGATGCAGGATATTGCGCGTCAGTTCCGGCTGATCGTAGCGGATCCAGTGTACGCCTCCATTCATGTTACCGGCGATCACCAGATTCCGTTCGGGCACTACATGCATGGAAAACACCTGTGTGTCTACAGAAGCCAGTAAATGCCCGGTTTCCGGATCGTCGAGGTCCCACTCCACGATCCATCCGTCTCCACCGGTAGAAAGGAAATGCCGGGCGTCACGACCGGGCGCCAGCGCATACAAGGCTGCTTTGTGGCCGGAACAAGTGTGACGGAGGGAAAACATAGAAGTGAGAGGTAAGAAGTGAGAAGTGAGAGGCGTAGCGTACACCGCTTCGCTTTTGAGTCAGTAGGAAGCGGCACACAATAGAAATGGGCTGTTCTGTGTGAAGAGAACAGCCCATGACTGGAAAGTGTTTTTTATAAACCTGCTTTTTACTTGTCGTCGCCGAAGTAAGCCAGGATTTTGTCGGCCAGTTCCATACCGATATACGACTGGGCCTCCACGGTGCTGGCGCCGATGTGCGGCGTGCAGGATACCAGCGGGTGGCGCAGCAGTTGTTCGCGCGGAGTAGGTTCGTTTTCAAAAACGTCGAGACCTGCGCCGGCTACTTTACCCGAATCGAGGGCTGCCAGCAGCGCTTCTTCTTCGATCACGCCGCCACGGGCAGTATTGATCAGGAATACGCCGGTTTTCATTTTGGCCAGTTCGTCGGCCGTAATGAGCGGCTTGTTGATACCCGGAATGTGAAACGAGATAAAATCAGATTCGCGGATGATCTTTTCAAGTGGTTCCGTACGTACTTTAACGGTCAGTTTAATGTCCGAAAAGTCGTTGAGTTGAATGGCAATCTCGGCGTCGTTCACAAACGGGTCGTGCGCACGAACGCTCATGCCCATACCCAGTGCAATTTTCGCCAGTTCCTGACCGATACGGCCGAAACCGACAATACCCAGGGTTTTACCTTTGATCTGAAAGCCCGTTTCGAAGGCTTTTTTCAGTTTTTTGAAATCGCCGCCGGAAGCCAGTTCGCGGTTGCTGCGCTGGAACATACGAGCCAGGGTAAAAATGTGTCCGAACGCCAGTTCGGCCACCGCTCTCGACGAAGCCATCGGTGTATTGTACACCTGAATGCCTTTCGACTGCGCGTATTCCAGATCGATGTTATCGAGTCCCACGCCGCCACGGGCAATGATCTTCAGTTTTTTAGCGCCATCGATCACAGCTTTGTTCACCTTGGTGGCGCTGCGCACGATCAGGACGTCATATTCACTGATGCGATCAGGAAGATCATCCTGTGCAATTTTATCATCATCCACAATGTAATCCGCTTCTTCAAGAAGCAAACGACCGTCAGGGTGAATGCCGTCGTTAGCAAGAATTTTTATCATAACTTGTTAATGTTAAAAAACGCAGCAAAGATAGTTTTTCAAACGGGGAAAATAAGGGATTCAAACCGAATAATATTTTTCAGCGATCGAAAGTCGGCTGAGAAGGCAGGAAAAACCGGGCGTTTAAAACAGGGATGTGCGCAATGATTTTGCCTGAAAAAAATATTCGGATTATAATTTCACGCAACACTGTATTTTCAAATCTATTTCTTCTTTTCAAAAAACAAGATTAAAAAATCCGATTGTCATTGTCCCAGCATTCGGCGCGCCTGTCGCAATTCCCGATCGACGAAACCGGCGGGCGATTCGTTCAGAACCAGGGCTTCCTGCAACACCTGCATATCTTCCGGTTCTTTCGGAAGCAGGCGTTTCATTTTTTCCAGGTTGCGGATGGCCTGTCCCCATACTTTGGCTTCCTTGAATACTTCGAAGTTGCGCTGACTGATCTCAAAATTGCGTACAAGCGTTTCCCGAAGGTTGATGACGCGGCGGGTGAGGTCGAGGTATTTCTGCTCTATCCGTGCCGAATCGACCCGCCAGATCCTGCCGGAGTCTTTTTCAGTGGAAAGTTGGTAGTTCATCACTTTGTACTGCAATAAAGCCAGTTGCGCATCGCGGTAGGCATGCAGCGCGCCTGCATAATCGCCCTGAAAAGACAAGGAATCGCTTCGCTGCAAATGCAATGAAACGGAGTCGTATTGCACCTGCAACTGCTTGACTTTCAGTATTTCCTCTTTTACATCCTTGTACGGCGGCGTGTTTTTCAGGATCCAGCTGCGGCGCGAGTTGTCGATGAGATCCTCATAATCCTGAATGGCAGCGTCATAAATTTCGTTGCTCACATTGAGTTCGGCCTGCACGAGCTGGCTGCGTGCCGAGCGCAGGTAATCGCGCAGAAAATAACCGGCAAAAGCCAGGGCCAGCAGCGCGACGCCCAGGGCAAATATCGACGTGATCGCCACTTTTCGCGCCAGTTTGCGCTGCCGCATCGAGGTTTTGAGTTGTTCCTCCACTTCTTCGCGGCGGCGGCCTTCTTCCGAAAGCCGCTGTTCGTATTCTATTTTTTCGCGGTCGGCCCGTTCGCGGTCGCGGCGGTTGTTGCGCGATTCGATGATAGCCGGGAGCAGGGTATCGTGGCTGATTTCGTAGTAAAAATCGTCGAGCCGCGGCTCTTTTCGCAGCAGACGGCTTTTATCCACCAGTGTGTCGAGGAAATCGGGTGTTACGCCATATTCATCCAGCAGGGTGTCGTCGACCACGCTGTTGCGGCGGTTGCTGGAGGTGATCAGGCTTTCCTCGACGACGCGTTGCGCCAGGGCATACAGTTGCTCGGTCGTTTGTGCGGTGAGTGTTTTGTCTTTTTCCGATACCGGCGTGCCCTGCTGCGTTTTATTCAAAATACGCTCCACGTAGGCTTTTGGGAACAGCAACAACTGGTTGTGGTAAAAATTCCGGATCGATAAATTCAGTCCCTGTGGGCCACCGTAAAATTCCGGCGTCACCTCAAAACACTCGGGTTTCTGTTCGTCAATGATCTTTTCCTCGATGTCCTGACAGACGATCTGCAGGTTCACCGCCTCTATCTCGTCTTTTTTCTGGATCGATTGTACGTTGCCGGCATCATTTTCGGTAGCGCTGTGGCCGGCCAGAAAATCGATCATGCCTTCCAGCGCCGTTTCGTTGTATTCGAACGGCGGGCTCAAAAATGTTCCTTCCGCCAGGCCCGGCTGCACGATGGCAGTGCGTGCTTTTTCGCGGTCGAGCGGCTGTAATTGATACCGGTTGCGCAAAATACCCGGAATGCGGGTACTCATGCCGTCGATCAGGTGCAAAAAATCCGAACGAATACTCAGCACCACACGTATTTCGGGTTGTTTTTCCCACCATTGCATGGTATTCACGTCTATCACACCTTCCTGAAACTGTCGCAGCAAACTGGAACGCAATGCTTCCGGCATGGTTTCGTTGGCCAGGTCGGCCAGCTCGGCGAGGAAACGGTTGCGGCTTTCTTCGGTGTGCGCCAGGGTGAAAATCTCTTCAAACTGGTCGAACACGAGCACCGGCGTAGCGGGCAATCCGTTGAGGTCGAATTCGAGCCGTTTCATTTGCTCCCAAAGCGACTGCTTCTCGCCCGGTCGTTCGCCGGTAGTATCGCGGCCACCGACCTGCACATGGCCGGCAAGTACGGCGCTCATGGCATCCGGCAACGGTTCGCTGGTTTTATCGGCGCGCAGAAAGACAGGCGTATAATCCTGGCGTTCGAGTTCGGGCGCTACGCCGGCCTGTAACAGGGATGTTTTACCGATACCCGATTTGGCAAACAGCACCACCAGCCGTTCGCGCAGGATGAGGTTGGTGAGGCGTTGAATATCGTCGCGGCGTCCGTGAAAAACGGCGCTCTGGCTGCGTTCGAAGGGTTTGAGGCCCGGATAACGGCGAGGGAGGTCGGCGGCGTTTTTCTTCATGTCCGGGCAAGGTTTTCAATGTATTTCCGAAGACTTTCTACCGTTTCGCTGATGTACGTGCTCTCGTTGGCGCTGCCAAGTATCGGTGTGCGGTCGGGCGGACGAATGGTGCTCAGGCGCCCCAGCGGACCATCGAGTGCCAATGGTTTTAACAGCACGGGCATCACCAGAAAACCTTTGCGCGGATTGTTGCGGCGGGCAATTTCCTCCAGCAGCGGAATGGCCGGATTGCTTTGTTCGTCAAAAAAATCGACGCTCAGAAGCGGCAGCACTACCTGACAGCGGTCAAGCATACTTTCCAGCCAGGCTTTCATATCGCCTTGTCCCGTCGCATCGGCCAGCGTGTAAAACTGGGCGGGCAGGGCTTTTAAATGTTTGATCAGCAGGTCGTAACCATCCTTGTCGGCGGTTTCATTGTGCAAAATCAATACCTCCGCGCGGGGCTTTTCGGCAGGTGCGCCGGCGGGCTGGTTGTCGAGGTTGTTGTATTCCAGCACGAGTTGCTCGACAAACGTATACAGGTCCATCGGATTGAACTGCATGCCGAATTCGCCCTGGAAAAACACCTTCGTTTCGGAGTCGGCCTCCCGTTCGCCTTTCAACGGATAGGAAAAGGGCTGTATGTTTTCCCGAACGTTTTTATACAGCGTATCCAGCAGCAGGCGCAGGTTCCAGTCCTCGAAATCGAAGCCCAGGAACAGGTGGTACCGGAAATCCTTGAAGGCATTGGTGAGCACGTCGGGCAGGCGCTCGTTCTGTTGTTCGCCGACGATTTTTTTGATATAATTCAACTGGTGCTTGTACGTCAGCACCAGCGATTCGGGCTTTTTATACGTGCCGAACAGGTTGTACACCACTACCCGCGGGTCTTTTTCGAAGTCGAAAACGAAGGCGCTGCCGGGCTTGTAGTAGTTGTAAAAATCGGGGTAATAAGGCGCCGCTACTTCGTCGTACAGGCGGGTGACAAAGTTGTCGGGCGTGGTGTTGATCACGATACGGAAACGCAGGTCGACCAGTTGTTCCAGGGCCGGGTGCAACTCGCATTTATTGGCTTGCTCGCTGTAAAACCGCGCCACGTCTTCCTGCAAAACATTGTCGGTGGAAAGATTCCGCACACGTAGCAAACTGGCTACATAGGAAAGCGTACATTCCTCACTATCAGATAGTTCCAGTTTGTATTTGCGGGCCAGATACGCGGCGCACATATCGGTGAGCGGAGTCCAGTTTCCTTTTTCGTCCTTTGCCACCAGGGCGCCCGGGCCCAAAAACAGGACAGCGACCCCATCCTTCACCTTGCGGGCGATGGCCTGGAAAACTTCCTTGTTGGTGTCATTGGAACTACCGTTTCCGGCAGGCTGAGTTGTTTCAGTGGGCATCCCGAATGTTCGCTGATGTTTTGGTCTGGCGAACAAAGGTAGTAAAATTGCATTCCATATGGAGCCGGATTTTTTGCAATGAAACCGACCCAACGGAATGTGAAAAAACTTGTGTCTTGCGCAAATTGCTCTTAAAAGCCGGCACAATCCCTATTTTTGCACAAAAAATAAACATAATGCGACTACTCCTTATCATGTTGGCTGCATTCAGCCTCACGACCATGTCCTGCCTGAAGGACAACTCTCCGGAAAAACAACTGGAAGATGATATTCAGGCTATCAAAAATTACCTCACCGATCACGGCCTGACGGCGATTGAACGCCCCTCCGGCCTGCACTACATCATCACACAGGAAGGCACCGGCGGCAATCCCAGCCCGCTGTCGACGGTAACCGTTAAGTACAAGGGATACCTGCTCGACGGCACCGTATTCGACCAGACCAGCGGCACCGAAACGGCAACTTTTGCGCTCGACGGCCTGATCGAAGCCTGGCAGGAAGGTATTCCACTGCTGAAAAAAGGTGGAAAAGGCACGTTTTTCTCCCCTTCGGCACTCGCTTACGGCCCGAACGGCGTGGGAAGTATCGCGCCAAACTCGGTGCTTATTTTTGAGATCGAACTGGTGAATTTCTGAGTTGGTTATCCGTTATTGGTTATTAGTTATTAGGGGTGGTAGCCCCTGGCCTATTCATACCAAAGCCAGGGGTTACCACCCCTAATAACTAATAACCAATAACTAATAACCAACATCAAATCAACCGCGTTACCCGGGCGTCTTCTCCCAGCTGACCTTCGGCATCGAGCCCTTGCAGACACAAAATTCCCGGCGTTTTCCCGGGTTCCAGGCTTCCCAGCGTGTCGTCGAAACCGAGTGCCTGCGCGCCGTTGAGCGTTGCCCATTGCAACAGCGTTTCGAAAGGCACGTAGGATTGCAGGCGGGCGATGGTTTTTATTTCTTCCAAAACAGATAGTTGCCAGTTGGATGCGAGGCTGTCGGTACCGATCGTCACCCGGGCGCCGGTATCCAGAAATGCCTGATAATCGGGCAGGCGGTTTTCAATATACAGATTGGCATTCGGGCAGGTCGCCCAAAACACCTGGTCGCTCCAGGCCTGCGCTGCGCGAATTTCTTCGCGGGTGGTCAGGGTATTGTGCACCAGCAGGTTGCGCACTTGCGGATTCCCGTTTTCCAGTATGTAAAAAATGGAGGTGCGGCCGGTAGCCTGAAAATCTTCCAGCAGGCTGCCGAATTTTTCATAAAAAGGCAGAAAACCACCTGTTTTATATTGAAAAAGTTCGTTTTCCGACGGTGTTTCCTGGTTGTGGATGCTTACCGTTATGCCGGAAGCAGGGTTGAATTCTTTTATCTTTTGAAAAAGGTTTGTACTCACCGTGTAAGGCGCATGCGGCACGATGGAACGGGCATGCCCGCTGGACAGTTGCAATTGCTCATACACCGCCCGGGCTCCCTCCATGTTTTTTTCGCTGCCGCTGTCGCGCAAAAAATCGAAGGCTTCCACGAAGGTGTAATAGCGCAGGCGGGCTTTCGCTTTCACGGCAAATGAATCGGACACATTGGAAATATCGCCGACAGCCATAATGCCTCCGGCCAGCATTTCCTTTTCCGCCTGATCGATGGCGGCGGCGATGATTTCCGGCGGCGCATTGCGGCGGGTAACCACACCTTTTATAAAATGGAGCAGGCCGGTTCCCGTATCCACCAGCCCTTTCATGTGCGACAATTCCAGGTGGCAGTGGGTGTTGATGAAGCCGGGAATTAGTACGCCGGGAAGAATTTCGAGCGTGGCGGGGTCGTGGCGCTCGCGGGGCTCGACGGCCAGGATGCGGCCGTCGTCGTCGGTGATGACTACACCGTTATCGAGGGGTGGGGAAGAAACGGGGAAAACCTGGTCGGCAGAGAATTTACGCATTTGGGGAATTTCTTAGAAGCGCTTTATTTTTGAATAAAAAACGGAAGCGCCTGAACATGTTTTGTCAGAAGAATCAGATAGTACACGCCCGAAACAAGATGCGGCTCTACCTGAAGAGGCGTTAAAGTACCGGAAACTATTGGGACACTTCCGGTCTGAACTATTTTCCCGGATTCATCCTGTACCATAAACTCAGTTTGCGCGGTGCAGGAAGGGCAGTTTAACCACAACTGCTCGTATACTGGGTTGGGGAATATTTCGGCAGCAATATTTTCAGACGGCTCTTCGGAACCGGAAACGGGAGTAATTGTGCCCATACTTGATTTAGAGGAACAGTTATTTGTGGCTTCTAAAATCACATTGTAAATACCAGGTTGCAGGTACTCATGTATCGGGTTGGGCTCTGTGCTTGTCGTGCCATCACCGAATTGCCAAAAGTAACTGTTCGCTCCGATACTTGAATTAATGAATGAAACGATCAACCCGTTCTGATTAAATGTAAAAACAGGCTCGACTGACGTCACAACCTCCAAAATTTGCGTTGAGGTATCAGCACCAAAAGGATTTGACACAATTAAGTGAATTGTTTTGGTTCCCGCCTGCGTGTATTTCACGTCGTGCGGCCCTTTTCCCTGCGCAGTACCGGGAAGAGCATCCGCTCCAAAGTCCCATAACCAGTTTTCACCAGTAGCGAAAGTCGAAAAGGATACGTACTCGGGTTGGCCCAGGCAAACGGTGTCAGGCGCCTCAAAATCGGCAACAGGTGCAGCAAATTCATATTTCCATAGTTCACGCCCATCGTCGAAATTGGCTGCAGTAAACATCAGGGTAGAGTCTAACATTTGCAAAGAAAGGGGTCTATACCCCAATCCTCCATACATATTCGAAAACACTTGTGTACCGGAAGGAGTTGCATCTGTTTTACACAGCACAGAGCCAAGGATATTCGGTGTGTCGGCTGCAAAATACATAACCCCTTGATAGATTGCAAAAGTCGACCCTATGTAGCCTGAAGAAAGGTTGGGGTAAAAGTCTTTTAATAAATAAGTACCTTCGGTGGTGCCATCAGTTGTCCATAATTGCGCTCCTACGTTTTGTACATTCGTTGAAAAAATCTGTTGATTTCCTATCTGTCCCATCAGTATTACCAGTGCATGGGAAGTATCCGGACCTATGTCTTTTAATAAAAATGTCCCATCCGGTGTACCATCAGAAACCCATAATTCCTCGCCATGAACCCCGTCATCTGCTATAAATAATGCTTTATTATTTAAGACAACGCCCCGGCTACGCAACGAGTAAGCAGGATAGCTCCCGGCAGGACCTTCCCGGATGTCTTTTAACATAAATGTGCCCGCTTCGGTACCATCCGTTCTCCAAAGTTCCGATGCGGTTTCCGGCGAAGTGCCCCTGAAAAGCAATACGCTATCGAGACCCATAAAATTTGCTGCATCTACTTCCTTGATCGGAACAGTACCATCCGTTGTGCCGTCTGAAATCCACAGATATTGGTTATTAATATTGCCTCCACCAAAAAACATACGATCGTTCCACACCGTCATTGTAGTTGGAAAAGGTGCGCCGCCACCCATACTCAGGTCTTTCAGCAGGGTAAATGACGATAAATTGCCCGTAGTACTAGTAATCTTTGCACCAGAAAGGTTCATATAAAGGGTGTCTCTGTAAACGACAAATCCTGATTTTGTATCATGATAAGCAGGAATTGAGCACCCGCCAGGACAGGCATCCACAAAAACATACGTCCCTTCCGGCGTTCCATCCGAGCGCCATAACTCCAGGCCGGTTTCTTCTGTCGCAGCAGAAAAATAGAGTACCGAATCATAAACACACAGAAATTTGGTAATGCCTGCTTGTTCATACACACTCCAAAAACTATGCAGATAAATAGTCCCCTCTTCCGTGCCATCTGAACGCCACAATTGCATGCCTACCTCTGGAATAGCATATGTAACAAAGAAATAATAATTACCTGCTACCATGGAAAGTCCACCTGGGTAAATGCCGGATTGATCGCCAGGTATGATATCGCGGACCTTTACCGGTTGCGCGGAAACAATACAATAAATAAATACCTGAAGCAGCGTAAGGAAAGTTTTCATAATGAGCGTTAGTTTAATGGTTCAAAAATAATAGATATTCCAATACAAATGGCGTACTAATAACAGTATAAATGGAGAAAAACAGGTCAATCGTATTTTTACGATAAATTTTTATACCACTACTTGCATCTTTCAAAATACATCGTACTTTTGCGATGAATTAAAACCGAATCGAGCATGGCAACCACCAGAAAAGAAGGCTTTACACCGGAAGATCAGCGACTGGCAGAAATTGCCAAAGCCCTCGCCCACCCCGCCCGTATTGCCATTCTGAAAGAACTGGCCAAGCGCAATACCTGCATCTGCGGGGAAATCGTGGAAGTGTTGCCGCTGGCGCAAAGCACGGTGTCGCAACACCTGAAGGAATTGTCGCAAGCCGGCCTGATCAGCGGTACGGTGGATGGCGTAAAATCCTGCTACTGTATCAACTGGAAAGCATTTGCACAGATCCAGTCGCTTTTTGCAGGCTTTTTCACCAATGCCCTGGCCGACAACAGCAAATGCTGCTGAACCGGTCTATTTTTTTGCTTTTATTCATCGCATTTTTACGATAATACATTTGCTCAACCTTTTAAATTCTTGTAACATGAACGATAGCGAAACGCTCAAACAAATCGTCCGCGAGAAATACACCGACATCGCCGGACAAGACAAAGCCACCAATGAAACCACCTGTTGCGGCATGGGCGCGCAGGGCGGCACCTGCACCATCATGTCCGATAATTATTCGGATCTCGCCGGTTACAATCCGGAAGCAGACCTTGGCCTGGGTTGCGGTTTACCCACCCAATTCGCCAATATCCGGCCCGGCCATACGGTGCTCGACCTCGGCAGCGGCGCCGGCAACGACTGTTTCGTAGCCCGTGCGGAAACCGGCGAACACGGCAAGGTCATCGGCGTGGACTTCACACCCGAAATGATCCGCCTTGCCCGCGCCAATGCCGATAAATTGGGCTACAACAATGTCGAATTCCGCCAGGGCGACATCGAAGACCTGCCAGTCAGCGACGCATCGGTCGATGTAGTGGTGAGCAACTGCGTGCTCAACCTGGTACCTGATAAAGCCAAAGTGTTTCAGGAAATTCACCGCACACTGCGGCCGGGCGGTCATTTCAGTATCTCCGACGTGGTGCTGTCAGGCCAGTTGCCCGAACAACTGATCGGCGCCGCCGAAATGTATGCCGGCTGCGTTTCCGGCGCCGTTCAGGAAGAAACCTACCTCGACCTGATTCGCCAGGCGGGTTTCCAGAACGTTGTGGTACAAAAAAAGAAACCCATTCTTATTCCCGATAACATCCTGCTGGAATATCTTAGTGCGGAACAGTTGAAAACGTTTGTCGATTCCAAAACGGGTATTTTCAGCATTACCGTTTATGCGGAAAAAGCGGGGAAATCGACGTTTAAAGAGCTGGAAGTGGCCAAGGCTTGCTGTGAGCCGGGCAGCGGGTGCTGTTAATTGTTATTGGTTATTGGTTATTGGTTATTAGGGGTGGTAATGCTTGGTTTAACAAAAAACATTGGCCGATATATTTCCTCAAGCCAGGCATTACCACCCCTAATAACTAATAACCAATAACGTATAACCAACAACCATGAACACACAAATCACCCTCCAAAAAGCAACCCTCGACACCCTGCCTGCCATGCACCGTTTCCTCACGGACATGAGCCTGCCGGTGAGCGACCTCCCGGCCGACGTGTCGGGGTTTACGCTGGCTTTCGACGACACCGAACTGGTCGGCACGGCCGGCATGGAGATTTTAGGACCTGTCGGGTTATTGCGTTCGGTAGCCGTGGCTGAAACGCACCGGAATCAGCACCTCGGCCGGCGGCTGTTCGCTGCCGCGCTCAATCATGCGCTTTCTCAGGGCATACGGGAGGTATTCCTGATAACCGATAGCGCTGCGGAGTATTTTGAAAAAAACGGATTCCAGCGGGTGGAACGTAGCGACACGCCGACGGAAATAGCCGGCACGGCGCAGTTTTCGGGATTGTGCCCTTCGTCGGCGGTGGTCATGCGAAAAAATTTATAATGCGAAGTGCAAAGTCAGCACCCTTGGGATACCCACGACTTCGCACTTCGCACTGCCGACCTCGCACTAACTATCTACTCTCTTTTTCCCTCAAACGACATCCCCATCGCTTCCAATTTCACGCCCGACACATTGCCGTCGGCGCCGCGTACGAACTGAAACATCGCCTGTCCGTTGGCATCGAAACGGTCGGGTACGGAGGTCGATTTAAGCGGGCCTTTGTCTTTTCCGTTATCGGAAATAAGTACCCCGTCGCCGGCTCTGATCGTGATGTATTCGAATGGCAGGCCGGTGAATTTGTATTTCCCGACGTATGCCTGTAGGTTCGCTACCGACATTTGAATACCTTTTGCCTGTTCGGCCACCGCAGCGGCGAGCATGGCAGTCGTCTGGAATTTGATGCCTGTGACAACATATAAACTTTGTCCGGCGGGAGACTTGTCGTTTTTAAATATCAGGTACACGTCGTGTATCCCGTTAGCGCCTTTTAATTCCGCACTCGCCATATCCGGCGCAAAGCCTTCTTTATCAGAGGGTTCTATTAATTTTGACTGCCCGGCCAACGGCCCGTCTGGGGCGTCCAGTCGCACTTCCACGATACCTCCGGCAGCATTCAACATAGCCTTGGGCGCAGTGACCGCAAAGTCGATTTGCGCTACGCCGGTCAGGTCGACCTGTTCGATCATCATCCAGGAACCGGATTTACTTGGTATCAGGAGTTTCATTCCGCCGAACGTCATTTTCTGCACGTCGTTGTATTTGTTGCCTCCATGCGTGCTGACCGTCGGGTTGCGCAGCACATACACGACTTCGGAAGTCTGGCCGGGTAGTCCGGCATTGCCACGGTCCTTGTATGCTGCACGAAGCAGGTAAACACCTTCTCCCTTGTCGCCTTCCGGCACTGAGGCTACCAGTTCGCCTTCCGTCGCAAGGCGCGGTTTTACGTCGGCCAGACCCAGGATGTAATGTGCGATTTCTTGCGCATCCGCCGGTTTGATCTGCGGGTGCGCGGCCATGGCTACTTCGCCCCACACGCCGCTGCCGCCACTGATGATCTTTTGAGCGATATGCTGGGCAGCGTCAGGCTGGTCTTTGTATTTCTGTGCTACAAGGCGATATTCAGGTCCGATGGATTTTTTGTCTGCGAAATGGCAGGCTGCACAGTCGCTTCCGGCCATGAGTTTTGCGCCGGGCGCCAGCGTAGCGGAAGCATCGGCGTCGCGGTGGCCGCGGGCAATGGCTTCCTTGTCGTAACCTTCGGCGAGGTAATCGGCCGTGAATACGACCGCATCGGCGTTAATGGTTCCGGCGGCCAGGCTGCCGTCCTCCTTGTCTTTCACTTTTACGGCGTAGTTGATTTTCTGGCCGGGGAAAAAGAACGAGCGGTTGGTGCCGTCGCCCAGTTCGAGCGACAGTTCGGGCGGTTCGTTGCCCGCTACCAGTTCCAGGGTGCGGCTGTTGCTCAGGCCTTTCGGATCGGTAACGGTGAGCGTGGCTTTGTAAACACCTTTTTTCTTCAGCGTTACAGTGGCATCAGCAGTCGTGAACACCTGCGGTTTGCCGCCGGCGGCCGGGGCCACTTTCCATTCGTAACGCAGCGCATCGCCGTCGTAGTCTTTCGTGCCTTCTGACGAGAGTTTGACCGTCAGTGGCAAAGAACCGGCCGTGCGGTCGGCGCTTACAATGGCCTGCGGTTTGCGGTTGCCGGCTGCGTATTCGATGCGGATCAGGCGGGCGTCGTCGTTGCCCTGGAACCAGCCGGTGCCGTATTCGAGCATCCACAGGTCGCCGTTTTTGTCGAATTCCATGTCCATTGGATTGGAGAATTTTTCAGACGGCATAAAACGCTCCATCGACCCGAAATTGCCCGCATTGTCCATCGTGACGGCCATTACCCAGCCGCGCATCCAGTCGTAAATGAGCAGTTTGCCGTCGTAATAATCGGGAAAAACACGGGCAGCACCTGCAAAATCGTTTTTATGGAAAACAGGGCCCGCCATAGCGTTCCGGCCGCCGGAACCGACGAGCGGAAACTCTTTCGAAGCATCGTAAGGGTACCAGACAAACGCTTTTTGCGCAGGCGGCAACACCTCCTGGCCCGTGTTGTTGGGCGATTGGTTCAAGGGCTTTTCCACCATATAATAAGGCCCGGATGTGCTGTCGGCGTAACTGTAATCGCGGTACGCCTGGTTGTCGGCCACGAAATACGGCCAGCCGTAATTGCCCGCTTTGCGTGCCTGCCCTACCTCGTCGTAGCCTTGCGGGCCGCGCGTGGAGTCGGGTTTGCTGGCATCGGGGCCCACTTCACCCCAGTACACGAAACCCGTTTTCGGGTCTACAGCGATGCGGAACGGGTTGCGGTGGCCCATCGTGTAAATTTCCGGGCGGGTTTTAGGCGTTCCTTTCGGAAACAGGTTGCCATCCGGAACGGTGTATGTGCCATCTGCCTGCGGGTGAATGCGGATGATTTTGCCGCGCAGGTCGTTGGTATTGCCTGAGGACTTTTGCGCATCCCAGGGGCCGCGGCCCGGCCGCTCGTCGATGGGCGAATAGCCGTCGGCGCGCGGACTGCTGTTGTCGCCCGTCGACAGGTACAGGTTGCCGGAAGCGTCCCAGGCGATAGAGCCGCCCGTGTGGCAGCACTCTTCGCGTTGTACGGGAATTTCCAGCAGCACTTTTTTGGAATCCATCACCAGTTCGTCGCCGCGAAGTTCGTAGCGCGCCAGGATGTTTTTCGGATCGTCGCCGGTCGGAGAGTAATAGAGGTAAATCCAGTGGTTCTGCGCGAAATTCGGGTCTTTGTTGAGGCCCAGCAGCCCGTCTTCCGCTTCCGACTCCTTGCCTTCCTTGCTTTTGTATTTGGTGCTGACGGGAATGGTGGCAATGGTACGCACGCCGTTCTTTTTCGGATCGTACAGGCGCACTTCACCTTTGCGCTGAATGAACAACACACGGCCGTCGCCAAGCGTAGTGAGTTCCATGGGCTCGTCGAGTTTTTCCTGCAAAACCACCTTCGTAAAGCGGTTTTCTTCAGGCATCAGCGGCGTATGCACCTTGCTATAATCCAGTTTGGCATTCATGACGTAGCGCAGTCCTTCCAGCAAATGGCGCAGGAACAGCGGTTCGGCAAAGGTTTCGTCCGTGTGGCCCAGGCTGGTGTAAAATGCCTTGCCGCCGTCGTATTCGTGGTACCACGCCGAAGGGTGGTAGTCGCCCATGCTGCCGCCGATGTACGATTTTTCATCGAGGGTGAGCAGCACTT
>Ga0209717_1001692_pt1 | contig 22979 bp, 21 predicted proteins | sample AD_UKC048_MetaG_FD_184418 | JGI IMG/M metagenome (GOLD analysis project Ga0209717, IMG submission 184418) | Active sludge microbial communities of municipal wastewater-treating anaerobic digesters from USA - AD_UKC048_MetaG (SPAdes) (version 2) | ecosystem: Engineered > Bioreactor > Anaerobic >... | reverse complement strand
GGTCAGCCGTACCGATGCCGAAACTTGGCAGGTGCAGTTTTCGCGTGCCTTCAACTACGACCGGCTGCCACCCTTGTTGCAGCAATCGTTGGAATTGCATGAAATTACACGTAATTACGACGTGGAGGTGGTAAACTGCACCGATAACGCCTTGCAACTGGGATATAATTTTTTCGATTTCAAACAGGACACCTCCGTTCCCTGCGGCGGCCGCGAAATGCAGGCAGGTTGTTATAATCTCCGCGTTCGATTTTTACCTGAAGCGCAACTTGCCCGAAACACGGTATTCATCTGGATTTTTGCGGTCAGCGGACTTCTGACGGGTATTTTTCTAACAGCCCGAAGCAGAAAAAAAACAGATGTGGAAACCCTCACGGAGATTCCTTCCGGAAATATTCTTCTCGGTCAGTCCATGCTCCATCTGACTAACCAGACCCTTTTTTCGGCCGGCCAGCAACACAAACTCACTTACCGCGAAGCCAAATTATTGCACCTGTTCGCTACCAAACCCAATCAGTTGCTGGAACGCGACTTCATTCTCCAGTCCGTCTGGGCCGATGAAGGGATTTTGGTAGGAAGAAGTGTGGACGTATTTGTGTCGCGGCTGCGGAAATTACTGCGCGACGATCCAACGGTGAAGATCACTGCTGTGCATGGCATCGGATACCGCATGGAGGTGTTTGGGGTGTAGGGTTTGGTGTTTAGTGTGTAGTGTTTGGTATTTGGGGCGCTTTGCTGTTGGTGTTTAGTGTTTGGTGTATAGTGTTTGGGGCGCTTTGCCCTTGGCCTGGTAATGCAGCCAAGGGCAAAGCGCCCCAAACACTACACACGATACCCTAAACACCAAGACAATAGTACATGTCCATTTCCGCCTTGTTTTTCGCTGAAATTTTTCCGCGGAATTCCCACTTGAATTCATGCAGCGCCATCTCGCGGGCGGCGCCGCTTACGTTGATACGGCCGGGATCACAGGCTTCTTCGAGGCGGGCGGCGGTGTTGACGGTATCACCCCAGATGTCGTAAGCGAATTTTTTAGTGCCTACCACGCCGGCGACTACCGGGCCGAAGTGAATACCGATACGGGCTTCGAAGGATGGTTTGCCTTCGTTTATGCGTTTTTCACGAAGTTTTTTCAGAAAATCCTGGATTTGCAGCGCTACTTTGATCATATCCGTCGGGCGCTCGTTGCGGTCGGAAAGTCCGCTGGCACAGATATATGCATCGCCCACCGTTTTGATTTTTTCGATGCGGTTGCGCCCGATCAAATCGTCGAAGCGGGAAAAACAGTAGTCCAGTTCAGCCAGTAGTTCTTCCGGTTGCAAGGTTTCCGCAATTTTGGTGAACCCGACGAAATCGATGAACATGACTGTGGCATGTTCGTAGCGGCGGGCGGCTACCTTGTTGCGCACCGTCAGTTCGGCAGCCACGGCAGGCGGCAGGATATTGAGCAGCAGTTGTTCGCTGCGGCGGCGTTTTTCCTCGATCATGGCATTTTTTTCAGCCATTTCTCCCCGAATGCGGCGGTTGGACCGCTGGCGGAAATAATACACAATAGCCAGAATAAGGCCCAGTAATGCCGAAAGGAGGAGGATGATACGGTTTTCTCTATTCTCCTGTTCAGCCAGTACAACCTGGGTTTCTTCGTATTTCCGGCGTTGTTCTTCCGCAAAAAGCCTGGATTTTTCCTGCAACAGTGCGGTGCGCTGCCGGCTCCATTCATATGCCTCTTTAAAATTCTGCTGTCGTGCGTAGACTGTTTGCAATTTGTCCGCAGCCTGTACCGGTAAATCGGGCAGCATGGCAGCGACGGCCGCATCGTATGCCTGGTGGTAAAGCCCAAGCGCGCGCGGCGTTTGGGCCTGCCGTTCGGCGATATCGGCACGGATCCAGGCCGATTCGGCCTCGCGTTTTTTATCTTTCAGGGTAAGAGCCAGTTGAAGCGAGCGGTCTGCGTATCCGGCTGCCCGCGACAGATCGGTTGCCAGCAGGTTTCTGGAAATCCGGTACGATAATTCCCACTGCTGCTCGGGCGCCGGCGTCTGCTCCAGTTGCCGTTCCATTTCGGCCACGGATTGCGCCGGTAGCGAGACTGTGTACAGCAGTCCTAGAACGAAGAGCAAAGGGACGATCAGGCGTGTGGGCATTTTGAAAATCACTCAGGAATCGGGGTAATATGCAAAAGTGTTGAAACCGGGTACATCCATCCGGTTGTTTGGAGCGACCAAGGTGGATAAATACCGGCATTGCCTGCAAATAAAAGCAAAAGACAGCCAAAAGCCGTTCTGATTGCATGGAAAAATGCAGAACGAAAAGTATTACCGTCGTTCAATTCCGTACAAACCTGTTCGGATTCGCACTTTAAAGGCTCAAATTTACATTCACAAAATGTTGATTTTTAATCACTTGCAAAGATGGCACAGAGATCGCGGAGTGTTTTTGGGCTCCTCTCTACCGACTCTCCGACATATTTATTCACCATCTACCAACTTTCCTATGGCATACATCGCAGTACCCATCCCGTCCCTGCCAGGCAAACAGGATATCGAGATCGAAGTCACCATCAATGGCCTGAAACAACAACTCCACTACCGTGTGGAACTTCTTTTCTGGGAAGATTGCGCCTACCCGCAGATCGACCGCGCGGAGTGTATCCGCCAGATGCTTTCCCGTTACGACGATGACTGGACGCTGTACTACATCGGCTCCCCTACCGACGAGTTTGTGCCGATTACTTTTGTTAAAAAAGGGGATATGGCGTGGCAACGGAAAATGATGCTGGAACAGGTTTGAATGATGAATGATGAATGATGAATGATGAATGATGAATATTCAGCGTTTCCACTTATAAATAGCATCGCTGTAAGGGAAAACTATTTTGATATGTTCTGATTTACAGCCGGAACCACGAATGCCCAATATTCATCATTCATCATTCATCATTCATCATTCATCATTCATCATTCAATTTTTCGGTTGCAACGCTTTCTGCATCGGGCTGCCCTGATTATTCGAGCCGCGGGACGTATTTCTTGATTTATACAATTCGAAACGGCTGGGGTGTGCCAAGGTAGGCCACGACTGATTGGTTTCGTCTATGTCGGCCGTTTCCTGGAAGGGATCGATGAGGATAGAGGCGACCTCCTTGGTTTTGAGGAAGGTTTTTTTGATTTGCGCCTCGTTTTTACGCCAGATGTAGGCATGGATATACTCCGTTTCACTGCTTCCGTCCGTGTAATTCCATTGAATGATGACAGGCATCACGAGTCCACCCTTGTTACTCAAAGTCAGTTCGTAATAAAAATTGCCGGCGTACTTTTTCAGATCGGCTTCCGGAACTTTGTCCAGACCGGGTCCGCCCCGACGGTTTGCCCTGGCGGATGTGGTAACAGAAGAAGCCTTTTTTTCAGGTTTATAGTAATAGTAAAAATCGCGGAGGGTCGTATCCTGATCGACCAGAAAACGCATGCCGCTCTGCCGGTTACGCATCTGGTAGAGGGCATCGGTGACCGCTGTGCGCTCCGGGCGTTCTTCCTGCGGATCGATGGAAACGGGCGCCACCAGTTCGACGGCGCCTTCGCCGCCAACCGTAAATGCACGAACGCTGTCGAGCGAAATATCCACGGGTTGAATATCGTAAAACCAGCCGCGCCAGAACCAGTCGAGGTCTACCCCGGATGCGTCTTCCATGGTGCGGAAAAAATCGGCGGGCGCGGGATGTTTGAAGGCCCAGCGCCGGGCATATTCCTTGAATGCATAGTCGAACAAGGGGCGCCCCATCACCGTTTCGCGCAGGATATTCAGCGCGGTAGCGGGTTTGGCGTAGGCATTGCTGCCAAACTGAGCGATGTTCTCGCTGTTGGTCATGATCGGTTCCAGTTGGCTGGCCGGCATGCTCATATAGTCGACGATTTTGTGCGCCGGTCCGCGCGACGAAGGGTAATTATTGTCGAATTCCTGTTCTGCCAGAAACTGCACGAACGTGTTCAGCCCTTCATCCATCCACGACCACTGGCGTTCGTCGCTGTTGATAATCATCGGGAAAAAGTTGTGCCCTACCTCATGAATCACCACCGAGATCATACCGTGTTTGGTGCGAGCGCTGTAGGTGCCGTCGGACTCGGTGCGGCCGTAGTTGAACGCGATCATCGGGTATTCCATGCCGCTGCTGGCTTCCACGCTGATGGCCACCGGATACGGATAGGCGATCGTGTGTTTGGAATACACGCGCAGCGTATGCGCCACCACCTTCGTGGAATATTTGCTGTACAGGGCATAGGCTTCTTTGGGGTAATAACTCATGCACATGACGTTTTTGCCCTCGACGGGTTGCGACATGGCATCCCAAACGAATTTCCGGGAACTGCCCCAGGCAAAATCGCGCACGTTTTCAGCCTTGAATTTCCAGGTAACGTAGCGGTTGCGTTCCGGATTTTTTTCACGGGCTTTGGCCTCTTCCAGGGTAACGACTTCCACCGGCGTATCGGATTTTCCGGCTTTTTTCCAGCGGCTTAGTTGTGCGGGCGTAAGCACCTGGTCGAGGTTTTCGCAGGTGCCGGTGGATGCAATCACATGATCGGCCGGAACCTGCATATTCACGGAATAATTGCCAAAAACCAGCGCGAACTCCCCCCTGCCAGTGAATTGTTTGTTGTTCCAGCCCTGGTAGTCGCTGTACACACACATGCGCGGGTACCATTGTGAAATGGTAAATACGCAGTTGCCATCGCCTTCGAAGAGTTCGTAGCCGCCGCGGCCGCCTACTTTCAGGCGGGGCACGATTTTGTAATTCCACTTCACTTTGAACACGTATTTCTGTCCGGCGCCAAGGGGTTTGGGCAGGTCGATGCGCATCATGGTCTCGTTGACGGTGTAAGCCAACGGAGCACCCGCATGGTCGGTGACGCTTTCGATGTCGACGCCGAATTCGGACAGGCGGTTGCGAAAATCCAGCCGGTCCAGTTGTCCGTCGGTGAGGGGCGTTTCCAGCGGACTTTCATTAAAATTGTTGTTTTCGCCGGTAGCGCGGTGCTCGTTTTCATCGAGTTGCATCCACAGGTAGGTGAGTTCGTCAGGCGAATTGTTGAAATACGTGACTTCTTCCTGCCCACGGAGGCGCAGGTCTTTTTCATCGAGGCGGGCATCTATCTTATAATCAGCGCGCTGTTGCCAGTATTCGCGGCCGGGCGCACCCGAGCCGGTGCGGTAGCTGTTGGCATCGGGCAGGATGGTGCCGAGCTGTTCGAATTTATTACCGTGGTTGGAGGTTGGGTTGTTCTGAATGTTTTGCGCAAAAGTGGTAACGGCGCAAAACAACACAAGCAGGAGGGAGGCGGTACGCATTTGTAGTTCAATTAATCTTTCAAAAAAGGGAAACGTTCGAGCATCAGCATGCAGGCGATGCCAAACACTGCCGAAGAAACGAAGAAGTTTTTATCCGTTTCCCGAATATGGATGAAGGCGGTCGCAAAAACGGACAATAACAGTACAACGGCCACAATCAGCAATTGCCCGGCCTCCAGCCCGACGTTAAAAGCGAACAACGGCGGCACCAGGTTTTCTTCCTTTCCAAGCAGGGATTTTAACAAAAAGGAGAAGCCCAGGCCGTGGATCAGCCCGAAAAAAAGGGCGGTGCTGTACCGCAATCCCGCATGGGCGCGTTTCGTTTTTTTCAGGTCGGCCAGGTTCATGACGCAGGTAAGTGCGATGGTGACCGGTATCAAAAACTCGATCCATTTTGTATTTACCTGCACGATATCGAGCACACTCAACGCCAGCGTCAGGCTGTGCCCCACGGTAAACGACGTGATCAGCACCAGCAGTTGCCGCCATTCGGCCAGCCGGTAAACGCCGCATAATGCCAGCAGGAAGAGGATGTGGTCGTAGCCTTTCCAGTCGGCTATGTGCTCCAGCCCGGTGGAGAACCAAAGGTAAAAATCGCTCACGGATGCTTATTTTTGGTGGTGTTGATAAGGTGATGAGGGTTGATGAGGGTTGATATTCAGCCGCTCAAATAATTGACAATCATTTCTTTATCGAGCCGTTAAATATCAACCCTCATCAACCCTCATCAACATTTTCCCGGTCCCGATACCATGCAAATACACCACCTTTTTCGATGTTTCCGCTACACTGCCCCATTTTTTTTAATGATCGTTTTGGGCAGTTCATCTAAAAGTACGCACCCGTTTTACATCAGCGTCACCGAAATCAGGTCGGATGCGAAGGCGCAAACGTTGAACGTGAGTTGCCGGATGTTTACCGACGACTTGCAGGAAGCACTGTATAAATTGTACCAGTATAAAGGGGATCTGGAAAAACAGGACGCGCAGCACAACACGTTTTTACAGAAATATATCGCCGAACGCCTACAGGTGCGCATCGGCAACAAACCGGTTTCTTTCCGGCTGGTGGGCTACGAAACAGAAGAAGAGGCCACCTGGTGTTACCTCGAAGCGACCTCTTTCCCTGGCGATAGCACTGCGGAGGTGCACGATCGTTTGTTGTACGATTTTTTGCCGGAACAAACCAACCTGGTGCATTTTTACCGGGACGGGAAGCGGAGTAGTTTTAAGTTGGTGAATCCGGAGGAGGTTGCGCGGTTTTAGTTGGTTATTGGTTATTGGTTATTAGGGTTTTTCAGGCTGGAAATCTGATTAAGGGGACCATTGATTGCCCCTATTCCCGATTCCAGCCTGAAAAGCACCAATAACTAATAACCTATAACAAATAACCCTACACATTCATCGGCACTTCCATCAGCAGAAACTCCGCCTGGCTGTTCGCTTCGATGTGCAGGCTGTCAGTATCCCAGATGCCCAGCCCGTCGCGGCGGTTGAGTTGCTGGCCATTCACGGTGATGTCGCCGCTCAGCACGAACACGTACACGCCGTTGTCTTTAGCCTTGATGGCATAGTCGGCGCTGACACCTTTATCGAAATCGCCGAGGTGGAACCACGCATTCTGGTGAATCCATACGCCGGCATCGTCGGGGTTGGGCGACAGGATTTGCTGCAATTTATTTTTGCGGTCTTCCGGTTTCAACGTGATCTGGTCGTATCGGGGTGTTACGCCACGTTTGTTCGGGAACACCCAGATTTGCAGGAATTTGACCGCTTGTTCGGTGTTTTTATTGTATTCGCTGTGGGTAATACCCGTGCCGGCGCTCATCACTTGCACGTCGCCGTTGCGGATAACGGTGGTATTTCCCATGCTGTCCTTGTGTTCCAGGTCGCCTTCCAGCGGGATGGAGATAATCTCCATGTTGTCGTGCGGGTGTTTGCCAAAACCCATACCGCCCTGCACGGTGTCGTCGTTGAGCACACGAAGCACGCCGAAGTGCATGCGTTCGGGATTGTAATAATTGGCAAAACTGAAGGTGTGGAAACTTTGCAGCCACCCGTGGTTGGCCGCGCCGCGCGTGTCGGCTTTATGCAAGACGGTACTTGACATGATGTTTGAATTTGTAGTGGGAAGGTGGTTGAAGCCCAGGATTTCCAGCGGTTTCAGTTCGTCGATGTCGTTTTTCACAACATTGCCCAAAGCGGCGGAAGCGGCGAACATGCCGGTACCCATCAAGCCTTTTTTCAGAAAATCTTTGCGTTCCATAATGATTCGGATTTTGACACAAAGATCGGGGGGCGGGGTGGGAGGTTCCAATAACCTAGGTTAAGATTTATGATTTCCGATTGGATTTCCGATTGGATTTCCGATTGGATTTCCGATTGATGATTCAGGATTGTACGAAGGATTTGTTCGGCTACGCCCCTCGTAGAGGGATGGGAACGCGGATTGAGCGGATTTTTGCGGATTAAAACGGATTTTTTTAGTGGCCTTGTGGCCACTTCTTCTTGATTTTTTCGGATACAACCCCGCCTTCGGCGGGACGTAGATCCAATCGATCCTTTATAAAGTAAGCAGAAATCAACATTGATCCATTGCATCATTTTCATGCGAATGCCTCGCATATCCACCCGCCGGAGGCGTTTTAATCCGCAAAAATCAAGAAGAAGTGGCCGCAAGGCCACTAAAAATCCGTTTTAATCCGCAAAAATCCGCTCAATCCGCGTTCCCATCCCTCTACAAGGGGCATAGCCGAACAAACCTTTCGTACAATCCTGAATCGGATATCGGAAATCATGTAATCGGAAATCATGTAATCCAAACCTACCAAACAAAACTAACCACCGAATAGGCCGGGATATCCAGCGTCGCCACCCCTTCAGCGCCTTTTACGTTCACTTTCCGGGCGCCGGCCTGGTTGTTCATCACTACCAGCACTTTCGAGCCGTCGGGGTTTTTGAACGCTACATTGTCGAGATTTTGAGCGGAAAGATCGGTCGATGCGATGCGCACGGCGCCTTTTCGTACGAAGCGGCTGAGGTGTCCGAGCGAATAATAGTCGATGGTCGGTTCATAGGTGCCGTCGGAACGCACCGTCACCACGCCCCGGCAATCCATACATCCGCCGTTGGTGGGGCCGCCGTTTTCGTCGAGCGCGAGGTTCCAGAGCAGGACGCAGGTGGCCCAGTTGCGCAGGTTACCGATAAACAGGTTTTTGAACTTCCACATCAGGTCGTCGCGCCAGGGGCCGCTCCAGCCGCCACTCGAACACTCGGTGAAGTAGATATTCTTGTCGGGGTAAGCATCGTGTACCTTACTTTGGTTGGCTACGTCGCCGCCATAGCAATGAAAAGCCGAGCCGTCGACGTATTTCCGCGCAATCGAGTCGTCGAGGATGGTGATGGGGTAATTCGGATGATCCCAGTTGTGATCGTACACGACGATTTTGGTCTTGATTTCGTGCTCCTGAAATCTCGGGCCGAGAAAGGTTTTGATAAAATCGCGTTGTTCTTCGGCCGTCATTAGCATGCCCGGGTAGCCTTTAGGTTCGAATTCCGGCTCGTTCTGGATGGTGATAGCGGAAATTTTTACACCCGCGGCAGCAAAGTTGTTGATGTATTGAACGAAGTAATTGGCAAAGGCAGGCTGCACGTTGGACTTCAGTTTGCCGCCGATCATGCTGCCCGTCGTTTTCCAGGCTGCCGGCGCGCTCCAGGGGCTCCCCATGATTTCGATGTCGGGATTGATCTTCATCGCTTCTTTCAGGCGCGGAATCAGGCGTTGCCGGTCGGGGTCGATGGAAAAATACTTGAGTTTCGTATCCGTCATGCCTTCCGGCGGATCATTGTACGAAAACGTGTGGGTAGAAAAATCGCTGGCGCCGATGGTCATGCGCAGGTACGAAAGCCCGATGCCGTGCTCGCGGCTGAACAACGAATCCATCACTTCTTTCCTGTGCTGGTCGTTGAGGTGGTGATCCAGAATGTAGGCCGACGAACCCGTCATGGTGGCGCCAAAACCGAGTATTTTCTGGTATTCCTTCGTTGCATCTATTTCGATGACGGGCAGTTTGGAATCGCCGCGTTTTTTAAACTCCACAGATTCCATTTGCCGGAGCCGAATGGCGCCGTCGCCGGTGGTGAGCCACAGGCTTCCTTTTTTCGGCTCCTGAAAACCGGCCGGCTCCGTGCTGAAAGCGCTGAGTAAAAGGAGCAAAAAAACGGGATAAAATATCTTTGTCATGCTGGCAATTTATCACAAAAGTATGATTACCCCGCAGAATTTACCGGACTGCAGTTTAGTATGTTGAGATTTTGCTGTTGAGGGGAAGTCAGCAAAACCTCAACGTATTTTAAAAGCAAAAACCAATATTCAGGTTTACACCCGGATAAAAACTGCCGCGGTCGCTTTCTCCGAAATTAAGATGCGATTTATCGGGTACGTAGCCTGCCAAAAGGAATTCGGGGTTGAAGAAAAACCCTTTTTTACCTGTAAAACAATATCCCAGCCCCAGATAAGTGTATTTATTGAAAGAAGTAGGTCGTGTTGTGCCGGCCGAAGAGTAATAGTAGCCCTTCTCGAATACACCCCAATATTGAATATCTACAGTAAACCATTTTACCGGTCCTCCCAGATACAGTTTCGGGCCGAGGTGGAAGGCGAATTTAAAGTCGTCGCTCAAAGGAGGCGTGAAACCGGCTGCTGCCGCGAGCCGGATACGTCTGGTGGGCAGAGACAAAAAAGTTTGTTCATAACTGAGCGCAGGGAGCCCGGTTTTGTCCAGTTTGTCGGAAGTAGATGCAAGTATCATGGCCTGCAAGTAAACAGCCTTGTTACGCTGTCGGGGCGATGGAATAGTTTGTGCCTGCAAGGCACAGGCTGCGCACATCAGGGTAAGGGCAATAATTGTTGTTCGCATGGAAGGTTCTCGTTTACAGGTGAATGAAGTGGCCTGAATCTGCCCCTTTCGGGCAAATTACTACCTGCAAAGAAAGAACGTGCCGGCCCCGGGATTTTCGCGAGTTGTACTTGAAACGAATAACAATTTATCGAATAATGCGAAAATGCGAACAGGGTTGCACCAGGATTTGCCGGATTAAAAAAAGGATTGGAAGGATTCCCGACCTTATGGTCTGGATACATCCTTCCAATCCTCTTTTTAATCCGGCAAATCCTGGTTCAAATTTTTACCGAGATCCGATCAGTTCTTTTTTCTGCTGCGCTTCCAGCCGCTGAAACGCCTCATACCCGCAATCCAGAAACGCCTTGTACGCTTTCGGGTCGTGGCCGTTGCGGTAATCGGTCGGTTTGTTCAGCAGGGTTTTACCGTCGTTGTGCATCAGCACGTAGTACGGCTGGGCGCTCACGTCGAAGTTATTCACCTGGAAAGCGCTCCATTTACTGCCCACGGTGCGGAGTTTTTCGCCGGTTTTGGGGTCGAGCAGGTAAGCGAAATCGTTGCCCGGGAACAGGCGCACTTTTTCATCCACGTACAGGGAAACGACGATATAGTCGTTGCGCAGGCGGTCGATGATGCCGGGTAACGGCCATACGTTTTCCTCCATTTTACGGCAGTTCACGCAGCCGTGGCCGGTGAAGTCGACAAAAACGGGTTTGTTCTGGCGTTTTGCTTCGGCCAGCGCCTCGTCGAAATCGTGGTAGCAATCCAGCCCCTGTGGGCAGCCCGGACCATCGTGGTGTTTTTCCTGTTTGTCGTTGGCAAACTTATAACTGTAATGAACCGGCGGTGCGAGGCCGCTCAACAGCGAGAGCGACTGGTAATTCAGCAAACCCCAGCCCACATAGGCCGCAAATACAAGGGATGTAATACCGACAGCCAGCCGGGCCGGGCCGGGCCGTCCGCTGTTGCCTTTCCACGGAATGAGCCCGAACTGGTAAACGGCCAGTGCCAGGGCGATGATAACCCACAGCGCCAGGAACGTTTCAAAACGCAGCAATCCCCATTGTTCCACCATGTCGGCAGTGCTGAGGAATTTGAGTGCCAGCGCCAGTTCGACCAGGCCCAGGGTGATTTTGATGTTGTCCATCCAGCCGCCCGATTTCGGCAGCGAATTGAGCCAGCCCGGAAACATGGCGAACAGTCCGAACGGCAATGCCAGCCCCAGTCCGAATCCGAACATGCCAATGGCCGGTTTCATAGGTATAAATCCAAACAGCGAGGCGCCTGCATTGCTGCGCGCCGCTTCCACCAGCAGGGTGCCCACAATCGGACCCGTGCAGGAAAACGACACGAGCACCAGCGTGAACGCCATAAAGAACGTACCGACCAGGCCGCCGCGGTCGGCCATTTTATCACTTTTATTTACCCAGGAAGAGGGCAGCGTAATTTCATAAAAACCGAAAAAAGAAAACGCGAACACCACCAGCAGCGCGAACACCACCAGGTTGAAGTATTTATTGGTGCTCATGTCGTTGAGGGCGGTAGGCCCGAGCGCAGCGGTGACCGCCGAACCCAGCGCTACGAAAATCAGCACAATACTGGCTGCATAAATGAACGCGTTGCGGAGGCCCGTTTTGCGGTCTTTCGAACGTTTCACAAAGAAACTGACCGTCATCGGGATCATCGGGAACACGCAGGGGGTGAGCAGCGCAATGAGTCCGCCAAGAAAACAGAACAGAAACAGCGATACCAGCGAAGCGCCTTCGCTGCTGCCATCTGATACCTCGGCGTTGCAGTTGCCGACAAACTGTGCGGAATTGATTTCCGGGCGTTTGGAGTAGAAAAAGCCTTTAAAATTGGCGTCGTCAGGAGCGACGGCGCCCGCTTCACCGGATTGTTGTACGCCGGGGGCGGTAACGATCTGCGTGATAGAGGTATCATGTTTCAACACGGCGCCGGTGGCGTCGGGCTCCTGTGCGGGAACCGCGCCCGTTTTTCCGCCCGCAGCATTGGTGCAATTGGCGAGTGCCGGAATCTTGAACGAAAAATCAACGTCCTTGGGCGGCAGGCACATTTCGTCGTTGCAGACCATGAAGTTGAGGTAGCCCGTAATGGGTTTCGACGGATCGGCCACCGTAATGCGCTGCGTCAGGACGGCCTTGTGCTTGAACTTGGTCAGTTCCATATCGAACACCTTGTCGTGCACCTTGATGATATCGCCGCTTTCCTTGGCTTTCCCCACCAGTTTGTAGCCGGGGCCCGGACTGAAGGTGATCTGCGTGGCTACCGGCCCGTCTTCACTTTCCAGAAACTGCGAATAGGTGAACCAGCCATCGTCGATGGTACCGGTGAACACCAGGTCGACCTGGCAATTTCCCGCATCCCTGGCGGAAAAGGACCATTTGACCGGATTTTGGGCCGAAACGGCAAATGCCGAAACCAGCAACAGCAGCAGTAAGAGGTAAAGTTTTGTACGCAGCATTGTTCTAAAATTTTTGGACAACAAAGGAACAGCGATTTTGCCGCTTGTTTCGACATTCGGCCGGTTTTAAAACAATATTAACCGTGGGTTTTGTCCGTCGGAAGCCAATTGGGAGGGTTTATGGGTTTATGAGTTTATAGGTTTATGGGTTTATGAGTTTATGGGTTTATAGGTTTATGGGTTTATGGCCACTCGGGAAAGAGCGGTTCCCTTTAACGAGTGGCCATAAACCCATAAACCTATAAACCCATAAACTCATAAACCCATGAACTCCCCAACATTCCCTTTTTTAAAAAAATCCCAACCCTATACTTTGAATTCCAAAAAACGAAACTATCTTTGCGCTCCATTTTTGAAACGCAGTACCTAATTTTGATCAGCGATGAAACGCACATTCCAACCATCCCGCCGCGCCCGCAAGAATAAACATGGCTTTCGTGAGCGCATGGCTTCTAAGAATGGCCGCAAACTCCTCTCGCGCCGCCGTAAACAAGGCCGCTGGAAACTTTCGGTTTCCGACGAGAAGCGCCTGAAATAAAGAGCGGGCCGCGTACTCCGGTGCGCGCTGCCTTCTATAGATTTTGAAATATAAGACTTCCGGAGTTCAGGCAACACCGGAAGTCTTATTTTTGTATTTCCCGAGCAGCGGCTATCCCTTGTGAACACTCCCAGGCACACATTTACCCGTTCCGAACGATTAAAAAGCCCGACGCTCATCGGCAGGCTTTTTAAGGACAGCCATTCTTATGTAGCTTATCCGCTGCGGGTGGTATGGCTTGAACTCGCCGTGCCTCCCGCCACCGCTACCACGCCCGTTCAGGTCGTGATTTCCGTTCCCAAACGCAATTTCAAAACGGCCGTTGCACGCAACCGCCTCAAACGCCAGATCCGCGAAGCCTGGCGCCTGCACAAACACCTGCTCTACGAAAAACGAGCCGACAAACCTCATATCTCGCTGATGCTCATGTACATCGCCAAGGAAACGCTGCCGTACTCCGACATCGAGGCCGGTATGCAGAAGATGGTACGAAAAATGCCGTAACCTTTTTCTGGTGTTTGGTGTATAGTGTTTTGTGTTTGGGGCGCGTTGCCCTCGGTTTTACAGATACGCCGAGGGCAACGCCCCCTAAACACGAAATACCAAACACCAAACACCCAAAACTTTGCCGTTTATTTGTAGTACCAAAACTTGGGTACATTTATGGATGAGCATGGCGGTTGCCTGTACGCTTTCGGGAAGGGTAGTTTTATTGCTTTTTTTGTGGTAATCCTCCCCGGATTACTGGTTTATTTCTTTTACGACGACATCAAGGCCCGGGTCGACGGCATTTCCGAACTGCCGGTTTTTCATGAAATGAAACACGATTTCCGCACGGGAGCCGAGGTGGTCGGGGCTACGTTTACTCGGGAGTTACAGCAATTTTATGCCGATACGCTCGCGCCGGTTTCCAGCCTGCCCTTGCCCGGTAAAAAAGGTATATTCTGGCGCCGGCCGCTCATCGAACAGGAACTCGATCTGAAATTTTCGAAGCGCAACCGGGGCAACGCCGCCGCCTACCTCGACTACCTGGAGCAACACCGCGACATGGCCGTGGACGAAATGCGCCGCACTAAAATTCCCGCCTCCATTACCCTCGCTCAAGGTCTGCTCGAAACAAATGCCGGTCGCAGCATACTCGCCACCAGAGGGAACAACCACTTCGGTATCAAATGCCGCGCCCGGTCGGGTTTCCGCCGCGATGGCCGCATCGACGATCAGGATTTCGATTTCCACTCCCTCGCCATCGATTGTATGCAAATGACCGACGATTACGTGTGGGACCGGTTTGAAGTGTATCGTTCCGCGCAGGACAGTTACCGCCGCCACAGCCTGTTGCTCCAGGACCGCCGCTACGGCTGGATGCTGCACCGCTACGAAGTGGGCGGCATTTACCATATCGACAAATCCCTGTACGGACAAACGGAAGTGCCCTATTACGCCGCTTGGAGCGTGGGGCTCAAACAATCGGGCTACGCTACCGCACGTACCTACGCCGAAAAATTGACACTCATTATTGAAACATATCAACTGTGGCGTATTGATTATGAAGCAGTTGTTTCTTAATGATGAATGATGAATGATGAATATTCAGCATTTGCACTTTTTAATAGCATCGCAGTAGGGAAAACATTTGTTCTCTATAGTGATTTTCAGCCGGAACCACGAGTGCCAAAATATTCATCATTCATCATTCATCATTCATCATTCATCATTCATCACTCTTTCCCTTCACTTTTTTAATTTTCAAACATGAAAAACTTTTTCGAATTCTTTGGTTTCCTTTCCGCGGCAGGCATGTCGGCGGTCGTTATCTTCCTTTTTATCGGTAAAAAAGAAGGTTTGAGAAGTGGCATTTCCGACCCGATGAAGTCGGAGCACAACATTTCCGACGATTCGGACATGCCCGAAAGACCACGCGCCATTGCATTACATCCCGCCAAAAGCAGCAAGGGCAGCGCTAAAAAAGAAAAAATGGTACAGCAGGAAGCGGCTGATCAATCGGCCGGCGAACGCCTGAAATACCTGTACGACGACGCGGAATTCATTTCCTCGACCGCCAAACAATGGAAATCGACCGTCAAAGACATAGCGGAAGACTACAACGTAAAACCGCAGGTACTGCTGGCACATGTCATCGTGCAATCGTACGTGGGCAACTATTCCAAAAGCCAACTGAAACGCGATGCCAGCCAGCACGCCGGCGAACAGATCAAATCCGTTGCCTCGGCTATTAAAACCTATCCGTACGGCTGGAGCATGCAAAAAGTGATGCAGCAATACGACCTGCTGCGGTATTTCCCGGAAGAAATGCCGGTGGCTTCGGCTTCGCTGCGTATGATGCCCGAGAAAAAAATGGCGCCCAAAGGAGAAGCCAAAGGAAGTCGCCCGGCAGTAAAACCCGCAGCGCCGGAGGTGTCGGCAGTAGAAGACGGATTCCGGGTAATGGTAGCGAAAGAGAACGGTTTTTCGTCGTGGGCAGGGCTTCAGCGCCTGGCCGACCCGGAAACCAAAGCGGATGCGCAGAAGCGCGTAAAAAGACTGATGCTGGCTGCACGGATCAAGTAAACCCGATTCATGAATTAGTAAAAAACGTACAAATGCTCCGGCAGGTCGAAACGATCGGGCCGGAGCATTTATAGGGTTGCTTTTCTGAACAAACCTGATTTTGCCAGAGATGTGTGGTGATGCCCCGATCCGGGATCGGGTCTACGTTACGGTTGCAGTTCGTTGATGCGCTGCATCAGCACCGGGCGGTCGCCGTCGGGACGGTGGCTGACGTGATACCACTGGTTTTCGCCGAAACGCGTCCAGGTAAACGGATATTTGCCGGGGCGGGTGGGTTCGAAACGAACGTCCTTTTCTCCAATCCAGGTGACCACCCAATCGAGGTTTTCGCCCAGGTAGTAACATCCTTCATGCCAGGTCAGCATGGTGGTATTGGGTTCTACGGAATCATCTATATCAGTGATTTCCAGATGATTGTCGGGGTGAAATTGAAAATTTTGTCGCACCGGCTTGCCCGGCTGGGTGCTTTCCCACGCGCCTTCGATCCAGCGTATTTTGCGGATATCCGATTGTGTATACCGAACCGATGGAGCCGGTTCCATCGCCTGGTCGGCGGCAGCCAACGGCATGGATGTTTCACGGCAGGCAAAGGAAGCGGTAATCAACAGGGCGAGGACAAATATTTTCATGGCAGTTGAATTTCGTTGGAAGAGGCTCCTCGGACGTTTCAGCAATTATTTTGCCAACTCATAACATTTTGATAGTCAAATACTTACAGTAGTTATTTCAAATAAAAAACGCCCGAAAGCGAACAACACTGTTCATTTTCGGACGTTCTGAAAAACCGTGAAAAAACGGATACTTTATTGAATCGCTTCCACCTTATAAACGATGTAATCGGTGTCGCCCTGCCAGGGAAACGCATCGATGAGTTGCTTGTAATACAGTTTGACGTTTTTACCGTCGAATTGTTGGGCCTGCCGGTAAACCGCTTCGTCTTTTACGGAAAAATCCCAGGTACTCTGAACGGTCACAAAAGCACTGTTACCCAGTTGCAACTGGCCTTCATACGTTTTGAAAAGGGCGCCTTTTTTTGAAATTTTAAACAGCACTCCGGTTCTGGTACCTTCGCTGATCGTGTAGGTGCGGTACATGTAGTAGCCGATACTAAAAAGCAAGGTGGCGGCCAGCAATATCCAGAGTGTCCGGCGAAGTACCTTGCCGGCTCTTTGTTTGACCTGATCGAGTTGAACAGACATGATTGGGAAATATAGAGTGAATGGGTTGGAGGATTGGAGGATGTGAGGATGTGAGGATTTGAGGATGTGAATCGAATACTCGCATCCTCAAATCCACAAAAATCTTAGACTTGACAAATGTAAAAAAGTCTCCCTCGTATTGGTGTTTAAATGACGTTTGATTGAAATATTTCGGGTGAGGCATCGGTTTAAACACCCTTTTTACTCCCCCATATTTGTACGTGCAGCCGGTCGGAGTAGCGGAACCCATATTGCTTGCAGATTTCCACCAGCCAGTGCCGCTTTTCCTGTAACGCTTCCCATCCGGTCGCTTCCGGCATCAGCCATATTTTTTCGGCGGCGATTTGGTAGGTACCTGCCAGCTCCAGCACTTCTGCCAGGTCGTTTTCGGCGGCCAGCACAAATTTGAAATTGGCTTTCGGACTTTTCGCAAAAAAGCGGAGCGGCACAGGCCGTTCCCGAAGTTTCCGCGTGTTGTTGCTGTTTTCTAGTTTGGGAGAAACGTTGTACTGATCGATGCCGGCGTCGAATTCGGGGCCGGGTTTCAGGGTTCCGTTCGTTTCTACCTCGAACCGATAATCTATTGAAATAGAACGCAATGTGCGCATAAGGTTTGTGAAGGCAGGTTGTTGAAGCATCGGTTCACCGCCTGTGAGGATCACATTTTTACACGGAAAAGCCGCCACTTCATCCGCCACTGCCCGGATATCGCATTCCACGATCCAGTCTTTTTTCTGAAACTTCCGGTAGCCGGGCAAAACATCGTGCACATGCGGAAAACGGGTACCGACCCAGTTCCAGGTATAATCCGTATCGCACCAGATGCAGTGCAGGTTGCACAGGGAACTGCGCACAAAGATGGAAGGTACGCCGATGCTTTTCCCTTCCCCCTGAATGGAATAGAAAATTTCGGGCCGACCATTCAGTCGGGCCATTTTGAGCATCGGTAAAGCCGGATCGGATGATGGTTCGGTGTGGGACAAAAGAGAAATTTTGCTGCAAAAATAGTGCGCTCCCGGAGGATGCGCTTGCTTAGCATGTTGAGTTTTTTAATCTCTTAAAATTCAATCAAAAAAACAGTACCCTTCGGTTTATTATCCACAACGGAGATGGTACCGCCGTGCGCTTTTACGATTTGCTGTACAATGTACAAACCCAGCCCGGTGCCCGTACTCTGGCGAGTTTCCTCGCTGCCCAGTCGGTAGAATTTTTCAAAAACGGCCTCTTTTTCTTCGGCTGGAATTCCAAAACCCTGGTCGGCAATGCGAATACTCACCTTTCCATTGTTCATGGCCACCGTACATTCCACGGGTGCGCCGGGGGGCGAGTATTTCAGGGCGTTTTCCAGCAAATTCTGGATCACCGAGCTCAGGCCGGGTTGATCTGCCTGTATGATCGGGAAATGATCGGGGAAATGCACCCGAATATCGGCCTGCGTAAAGCGCACGCGAAGCCTTGTTACAATTTCCTGTACCAGCGCTGGCAGATTGATCGGCTCGGGCAGAGGCCGCCAGTTGTCTTCCAGGCGGGCCGCGAGCAGCAGGTCTTCTACGAGGTTTTGCAGGCGGCTGACGTCTTTGAGGCCGTTGGAGAGGAGTTGTTCGCGGTGCTCGGGCGGCAGGTTGTGTTTGCGCAGTGTTTCGAGTTCGAGTCGTAGCGCGGCAATGGGCGATTTCAGTTCATGTGTGATACTCAACAGAAAATTGCGGCGCTGCCTGGCCAGTTTCACTTCGCGATTGGCGCTGCGATGTACGATCCATAATCCGAATATGAGGCATGCCACGAAAAACAGTCCTTCCGAGACGATCATTCGCTGGCTCTTTTTCCAGTTTTTTTCGGCTCTTTTGTATTCCGTTGTGTCGTACATACGGGTCAGGTTTACCCCCTGGCCGGCATGGGAAAAGCGGGCTTCGAGCGTGGCTTTTTCCGATTCGAACAAACGGTCGTTCTGCGACCAGAGGTGCCACGACCACCAGCCGAACGCCAGCACCATGTAGCCTATCACGAGGCTGGATGCCAGTTTTATGGGTATTTTTTCGAGCAGCATGTTTTTTTTGAATGATGAATGATGAGCGATGAATGATGAATTTTTGAAGTCTGTGCTGCTGTAGAGCAGTGGATTATAGGAGAAACAACTCCTTATCAAGTCAAAATGCTACCAAAACTAACCCGAGTGCCAAAATATTCATCATTCATCATTCAATTAAACGTTCTCCGGCCAAAAAGTTCTTTCAGGTTCCAGATAAACAAACTGAAAGCCAGCGCCAGCCAGACGTACATCCATACTTTGTAAGAAAAAATGCCCACTACCTGTTCATACATGGCCAGATCGCTTTTGGGGCCCACGTCGAAATCCTGGATGATATAGAGCACCGTGGCAAGTCCGAGAAACATCAAAGCGTCCTGGTCCCAGGTCGTTTTTTTGGCAATAAAAAACAGCGCGGCCGCAAAAAGGAACAGCAACCCGGTGCTGATAAACGACTCGAACCAGAGAATACCGGCCAGGGCCATTAAAAAAGCCAGCACCAGCAGAGTGGCCTGGGCGCGGGTGCGGTGTTTCACACCGATGCGGAACATCAGATTGCCCAGCAGGGCGCTTCCCAGATAGCCGCCGATGAGGATGATTCCGGCGCTGCCGCCTCTGGTGACGGTGTATCCGCTGCCGTCGGGGTTGATTTGCAGGCCCTCGACGGAACCGCCGGTCAGGATGGCGCCCGTGGCATGGCCCAGTTCGTGCAGAAACGCTACGAGCATCGTTACGGGGTATAGCACCAGAACGCCGAAGGAACCCCCGAAAAATTTTAAGATCACATAGACCAGAACCATGGCCAGTAGCCGGGGGAGCAGGTTTTTATTCATGGAAAGGATTTATTTTGGACAGGCAAATGAACGGCTTTTTGGTGAATCGTTTGCTGTTCGCCGGCCGGCCGGAAAGTTTTCCTGATCCGGATGCGTTCTTTTCGCCCGAAATTTCGAATTTTTGTCCCCGCAAACCCAGCATATGGCAACCAGCACCAAACAAATCCGCGAACTAATCGGCGACAACGAGATCGAGCAGGCAATCGGCCTTTTGCTCGACTACCTGTATAGCAGTACGGAATATGATCTTACCGACTCGGCAGTGCTGCAAAAAAGCCGCTGGGCAGAATACAAACGCAAGATTGTCAGCGGTTTGGCCAAAAACGAAGACATTGACGAAATTCGCGATTCACTGATCCGTATCGTTCGGGAAATTGACAACCGCAGCGCAAAAGCGGAAACGCAACAGCAAAAGCCATACGTGCCGCCGCGGCAGACCGATTTTCCGCCACCGCCACCGCCCCCACCGCCTGTAAAACAGTATGTGGCACAGTGCTTTTTCAATGGCGACCCCAACACGTACTATGTAGCGCCGAACAACCAGATCGTCGTCGTGAACCCCATGAGCAACTTTCCCGTCGTGGTTGCCACCCGTACCGCCTCCATGAATCCGGCGTTCGCATGGATTTACCAGTTTCCCAACGGTTTTTATTACAGCATCGACCACAATGGCGCTATCTGGGGCCTTAATGCCTTCGGCATGCCTATGCAAATGGGTTACGTGCAGTATTTGTAGGTGTGTGGTGTTCAGGCCGGCAGGGGTTGTAGCCTGTCAACTCCCGGTTAAAATATCTGTTTTGTCTGCTGCCGAACGTTTGGGGCTGAAATGCGGGGGTGTTTTTACTCGGGAAGGCTAAACGGGCGTTTGGGTCGTAAGTGTTATACGTTATTGGTTATTGGTTATTAGTGTGGTAACGCTTGTTGTTTCCTGATTGCCAAGCGTTACCACACTAATAACCAATAACAAATAACCAATAACGTATAACCAGCAACATCACTCAACCACACAATCATGAAACTCATCAGCATTTTCCTCATGTTCCTGTCCTGTAACGCTCCGGCACTGCCCAGCGAAAAAGGCGCAACGGCGGCAATCGACCAGCCTTCGGCAAGCACCATGGCTACAGACAGCATTGTTCCTCCCACATACGATGCAGACAACCATCTCGTAAAAGTGACAAAAACCAAAGCGGAGTGGAAAAAACAACTTTCTCCCGATGCCTATAGCGTGTTGCGCGAAGAAGGCACGGAGCGGGCCTACGCCGGCAAACTCTGGGACAACCATCAAAAAGGGACGTATATCTGCGCCGGATGCGGACTGCCGTTGTTTTCGTCGGATACCAAATTTGAAAGCGGCACGGGCTGGCCATCCTTCTACCAACCCTTCAACGAAACCTGTATTACTGAAAACACAGACGAATCCTACGGCATGACACGCACGGAAGTGGAGTGCGCCCGTTGCGGCGGCCACCAGGGGCACGTGTTCAACGACGGCCCGAAGCCGACGGGACTGCGGTATTGTATTAATTCGGTGTCGCTGAAGTTTGTGGCGAACTAGTTATTAGTTATTGGTTATTGGTTATTGGTTATTAGGGTGGTAGCATTTGGCATCAGTAAAAGCCAAATGCTACCACCCTAATAACCTATAACCAATAACTAATAACTTTGACACAGTTCCACCAACACCCCGTTACTCGATTTCGGGTGTAAAAACGCCACCAGTTTGTTGTCGGCGCCGCGCTTGGGTTCGCGGTTGAGCGGAATAAAACCTTCCGCTTCCAGGCGGGCGATTTCCGCCCGGATGTCGTGTACTTCGAAGGCGATATGGTGAATACCTTCTCCACGTTTTTCGATGAATTTGGCGATCGGGCTTTCCGGGTCGGTTGCTACGAGCAGTTCTATTTTGCTCTCCCCGATTTGGAAGAAAGAAGTTGTAACGTGTTCGCTTTCAACGGATTCCGTTTTATAATGTTCGGAACCCAGCAGTTTGCGGAAGAGTTCGTTGCCGGCAGCCAGGTCGCGCACGGCGATGCCGATGTGTTCGATGCGGAGCATGGGTTTATTTCTTTTTGATCCAGATTTGATCTTCGCCGGTCAGTTTGGTCAGGATATTGATCGTTTCCTGGATTTCGCTGACTTTGGTGTACTTGAATTTCACGCCTATCTGGTAGCCGTTTTTTTCAAGAAAATACACCTCATGACCGTCATTCCGAAGTATTTGTATCAGGCGGTCGGCATTATTTTTTTCGCGCAGGGTAGCAATCACGAGAATACATTCGCGGCCTTCTGCGGTTTTCGCCACCTGTTCACGGGCAGCAGCCATTTTTTCGTTAGCGGAGTCCTGCGCCGATTGCTCCACATTTTTTTGCTCCGGCTTTTTTTGTGTCGCTACAGGCTTTTCGGGTCTAGTTTCCTTTTCTACCGGCACATCTGTTTGTTCGGTGCGGTCGCGTTCTGCGATCAGCGCCTGTTTTTTCCTTTGCTGCCAGTACCAGATACCGATAGCGAGGGAAGCGAACAGGAAAATGATGCCCAGTGCCAGTCCGACGCGTGAACGGCCGCCTCTTACGGAAGGCGTAAACGTTTCGGAAGGCGGGTTGTAAGGCGTTTCGGCAGGAACGGACGGCGTGGTAGCGGAGAATTCCGTGGCGGGCTTGTCGGTCACCTCCCGGGAGCGGGCGATGGGCGAAAACTGTAGGGGCGGCAGCCCATACGAGCTGGCGTTGAAATTGGTGGAATCGGGCAAAAATTGAATTTTCTGCACATAATTCCGGTACAAACGACCTACTCCCGGCAACGTAACGATTTCCCGCTGGTTCAGGAGGTTTTGAATTTTTTCTACAAACGCTGCAATGGTTTTCCGGGCATCTTCCAGTGGAATGCCGTGGGTTTGGGCAACGTCACCTACCAACACCCCGTCGTCGACAGTGAGGTTTTCGCTGAATGCCAGCGTTTTGGCCGGCGGCGCCACCGAGCCGCCTACATAATCGGTCGTCGCCGGTGTCCGGGTGGCCGTAAACCCTCCGAATCCGGGTATGATCAAGGCATCATGCAGAAAGAGCAATTTTTCAATATGCGCCGGTATGTCAATTT
>Ga0209717_1001690_pt1 | contig 22996 bp, 21 predicted proteins | sample AD_UKC048_MetaG_FD_184418 | JGI IMG/M metagenome (GOLD analysis project Ga0209717, IMG submission 184418) | Active sludge microbial communities of municipal wastewater-treating anaerobic digesters from USA - AD_UKC048_MetaG (SPAdes) (version 2) | ecosystem: Engineered > Bioreactor > Anaerobic >... | reverse complement strand
TGCTTTTTGCAGGCGTCGGTGACCTGTTGCGAGCGGTTGCCCTTGGCGATCATCACCATCGAGCCGCCGAGCGACTGGAAGAGATCGACGTAGCTGTCCATGCGGCCAGCGGTGGTCGGGCCGAACGAGCCGGAGGCGTAACCTTTCGGGGTCTTGGCCGGGCCAGCGTAGTACACCGGGTGCTTCTTGAAGTAGTCGGGCAGGCCTTTGCCGGAATCGACGCGCTCCTTCAACTTCGCGTGGGCGATGTCGCGGGCAACGATGATCGTGCCCTTGAGCGAGAGGCGCGTGGTGACCGGGTACTTTGAGAGCTCGGCGCGGATCTCGTCCATCGGGCGGTCGAGATCGATCTGGACGATGTTGTCCTCCTTGATGGTGCGCAGGTGCGCCGGGATGTACTGGCCGGGATTCTGTTCGAGCTTCTCGATGAAGAGGCCGTCCTTGGTGATCTTGGCCTTGATGTTGCGATCGGCCGAGCAGGAGACGCCGATGGCGACGGGGCAGCTGGCACCGTGGCGCGGCAGGCGGACAACGCGCACATCGAGGGCGAAATACTTGCCGCCAAACTGGGCGCCGATGCCGCTCTTCTGCGCCATCGTGAGGATCTTTTGCTCCATCTCGAGATCGCGGAAGGCCTGACCGTGGGCGTTGCCCTTCGTCGGCAGGGTGTCGTAGTACTTGGTCGAGGCGAGCTTGACGGTTTTGAGGCAGGCCTCGGCGCTCGTGCCACCGATGACGATGGCCAGATGGTACGGCGGGCAGGCCGACGTGCCGAGGTACTTCATCTTTTCGGCGACGAAGGTTTCGAGGCTCTTCGGATTGAGGAGCGCTTTCGTCTCCTGATAGAGGAAGGTCTTGTTGGCCGAGCCACCGCCCTTGGCGACGAAGAGGAACTCGTACTTGGAACCCTCCGTAGCATAGAGGTCGATCTGCGCCGGGAGATTGGTGCCGGTATTAACCTCCTCGTACATGTCGAGAGCGGCCGTCTGCGAGTAGCGAAGGTTTTCCTTGGTGTAGCACTCGTAGATGCCCTTGGAAATACTCTCGGCGTCGTTGGCGCCGGTCCAGACCTGCTCGCCCTTCTTGGCGACGACGGTCGCGGTGCCGGTGTCTTGGCAGAACGGCAGGATGCCCTGCGCGGAAACTTCGGCGTTCTTCAGCAGCGTGAGGGCCACATAGCGGTCGTTGGCGCTGGCCTCGGGGTCGTCGAGGATCGCCGCGACCTGTTTCAGGTGCTTCGGGCGCAGCAGAAAGCTGCACTCGCGCATCGCCGCCTGCGAGAGGAAGGCGATCGCCTCGGGCGAGACCTTGAGAATCTCACGCCCCTCGAAGGTCGTGGTGCTCACGCCCTCCTTGGAGATCAGACGGTACTCGGTGTCATCCGGACCGTGCGCATAGATGTCTTGGTAGAAGAACGCGGGAGTAGCCATATCGTCCCAGCGTAGGAGATCCGCGCGCCCCGAGTAAAGCGCGAGAATCCACAGAAAACACAGCCGCCCGCTCTCAGAGGAGCTTCATCTTCGGCAAGTCCTGCACATCGACCAGCCCCACCGGCCGGCCCTCAGCATCCACTGCGATGAGATCGTCGATCTTGTAACGGTCAAAAAGGCGGAGCGCCTCCACTGCCAGCGAGTCCGCCCGCACCGTTTTCGGTGTGCGCGTCATGTACGGAGCCACCGGCTGCGCGATGAAATTGGGCACGCTGAGGATGTTTCGCCGGAAATCGCCATCCGTCAAAATGCCGGCGAGGCGCCCGGTCTCCGGCTCGGTCAACGCGATGCAACCCGCCTTGGCTTTCGTCATCGCCAGAAGCGCATCCTGGATCGTCGCCGTCGCCGCCAGCACCGGCAGCCGTTCACCCGTGCGCATGATGTCGCTCACTTTCATGAGCAACACCGTGCCGAGATTACCGGCCGGGTGCAGCCGCGCGAAATCGTCGCGTGTGAAACCGCGGCTCTCCAGCACCACCATCGCCAATGCGTCGCCGAGCGCGAGCGCGGCAGTCGTGCTGGCCGTCGGTGCGAGTTTCAACGGGCACGCCTCGCGCGGCGTGCGATAGATCAGGCGCAGGTCGCCGTCCTTCGCGAGATCCGACGCGGCATTGCCGGTAAACGCGACCACCTTCAGGCCAAAGCGCTTCAGGATCGGCACCAGCCGCAACACCTCCTGCGTCTGCCCGCTATTGCTCAGCAGAATCGCCAGATCGCCCGACTGGCAGAGTCCGAAATCGCCGTGCAACGCCTGCGTCGCATCCAGAAAACACGACGCCACGCCGGTGCTGTTAAACGTGCCAGCGAGCTTCTGCACGACATGCGCCGACTTGCCCACGCCGCTGAAAATCAGTTTTCCACCGCTGGCGATGGTCTCCTCGACCGCGCGCACTACGGCGACAAAATCGGCATCGAGTGCCTCCGCCGTCGCAGTCAGGGCCTCGGTTTCGAGACGGATGCAGTCACGGGCACGTAAAAGAATCGTAGCTTGGTCGAAGGACATCGTGTTTTTATCGCGGAAACAGGTTGCGGAACTTACGGTGAACCCATCACCGTTCAATCCCTTTCCCTGCCGATGCGATCTGTCATGAGACTCCTCTGCTGGCTCAGCCTGAGCCTGACGCTCGCGATCACTGGATGTGACCGCTCCAGCGGACTGCCGTTCACGTCCGAAGACAACGACCCCGACTATACCCGCGGCAAACAATTGATCCGGCAGGGCCGCGAACAGGAAGCGCTCGCCGCATTCCTCCGCGTCATCGCCACGCGCAACGACGAAGCCCCCGAGTCGCACCTCGAAGCCGCCCTGCTCTACCAGCAACAGCTCAAAGACCCCATCGCGGCCATCTACCACTTCCGAAAGTACCTCGAGCTACAGCCCAACTCCCGACAGGCTGTCCTCGTGCGCCAACGCATCGACGCCGCCAAACGCGACTTTGCACGCACCCTCCCTGCGCACCCGCTCGAAGACGCCAGCGTCAAACTCGAGTTCATGGACCAACTGGAGCGCCTCCAACGCGAGAACGACGACCTCAAGGCCGAGATCACCGCCCTGCGCGCCGGCCTGCCCGAAGGCGCCGTCCCGGTCGTTCCTCGCCCACGCCGCACCAGCACCGGCTTCGTCGTCCGCGCGCCCGACACATCCACTCCGGCTCCCGCCCCAGAAGAAAGCCCCGCCCCGGCCCAACCCCTCGCCGAGGCAGAACCGATCGCCGCCGAAGACTCGCCAGTCATGCATGCGCCCATGCCCGTCGAAATGGTCGCACCGTCCGAGCACACCCGAGTCTCCGTCCCATCCCGCGCTCCCACCACCCCCTCGCGCCCCGGCGCCAACACGCCCCCACCTGCCCAGACCACCGGCAAACGGCACACCGTGCAACGAGGCGACACCCTCTACAGCCTCGCTCAAAAGTACTACGGCAACCGCTCCCGCTGGCGCGATATTTACGGAGCCAACCAGGACCTCCTCCGCACCGAAGGCGACACCCTGCGCATCGGCATGGAGCTCCGCATCCCCTGATCGCGCGCCCACACGGCGTCCGCCCGGCGGCTCAGCCAGCTGCGACCACGCCTCCACTCCCCGTCCACACGCATGGCCAATCGTTTCTACTCCAGCTTCGACACCGCCACCTACGATGGTGCGCGAAAGCGCGATTACCGCAGCGTTTTCCAAGTGGACCGCGACCGCATCATCCACGCCCATGCATTTCGAAAACTTCAGTCCAAGACCCAGGTTTTCCTCTCCGGTGAGTACGATTTCTACCGCACCCGCCTGACACACTCCATGGAAGTGGCGCAGATCGGCCGCTCGATCTGCCACTATCTCCTCTCACGCGGCAAACCGCTACGCGGCGACTTCCACATCGACAGCGACCTCGTCGAAGCCATCTGCCTCGCCCACGATCTCGGGCACCCGCCCTTCGGCCACTCGGGCGAACGCACGCTCCAGGAAATCATGCTCCCGTGGGGCGGCTTTGAAGGTAACGCGCAGACGCTCCACCTCCTCACCGCGACGATGATCCTCCATGAATCATCCTCGCACGGCATGGTGCCCTCGCGCGCGATGCTCGACGGCGTGTTGAAATACAAAAAACTCTTCCGAGAGTTCCCCGAGCCGCCCGCCCATCACTTTCTCTACGACAAACAGGAGCCCATCCGCGATTACGTCTTTGGCGGCGCCACCATCCCCGAGTCCCTCCACGCTGGACTGCGCCTCAACGCCCTCAAAAGCATCGAGTGCCAGATCATGGACTGGGCCGACGACGTCGCCTACTCGCTCAACGACATTGTCGATGGCGCACGCGCCGGGTTTCTCACCATCGAGCGCATCGAAAAATGGGCCGCCGCCCAGACCATCGGACGCGAAAGCCAGCAATGGCTCGACCGTCTGTTCGCCGCCATCCGCACCGACCAGCTCGAAACCGTTTTTGCCTCGAAAATCGGCCAGTTCATCACCGCCTGCCAGCTGCGCGAACGCGAGACGTTCATGTCGGATCGCACCCACCGCTACCGGTTCGAACTCGTCGTCGATCCACGAGCCAGCCGCGAATCCGCCTTCTACAAGAAACTCGCCAACGACCTCATCTTCGAAAGCCCCCAGCTCCAGCAAATGGAGCACAAGGCCCGCAAAATCTTCCTCGACCTCTGGGATTCGTGCTGGCGCAACTACGTCGACCGCGGCCGCCGCACCATTCGCATCCTCCCGCCCAACATCGGCCAGCTCATCGAGGCGGAGACCACCACAGCCGGGAAAGCCCGGCGCATCAGCGACTGGCTCGCGTCCCTCACCGATGGCATGATCGTCCGCACGCACCAGCGCCTTTTCGACCCCGAGTTCGGCTCACTCCGGGACATCAACTGACCCGATGCGTCTAAAACTCGCCTAGCAACCGCTCCACGGCCACCTCGACCGGCAACGCGCCACCTTGGATCGCGGCCCCATAGCGCTTCATGAACGGCAGGAAGTGGTGCGTCGCCGTTGCAATCTCGCGCAGGAATAGCCGCGCCATCGGCCCCCCCGCCTCGAGGTAGCCTGACTCGCGAAACCGCCGCACCGTCGCAGCCACGTCGTACGGCACGGCATGATGCTGCACACGCCAGCCTCCGGCATGTCTCGAAAGCACGGTGAACTGCGCCGCCGTGTGCCCGTCGAGCGGTATGCCCACCGCGCCCAAGTGCACGATTCGACGTGCGCCCCAAAGGCGCTCCCCCGCCAGATGATTGTGCCCGCGCACGATGATCGAAGCCTCTGCGCCGGCAAACATGGGCTCCAGCGCCGCATCCGCCGTGTGCGCAAAAATCGAATCCTGGTCGGCCCGCGCCGAGGCATGCGCCAGCAATAACTCCGGCACATCTGGCCAGCTCCATGTCAGCGGCAGCGCCGCCAGCTCCGCCCTCACCCCGCGGCACTGGTCCACCGTCCAGCGCACCGGTGCAAACTGTGGCGTGCTCCACTCGGGGGCTGCGCGCTCCGTGCCGTAATCGAAAACATATCGCTCGTGATTGCCCCGCAACACGACCGCCCCGAGCCCACGCACGCGTTCCCAGCAGGCCAGCGAATCCGGGGCCCCATCGACGATATCCCCGAGCACAGCGATCCGATCCGGGCGCAACCGGTCCAACTCAGCCAACACGGCCTCCAGCGCAGCGAGGTTTCCATGGATATCTGCAAGCAACGCGATCTGCATGACCCGCTGATCAGACACACCGCCACCACGCCCGCAATCCTCTTGCCGACCTCCGCCCCCCATTTACCTTCGACGCGTGGTTGGCTGGTTCACCGATCTTCTCCGCCTCGCCTGGGGCCTCCTCTACTGGAACTTTCGCAAGACAGTCTTCCGGCGCAGGCGCGGCCCATGCCCCTGCCAAGCCCCGAGCGACTCAGGCCGCGCCGGAGAGACGCACTGCGAAGCCTGCTCCACCTGGCACCAGCCATGGCGGTTCAGGCGCATCTGCCCACACCTCACGCGGACGCCTGCCGGAGTCCGCTGTGGCGTCGACACCGCACAGATTCAAACATTCTGGGGGCGTGCCCTCGCCTACTACGCCGGCACCGCACTCTCGATCTATCTCATCGCCGCACTTGGGATTTTCGCCGGCCTGCGCGGAATCGGCTATGCAGTCACTCCGACCGATATTCTCTGGCCGCCGGCGTGGCATCGCATCGACCAGAAACGGGCCGAGTTTTTCTTCAAGAAAGGTGCCACGGCGCTCGAAGCCGGTGATATCCGCGAGGCGCTTTTCGCGCTCGGTGTAGCCCACAACCTCGCCCCGCGCGACTACGCCACGTCGGCCCTGCTCGCCCGCCTTTACCAAGGCACACAGCCTGCCCTCTCCGATCAGCTCTACGCGCAAACGCTCCAAAGGCACCCGGACCATGCCGCCCAGACCGCCCAATCATGGATGCGCGCCCTGCTCGCCCGCGGCGACTTTTCCCTGCTTCAGACCCTCGCATTTGACCGGCTCATGGCAGGGCAGGAAAACCCCGCGCCATGGCTCCACGTGCTGATTTTTGCCAGCCGCCAGTGCCACGACACCGCGCCCATCGCAAAACTTGCCACGGCATCCGCCGGTGAAGCATGGCGCCCGGTCCTCGAGACCGAGCTGCTCTGGAGCCAGGGCAAAAAAGACGAGGTGGCACAACGCCTCGCGCAGCCCGGCTCCGGCGCGTCGCCCTACATCGTCCGTTATCAGGCGGATCTGCTCCTGGCCCTCGATCAGCCGGAAGCCGCCGTCCAACGCATTTCCGCCCAGACGGGCGTTCCCGATGCAGACAGGGTCCGCATTCTATTCGCCGCCTATGCGCGACGCGGACTGCATGAGAAACTCCGCCAGGACGCACTACGACTTCTCGCGCGCCAACCCAGCGCCGCCGTAGTCGACCTGCTTGCTAGCCACCTCATCCGGCACCCGAATGCGCCCCTCCTCGCCGACATCGTCGCGCAACTGCGCTCGACCCCTCTCCCGGCCACCGACGAAGCCTTCGTCGCCTACACCGCGCTGTTTTGTGCCGCCGGACTCGCAGACGATAAGCCGCACATGGACCAGCTGCTCGATACGATGAAACAACGCTCCAATGCGCCGCTCCATGCACTCGATCGCGCCCGCGACTATTTTGATCGCCACGATTCGACCACCCGGCTCGGCAACATCCTCGCTCCGCTCGCGCTCTCGCTCGATGCAACCTACGCGATCTACGAAACCAACGCTGACCGCGACACCGCCCGCTAACCCATGCCGCTTCCACTCACCACCGCCGAAAAGCGGGCGCTAAGCCTACTCGCCCTCCTCCTCGTTCTCGGCCTCATCGGCTCTGCCTTGCTTTAAGCTCCCATGTCCAAGCCCACGGCTTTCGGTTCCATTCCCCTCAGCTGGCTTGCCCTGCTCTTCCTCGGCGCCGCAACCCTGCTCGGATCCCTATGGGCCACGGCACGCATCCAGGCGGCCGACGCACGATGCGAGGATCTGCACACGGAGCTCCGCCTGGCCGAGCTCGCCCTCGCCAGCGAACGCCAACATCGCGAGGCGGAGCGCATCCTCGCCCGCCATGCCGCAGCCACCCCGCTCAACGGATACCGTATCGTCCCGCTGGCCTATGAAGGCACCACGCCGCCCCCGCTCATGCTTTTATGGGACATGGCGCGCCGCCGCGCAGTCCTCTGCGGCGGCCCGCTGAACGCATTGCCCGCCGGCCCTGCCCACTGGGAAATAATCCTCGCCGGCCAGTGCGTTGCCAAGGGCGCAATCCACCTCGATCCGGAGATGCGCACGTTTGTGGCCGTGGGCGATGCAACCGGAGATGTCCGGCTGGCGGAGCCTCTCATCTTGAGGGTGACCATCGGGCCAGACCAGGTTCTCGTCTGGCATGGGCAACTTCCCAACGCCGCGCCCTAAACACCACAGCCAGACGCGATCTCCCCGGGCACAAAAAAGCGGCCGAGTCGTTAAACTCGGCCGCGAAAAACAGACGGGAGCGTGCCCGGATTAAAGCGCCTTGGCGGCGGCGACCACGGCCTCGGCGGTGATGCCGAGTTCCTTGAACACCGTGCCACCCGGCGCACTGATGCCGAAGCGGTCGATGCCAATCACCTTGCCGTCGAGACCGACGTACTGGTGCCAGAGACCGGTCACGCCCGCCTCGATCGCGACGCGGCGGCGGCAATCCGCCGGCAGCACCTCGGCGCGGTACTCCGCCGGCTGGCGGTTGAAGCGCTCGAAGCAAGGCACGGAGACGACGCGCACGTTCGGCCCGAGGACCTTTGCGGCGGCCACCGCGAGCTGCACCTCGCTGCCGGAGGCCAGCAGGATGTGGGTCAACGGAGCGGTTTCCTTCACGGCGATGTAGGCGCCACGCTGCACGCCTTCGCGGCGCGTCTGGACGGAGATTTCGTTAAGCATCGGCAACACCTGGCGCGAGAGCGCGAGGAGCGTCGGGCCATCGTTGCGCGTGACAGCGGCGGCAAAAGCGCCGGCGGTCTCCTCGGGATCCGCCGGACGGATGACGTCGAGGTTGGGGATCACGCGCAGACCGGACACCGTTTCCACCGGCTGGTGGGTCGGGCCGTCTTCGCCGACGCCGATGGAGTCGTGCGTGTAGATGTAGGTGACGGGGAGCTTGGCGAGCGCGGCGATGCGCATCGAGGGGCGCGAGTAGTCGGCAAACACCAGGAACGTCGCGCACGAGGTGCGGAAGAGGCCGTCGTAGGCGATACCGTTGTTGATCGCGGCCATCGCGTGCTCGCGGATGCCGAAGCGGATGTTGCGGCCAGAGCGGTTGGCCGGCTCGCAGTCCTTGTCGGAGGCGATGTAGTTGAGCGTCGAGCCGTAGAGATCGGCGCTGCCGGAGACGAAGAGCGGGAGCTCGGCGGCGATGGGTTGGAGCACGTCCTTGCCAGCGGCGCGGGTCGCGAGCTTGGAGTCGGCCGGGAACGCCGGGATCTTGGCAAGAATGTCGGCCGCGAGCGGCTGCTTCTTGGCGCTGTCGAGGAGCGCGGCCTTCTCGGGGTTGGCAACGCGCCAGGCTTCGTAGGTCTTGACCCACTTTTTGTAGGCGCGCACGAGGGCCTTCTTGTGGTCGGCGAAGTAGGCTTTCACCTGCTCGCTGACGAAGAAGTGCTGGTCGGCGGGCAGACCGAGGCCGGCGCGGGCGGCGTCGGCAAACTTGGCGCCACCTTCGCCATGGCCCTTGGAGGTGCCCTGCACTTCCGCGATGCCTTTTCCGATGATGGTCTTGGCAACGATCAGCTGCGGGCGGCCGGTCTTGGCTTTCTTGGCCTTGTTGATCGCCTTGGCGATCGCGACGATGTCGTGACCGTCGGCGAGCGTCTGGACGTCCCAGCCGATAGCCTTGAAGCGGGCGGTCACGTTTTCGCTCTGCGACTTGTTGGCCGGAGCATCGAGCGTGATGTCGTTCGAATCGTAGATGAGGATCAGGTTGTCGAGCTGCTGGTGGCCGGCGAAGGCGACGGCTTCCAGTGCGACGCCTTCCTGCATGCAGCCGTCACCGGCGAGGGTGATGACGTGGTAATCGAAGATCGGATGCTCGGCGGTGTTGAAACGGGCCTCGGCCATCTTGCCGGCGAGGGCGAAACCGACGGCGTTGGCGATACCCTGGCCGAGCGGGCCGGTCGTGCACTCAACGCCGGGCGTCTCGTGAAACTCGGGGTGGCCGGGGGTCTTGGAGTGCAGCTGGCGGAAGTTCTTCACCTCCTCGATCGGGAGGTCGTAGCCACTGAGGTGCAACCAGCTGTAGAGGAACATCGAGCCGTGGCCGGCGGAGAGCACGAAGCGGTCGCGGTTGAGCCAGCGCGGTTCGGCGGGGTTGTGCGAGAGCGCGTAGCCGTAAAGGGTAGCGCCGATCTCAGCGGCACCGAGGGGGAGACCCAAATGCCCGGACGAGCACTTGTGGATGGCATCGATGGCGAGGCCACGGGCTTGGTTGGCGGCTTGGGCAAGGAGTTCTGGTTGCAGTTTCATGAATAAGAAAAGGAAAGCGGTGTTGTTACCCAGCCGTGCGGCGGCGGGGAAGCTGATTTTCGGAGATTCTGCTCAAACGATAGTATCCCGAGGCGGGCGACCGGGCGGGCAAAAAAAAGCGAGCGATCCGGGATGGATCGCTCGCTCCAAAAGAAAACGGAAGGGCTGCCCTTACTTGGCGACGACTTCCTTCTCCTTGACCGCCATGGCGGCCTTGCCCTTGCGGTTGCGGAGGTAGTAAAGGCGGGCGCGCATCGGCTCGGACTCACGCTCGACCTCGATCTTGACGACGTTCGGGGAGCTGAGCGGGAAAACGCGCTCGACGCCCTCACCGTAGCTGATGCGGCGGACCGTGAAGGTCTCGTGAATGCCGTGGCCCTTACGGGCGATCACGACGCCGGCAAATTTCTGCACGCGCTCTTTGTCGCCTTCGCGAACCTTGGTGTGCACGCAAACGCCATCACCCACGCGGAAGGCGGGGAGGTCCTGCTTAACCTGGGCGGCGGTGATTTCTTGGATGATCGGATTCATGACGGTGAGTTTATTCTAGTAAATCGGGTCGGATCTGACGGGTTTTCTCAAGACGACGGGCCTGGCGCCATTTCTCGATTTCGACATGATTTCCAGAGAGGAGGACCTCCGGAACGGACATGCCGCGAAACTCGGCGGGACGCGTGTATTGAGGAAAGTCGAGCAACTTGTTGGTGAAGGATTCGTGCGTCAATGACTTTTCCTCGCCCAATGTACCTGGGATGAAACGACTGAGCGCATCGATCACGATAGCTGCGGCCACTGTGCCATTTGTGAGCACGTAATCGCCGATGCTGATCTCCTCATCGATCACACAATCGCGGATGCGCTGATCGATCCCTTCGTAGTGCCCACTCAGCAGAATGAGGTGCTGCTCCTGGGACAGCGATTCCGCACGCTGAGTCGAAAAAGGGACACCATCGGGCGTGAGATAAATGCGGCGGCACCCGGGACGCTGAAGCTGCTCGATGGCCGCAAACACCGGCTCTGGCTTGAGGACCATGCCGGCTCCTCCGCCGAACGGGCGGTCGTCAGCGGTGTTGTGCTTATCGGTCGTCCAGTCGCGGAGGTCATGCACTTTGACCGTGAGCAAACCACGGTCCAATGCCTTCCCGAGGATGCTCTCGGCGAGAAAGCCGTCGAGCATGCGCGGGAAAAGCGTGAGGATGTCGATGTGGAGTGCCATGGAAACTTGGAGGAATAGAAAAGCCTCGGAGAGATTCCGAGGCTTGATGTGGCGCGGGCAGGCCGCGCAAACGCGCAGGGGTGACTTAGGCGGTCACCGCGGCGGCCTTGCGGGCGCGCTTGATGATCGAGCTGAGCGTATCGGTGGGCTTGGCGCCCTTGGCGATCCAGTAATCCACACGAGCGAGATCGACCTTCACTTGCTCGGCCTTGTTGGACGGCTGATAGGTACCGAGTTGCTCAACCGGAGCGCCATCACGGCGGGAACGAGCTTCGGCAACGACGATGCGGTAGTTGGGATTATGCACCGCGCCAACGCGGGTGAGACGGATTTTGAGTGCCATGTTGAGTAAAAAGGGAGCGGACTAAACTTGGAAAAGTCGCAAAGGCACTGACCGCCGGCCCCGGTGTCAAGCCCTCATCTTGCGCCAGACCGCATCTGCCCGTGATTTTCCATTGACCCTACCCGGGCGGCTGACGAGGTTCGCCCCTCTATGCTCAAAGCTGGCATCGTCGGTCTGCCCAACGTCGGCAAGTCCACTCTTTTTAATGCGCTCACTCGCTCCCGCAAGGCGGAGGCCGCAAACTACCCGTTCTGCACGATCGAGCCGAATGTCGGAGTGGTCGTCGTCCCCGACGAGCGCGCCTATGTGCTGCAAAAAATCGCCAAGACCCAGGTCGTGATTCCGGCCGCCATTGAGTTCGTCGACATCGCCGGCCTCGTCGCAGGCGCCAGCAAAGGTGAAGGCTTGGGCAACCAGTTCCTCGCTAACATCCGCGAAGTCGATGCGATCGTACAAGTCGTACGCTGCTTCGACGACAGCGATGTCGTCCACACCATGGGTGCGGTCGATCCGGTGCGAGATATTGAGGTGATCACCACCGAACTCGTGCTCGCCGATCTCGAAGCGGTCACCAAACGCATCGACAAGACGCAGAAAAAAGCGAAGTCCGGCGACAAGGAAGCTCAAGCTGAACTGGCCCTGCTCGAGAAACTTCAACCCCATCTCAACGAGGGCAAGACCGCCAACACCCTCAAGGCCACCGACGATGAAGTCGCGCTGATGAAGCTTTTTCAGCTGCTCACCGCAAAGCCCGTCCTCTTCGCCTGCAACGTGGCCGAAAGCGACCTGGCCACCGCAGAGGAAAACACCTACGTACGCAAGGTCGCCGACTATGTCGCGCATCACCACGACGCCGCCTACGTGCCGATCAGCGCCAAGATTGAGGCCGAGCTGATCGAGCTCCCGCCTGAAGAGGCCAAAGCATTCTTGAAGGATCTCGGCGTAGACGACTCGGGCGTCTCCGCTCTGATCAAAGGCACGTACGCGCTGCTCGGCCTCCAGACGTACTTCACGGCCGGCGAGAAGGAAGTCCGTGCATGGACGATTAAGAAAGGCTGGAAGGCCCCGCAGGCCGCAGGCGTCATCCACTCCGACTTCGAAAAAGGCTTCATCAAGGCTGAAGTGGTTAGCTACGAAGATCTCTCGCGCCTCGGCAGCACCGCTGCCGCACGCGAGGCCGGCAAATACCGGCTCGAAGGCAAAGAATACGTCTTCCAAGACGGCGACGTCGCCCTCTTCCGCTTCGCGCCTTGAGTGGCGCCCTACGTGGAAGTGCGGCTTGCGCTGGAGATTTAGCACCTTATTAACACACCAGAGCCACCGCTCTGTTGCACGCATGCACTCAACCGCCCACATCCGCAAACGTCTCCGCAACGCATCCGGCGCTGTGGCGTTTGCACTGTGCGCGCTGGCTGCCCATGCACAGACAACGGTCTATTGGGATACGAATGACGCCACATCAGGCGCCGGAACCGGGGACGGGACTTGGACAGGCGCGAATTGGACCACGAGCCCTGATGGCACGGAAAAGACTTCATCGTGGACTGATTCTAACAACGTGATCTTTAGCGCCGGCACCAACCTCACCGGAACTTACACAGTCACCGTCGATTCTAACGTCACGACCAACAATGTGATGATCGATGAAGGCTCGCCTGTTCTCTCCGTTGCAAGCGGTAAGACACTAAACTTGGGAAAAGGGACTCAATTTGCATCAACCATCGCGCTTAACGCGCAAACGCTAACCATCAGTGGCGCTGGCTCGACGGTCATCACGGCCACCCTCAGTGGCGCCGGCTCACTCATCAAAGAAGGCACTGAAACTCTCCAAATCCTAGGTAATGACCGCAGCACGCAATCATTCACTGGTACCACGCGAGTGAATGAGGGCACGGTCATTCTCGACACGCTCAATAATAAAAATGGGGCGATTACCGGCCCACTGGTCATCGGCGATGGGATTGGCAGCGCCAACTCGGCCACAGTCAAAAATGGCCCGGCCCCCTACGCGAACGAGATGATCAGCAACAGCTCTGCTGTCACCATCCGCTCCGATGGGCTTCTTGATCTCAACAATCAAACCGAAACGATAGGCTCGCTTACATTCGAGAACGGCGGCCATGCGAGTACGGGGGGAAGCTCAGGAAAATTGATCGTCGGCTCCAGTGGGAGCGGCACCGTCACCTCGACAGGCACGGCGACCATTGATGGAGGCGGCCAATTCACGGCCCGTACATTCGACGTCGCCAATGGCGAGCTGACGATCAGCGCCACTCTGACTGGGGACAGCCTGAACCCGGTCAAAACAGGCGACGGCACGCTGGTGTTATCCGGCACCAACACCTACCGAAATAGCGCCACCTCGATCAATGATGGTATCCTTGTGGCCACAAATGCCGCATCCTTGGGTGACGCGAGCAACCGTGTGACCATCGCCAATGGAGCGGCTCTCTATCTCGATAACGGAGTCGCTCTGCGCCAGAACAGCATGACGATTTCCGGCACCGGAACCCATGGCGAGGGCGCGATCTACAGCCGCTCGGGAATCAACACCTACCAAGGCGACTTGAGCAACACCGAGGCGGCCACCATCGGAGTCGCGAGTGGCAGTACGTTCAACATCACTCCGAATAACATTAATCCCAACGCCGCGCTGACATTCAGCACTGAAGGCACAGGTAAAATCGATATCACCAGCGCAGGGAACTTTAACAGCGCGGTCATCAAAACCGGGACAGGCACACTCACCCTCAGCGGAAGCAGCGCGCTGAACATCAATGGGCAACTCGCCATCAAGGAAGGCCTCGTCCTGCTCAATAAGACGACGACGAACGGCGTTGCTGGAAGCGGGGCGATTGTGGTCGGCGATGGCCTCGGCGCCACCGGGTCCGCGATTCTCCGACTCAACCGCGATGAGCAGATCGAGTACAATCGGGATACGATCACCGTAAATCGCGATGGTGTTTTCGACCTCAACGGGCACACCGAGAATTTTAATAACAACAATAATAAAAATACGCTCACCTTGAATGGTGGCGAACTTCAACTGGCCGGTGGCGTGTTGGATGTAGATATACTGGAAATCACGGCGGACTCCGTCATCGATTTCGGCACGCCCACTGGCGATGCAAACTCCACCCTGTGGGTGAAGAATCTGATCATCGCAGCCGGCGTCACGGTCACGGTGAAGAATTGGAACAGCGTGACGGACTTTTTCTACGCCGATAAGATCAACAGTACCGACGGCGGCAGCTGGCTCAGTACAAATCCGCTCAATATCTCCCCGATGAACCAGATCGTCTTCGAGGGATGGGATGGGAGCCAGACCATCTGGGCGAGCAATGAAACGGACGGCTACTCAGGGCGCACCTACAACCGAATTCGTCCGGTCCCAGAGCCCTCGACCTACGGGGCCATCTTGTCCTTGGCGAGCATTGCCGCCCTCTTCTGGCTGCGGCGTGGCAAAGCCTAAAAGGCTTGGCTGACAGACCGCGAGAAACGCCCAAAGGGTAGCCGCTCACGGCGGCGCCCCTCCTCGAAAAGCTTGGTCACCTCACGTAATCCAAGAGGGACACGTTCATGATCTGCGACATCGATTGCAGGGCCGCCTCGTACGCAAGCGAGGCCTGACTCAGCTTGGTGATCGCCTCTGGCAGATTAACCGACGTCTCCCCCGAAATCAGCGTGTTCACATTGGCGAGCCGCTCCTTGCTCTGAGACTGACTGACCTCAATGCGCAATTGTACCGCACCGTTCTCGCTCATAGCCGAAACGATATTGTCTTCATCGCCTTCGAGGAGCGATTGAGCGGCACTGACATTGGCGGTCGAGCCTGAGTTCAAGGCATCCCGCAGCTGCACCAGATGATTGATAAAAGCGCCGAGCTTGGTGTTCGTATCGCCTGTCGAACCGGGGGCAATGCTGGCCGTATCCGAAATCTGCACCGAGGTCTGCGTGCTGTTGCCCACATACGAGACTCCGGTGATTTTCCCCGCGGCATCCCGCGTGGCCGAAAACGGAGGGGTATCGACCGCCGTACCGGCAAAAATGTAGTCATTGCGCAAACGGCTGTTCACCTGCAGCAGCGCCTGCTCCAGAAGCTGATCGACCTCGGCGGCATACGCAGTCGACGCATCGGCTGAGATTGAGCCAGCGCCCAAGGTCGCCAGCTCGCCCGCGCGATCCGATAGTTTCTTAATGGCCTGTATCCCGGAATAAGTCGCCTGTGTCAGATCGAGCGCGTAATCACTATTGGTGATATACTGGGTGATCTGGCGGCGCTCGGCGTCGAGCGTGAGATACCGTCCGACAGCCGCAGGATCATCCTCCGGCTGGAAGATGCGCTGTTGGGTCGCCACCTGCGTTTGCAAACGGGACTGCCGTTCGCTGACAGTCTGGACTTGCGCCAGCATCGCCGTGGAATTGCTGCTAGTTGGGACTCTCATGTTCGGAAGAGTTTAGGTATGTTTATGCCCCCATCCGGTTGACGATGGTATCAAGCATCTCGTCGATTGCACTGATCACGCGGGAGCAGGCTTCAAATGCACGCTGGTACTTCATCAGGTCCGCCGTTTCCTCATCGAGTGAGACGCCGCTGACTCCGTCGCGTTGCTGCGTGACCAGGTCCTCAATCTTCTGCTGGTCGGTTAGCTGTGAATTGACGGTGGAGAGGGATTGGCCGAGCCCGGTAACGGCATTCGTATAGTACTGCCCAAAGGTGCCGTCGATATGGTCGCCGCCCGCTGTAGAAAAAACCTTGCTGACGAGATTTGCGACAGCCGACGCGATATCGTTGTCACCAGCCACACCGCTGTCACTGGCGACAAGGGTCGAGGCGGTCAGCCCTGTCTCGAGTTTGATTGAGGAGGCATCAACGCCCGCGGCGTTGAAGAAGTTGCGCCCCGCGGTACTTGACGGATTATACGTGGCGTTGACAGAAGTGACCAACTGGTTGGCGAGCTCATCAAGCGAGTCGCGCAAATCTTGAATCGCACCATCGCGTGTTTGAATCGCTCCCTTGATGGATCCGCCGCTCAGGGCCAAGGCGGGATCGGTCGCATTGGGACCCGCATTGAGAGTCGATCCATTCAACGATAACGTGGTGACCGTCGACATTTCGACGAGGGTGACCTCATTGTTAGAGGCATCGCGGGCGTACACCTCAATCTGCCCGTTAGCGCCTGGAGTGTAACGAGTCTCAAACGAGATTTTCGTGGCAAGTTCTTCCAGCTTTGCCTGCCTGGAATCCCGTAGATCCACAGCCGACCCAGGCGCGCTGACTTCAAGGCGCCCGATCTGGATGTTCAAATCGGCAATCTGCTGGAGGATGGTGTTGACCTCGGTCACATCGCTTTGGGCGAGAGTCGTCAGGTCCGACTGCGTCTGCACGAGCCGTGAATCCGTAAGGTTGATTCTGTCGACGAGGATACCTGCCTGCTGAATCAAAGTCTGTTTCTCGCCGACATCAGTCGGTGTAGCTGCGTAGCTTTTGAAGCTGTTGAAAAACTCCGTCATCGTCTCGGCAATGCCGTTGACGCCAGTGGTCGTCGAGGTGGCGCTTTGCACACTCTGGCCGAGGCCGGCCTGGGCCTTCTGGAGGCCCGACTGGATTGTTTCGAGATCCGCCGTCGTGGCGATCTCGCGCACGACCTGCTGGTCGAGCAGCGCATCGCGGATCTGAGTAACCGCCAGTGCTTCGACGCCCAGGCTCTGCGGGCCAAGCGGCGTCACCACAGTGCCACGATCACCAAACACGACGCGCTGGCGGGCATAGGACGCGTTGTTGACGTTGGCGAGATTGCGACCGGCCGTCTGCAAGCCAATAGACTGGGCGTTAAGAGCCTTAACTCCGTTAGCAAGATTTCCAAAAAGGCCGGACATGGCGGATAGAGATTAAGGGTGAGGGGGAAAATCAGCCGACAGCCTGAAGCGAAGCAGCCGCCGCAGCCTGGGGAGCGCCGACGGAAACTTGCCCGCGGGGGGAATAGGTTTGGGAATATGAGTCAGGGCGCAACGAGCGCAACGCTTCCTGGTGCATCGCAATCGCGCGCTGCAAGAGGAGGGTGTTTTGACGGGCTCCGCGCCGGGCTCGATGGACGAGCCGGTTGATCTCATCGATCATCGCCTCCATCATTGGCCGGATTTCCGCGGGGAATTCAGGCATGAGCTGCCGCAGCGTGGAGTTGGGCAGGCAACCGTGCTCGGCGGCAAATTCGCTGACGAGTTGCTCGCGTTCGACACGCTTGGCATTGGCGACACGGGCCTGCTCCTCGATCGAGTGAACCGTGGAGAGCACCGCCGACGCGTCCCTGCGATAGAGGGCACCCTGCTGCTCCTCAAACAAGCCCAGCAAGCCGCCGTACTCCTGCAGTTCGTCACGCAGACAATGAACGATATTTTCCCAAGTGGCTTTCATGATTTTGTGGCCTCTCCGGCGCGATACGCATCCGCGACCTGAGCGGATGTCACCGAGCCTTTAGGCGTAAGTTGTTTTTCGAGTATTTTGGAAAGTCCGAGGCCGCCGCCTTGGCTGAGGCTGTTGGCCATGACATCGGTTGCGAGGTATCCATATACCCCGCCGCCGCCTTGTTCGCCGCCCAAGCCGCCACTCATCAGGGGCTCCATGGCCGGCTCCAGCAACTGGCGAAGGATGAGTGCTTCAAACTGCTGAGCGGCGGCGTGAATCTGTTTGGACGTCGCGCCAGCCTGTCCCCCAGCCTGCGAGGTAGGATCGGCCATCGCCATGAGGCGCCGGGCGTCCGCTGCGGAATTGATGGACGAGACTTGCATGGCTCAGTTGATCACCAGCTCGGCCTGCAGTGCGCCGGAGCGTTTGAGGGTTTGGAAAATCGCCATCATTTCGCGGGTGCTGACCCCGAGGGCATTGAGTGCGGCCGCGAGCCGGTCGATCGTGGTTGTCTCGCTCACGATGGAGAAACCACCCTTCACCTCGTTCACTGCGGTTTGCGTGCTCGGCACCGCCATCGTCTGCCCCCCTGCAAACGGGTTGGGCTGGCTGACGCCGACATTCGAGGTGACGGTGATCGTGAGTGAGCCGTGGCTGATCGCCACTTGGGAAATGCGAACCGTGGAGGTCGCCACAATGGTGCCCGTGCGCTCATTGATCACGACACGCGCCTCGGTGTCGGGCATCACTTCCAACTGTCCCAAATTGGCGATAAAGGCGACCTCGCGCCCCTGAAAAGCAGCGGGCACGCGGACATCGATTGTGGCCGCATCGCGAGGGCTGGCAGTGCCTGGCCACACGGAATTGACGGCGCTGGCGAGTCTGGAGGCCGAAGTGAAATCAGGGTTGCGCAACTGAAGCGCGATCTGTCCGTCGTGGATATACGGTGAGGCAATCTCACGCTCGACGATCGCTCCATTGCTGATCGAACCAACCGTGGGGTGATTTTTCTGGACCGTGGCTCCACCTGGTCCGCCGGTACCACCGAGGAATCCACCAATGGCCACCGGGCCCTGCGCCACCGCATACACCCGGCCGTCGGCACCGAGCAACGGCGTCTGAAGGAGCACGCCACCTTGCAGCGTCTTCGCATCGCCCATGGATGCGACGGTCACATCAATGCGGCTTCCGGGTTTCAGAAACGCGCCGATGTCCGCAGTCACCATGACGGCAGCCACGTTCTTGGCTTTGATCTGCGTCGAATCGACGGAGATCCCATAACGGGAAAGCGTGTTGGAAACGCTGCGGAGCGTGGAAAGCGCATTGGAATCGCCGTCGCCCGCCAATCCCACGATCAAGCCATAGCCGACGAGCTGGTTGTCGCGGCCGCCATCGAGCTGGGTCAAATCCTTGATGCGCGAGGCAGACAGCGGGGTAACCGGCAGGAAGGCGCCAAACACGGCCAGCACGCACAGCGTGCGCTTGAAGCGGCCAGCGAGTCGGGGAAATGCAGTGATCAAATTCATGGGGACGCCTCCTGGTTAAAATGGACTCAGCTTGTCGTAGAGTTTTGTGAGCCAGCCTTTCTTGCGGGAGTCAGTGAGGTCGCCATCCGTGATGAATTCGACCCGGGCGTTGGCGATGTTACTGGATAGAACGGTGTTTTCCGGGGACACGTCCGAGGCACGCACCACGCCGTGCAACACGATGTGCTGGGTCTCTCCGGAAAAGGTCATGCGCCGCGCGCCTTCGATCACGAGGTTTCCATTGGGCAGGACATCGGTGACTAGGACGGCCGCACGCGCATTAATCGTCTGCGAGTTGCTCACCTGGCCACCGCCACTGAAGTCAGTCGAGCCACCGAATTTGATTCCGGGCGTGGCCCCCTTGTAGGTGCCAAAGGAGCTCACCGAGGCCGGGAAGAGAAACTGCGACACCGATGCGTCGACATTCGACTCGCGGCTGGTGTTCTTCTTCTGGGAACTGCTTTGAGAGGCCGATTCGGAGACGACGACGGTCAGGATGTCGCCCACGCGAGTGGCCTTCTGATCGGAAAACATAGCACGTTCAGGCGAGCCAGCAGCAACCCAGAGCGAGTCGGCATGACCCGGCAAAACGGACCCAATGCAGAGAGAGAAAATCGTGAGTGTGCGCATGAGCTTAGAATCGGACGCGAACGCGGTTTTCAGCCACGACTTGACCCGATATGTCTTTTTTCGATTCGAGGTTACGGACGACGACGAGGTCTCCGGCGCCACCACTCTGCATGGCCAAGGCCTTCATCGTGATGGTGAGCTGACCATCGCTGGCGGAGACCTCCACGATCTCGCCCTTGCGAACGAGCAGGCGCTTCGCGACATCGCGCCACATGAGTACACGGTCGGCCGGCACGCTACGCGCATACGACAGCTCTTCCAACTCGGAGGAAGCCGGGAGGCTGTCACGATCACGCAGCGCATCCACACGTCGCACATCGAGGGCCGCTCGATCGAGCGGGTCGCCGCGATTTCCCGGCTGACGGGTCACCCAGGCATCGCGCCAGAGCTGTGCTTTGACTGACAAAGAAACCTCGGACAGAGAGGTGCCGGCGGCGCTGAAGCGGACCCGGATCAGCAATGTCGAAGACACCGTGTTTGGAAAATCGGAAACGAGCACCTCGATGGGCGCCGCCGCCGGAGTGGGGAGCGTGAAAGGGCGGAGCAACTGAAGTTGCACATCGCCATCCCAGTCGTAATGGGCTTTGAGCTGGTCGGCCACATCGGCAAGCACTTGCTCTTGGGTGATGGAGTGGAGCACAGGCGCATTGTCCTGTGCGACCCCACGCACGGAAACGGTCAGCAGGCCGAGAAAGAGCGCCAGCGAGATGAAAAATGGACTGAGCGAACGTGGATTCATTAGCGTTTCATCTGAGCGACGTTCTGAAGCATCTCATCAGAGGTTTGAATGGACTTGCTGTTGATCTCGTACGCACGCTGGGCGACGATCAGGTTTACCATTTCTTCGACGATGTTGACGTTGGAGCCTTCAAGGTAGCGCTGAAGCACTTGGCCGAAACCCTGCTCACCAGGATTCCCCTGTTCGGGCGTGCCGCTGGCATTGGTCTCCTCGTACAAATTACCGCCGAGGCTCTTCAAGCCGGCCGGATTGGCAAACCGGGTCAGCGATATCCGATAGGTCTGTGAGCCCGACGCGCCCTCGACGGTCACCTCGCCGGTTTCCGCAATGCTGATCGAAGTGGTCCCGGTCGGGACGGCCTGGAATCCGCTGAGAACGGGCAAGCCATCGGAAGTCACCACCTGGCCACTTGCGTTCAGCTTGAACGAACCATCGCGGGTATACGCGGTCGTGCCGTCCGGTCGCTGAACCTCAAAAAAGCCGTCACCTTGGATCGCGATATCAAGCTCCTTGCCGGTCTGCGTGACCTGCCCCTGAGTAAAAACCTTGGACGTAGCCGCGACACGCGAGCCATTGCCAATCTCGATGCCAGTGGGGATCACGTTGCCACCTGCGGCCTCGGCGCCCGCGCTGCGCGGCTTCTGGTAGAGCAAATCCTGAAACTCGATCTTACTGCGCTTGAACCCAGTCGTGTTCACGTTCGCCAGATTATTGGCGATCGTGTTGAGGTTAAGCTGCTGAGCCTCCATGCCGGTGGCTGCTGAGTAGAGGGAGAGGTTCATGGTCGGGAGCGGTTAGCGTTTATAGTTTTCGCAGGAATGGCTCAGCCGAGCGCATCCAGGGTTTTCTCCATCGTGCCGTCGCGGCTTTGGATGATTTTTTGATTCGCTTCGTAAGCCCGCGCGATCGCCACCAAGTCGGCCATCTCACGCAAGGCAGAGACATTGCTACTTTCCAAGTGGCTCTGGACGACCTCGGGCTCGGCGACCGGAATCACCGCGGTGCCAGGAAGCGCCTTAAACACGCCGCCATGGGCGGGGATCAATTGGTTATTATTGTTAAAGGAAACAACCTGGAGGCGCCCGAGCTGAGTCTCACCCTGAAAGATGGAGCCATCCTCATTGATCTTGATGGTCCCCTCCTCGGCCTGCAATTGGATGGGCACATCGCCGATCCCCAAAACTTCGGATCCGTCAACATTGACCAAGGTCCTGTCGGCCCGGATGTGAAATTCACCATTACGAGTGTACGCAGGCGTGCCATCCGCACCACGCAAAACGAAAAAGCCGTCACCCTGAATCGTGGCATCCAAATCCCGCCCAGTCGGAACGACCTCTCCTTGCTGGAAGTCGATGCTGTAGTTCACACGCGGGAACACCGCGAGCTGGCCCTCCCCAATACGGGATTGGTTCGCCACCGCCACCTCGCCCATCGGCTTCACATCAAACTGAACCATCCGCTTCTTGAAACCACTCACCTGACTCGACGAGATATTTTGCGACACGACATTCTGCCACCGTTCCAAGGAGGAGAGCGCCGCTGCACTTTGGTAGAGTCCCACATTCATAGCCAACGCCACCATAGCCGAAGACATGCCGATGAAATCACAAAAACAGCAAAGTGATGATTTTCAGTTAACTATAATTAATAAAAACAAGAATCCAAGAGGCTAAACCAGAGGGGGCCCATCTAGCCCGGCACAGCCCGGCAAACTTTGCCGCCGTCGCCGCCGGTGCCGCCGAGCCCACGCAAAAAAGCCCAAAAGGGACATCTGCTTTCAGATGGTACCTCTTGGGCTTAAGAAGAATCGTCCTGAGGGAGCACCTCGTTAGGGCGCAAGCCTTCGGACCTTCGCCTGCCCAAAGGAGAGCCCTATTCTAAGGCGCTCCCTCGTTGCCAAACCGGGCTGCCTCTTGCGCGGCAGCCCGGTGGGGACGATTCAAAACCTTTTATTTATTTGGAGATTAATCCTTTCCTTAGCTAATGAGCTTCAGTGCGGTCTGGGCGCTTTGATTGGCCTGGGAGAGCATCGCCGTGCCTGATTGCACGAGGATATTCCACCGAGCCAACTGCGTGGACTCTTCAGCCACATCCACATCGACGATGCGGCTATTGGCGGCTTCGAGGTTAGCCTTATTGGCCGTCAACAGTTCGGTCGCGAACCCGAGGCG
>Ga0209717_1001688_pt1 | contig 23007 bp, 16 predicted proteins | sample AD_UKC048_MetaG_FD_184418 | JGI IMG/M metagenome (GOLD analysis project Ga0209717, IMG submission 184418) | Active sludge microbial communities of municipal wastewater-treating anaerobic digesters from USA - AD_UKC048_MetaG (SPAdes) (version 2) | ecosystem: Engineered > Bioreactor > Anaerobic >... | reverse complement strand
AAACTTCCTAAAATATAGCTTTATATATATTTTTAATCCTAAATATATTAATCGACCACAGATATTAAAAAATAGAAATTTTGCAGTTTCTTTTCCAATAGGTTGATTATTGGGTGCGAGCTGACCGAAACCAGCTCATGCAGAGGTGGCGGAGTGGTCAAACGCGCTAGCCTGCTAAGCTAGAGTCGAAAGACTACCTGGGTTCAAATCCCAGTCTCTGCGCTTTTTATTCAAGTAAGCATTTTGTTGTAAGTGAGCTTGTAGAGTGGATTAAAGGGAAGGACTTTGCTCACGACTACGAGACAGGACTAATTTCTAATATTTCTAGATTATTGTTGAATAACGATAAAAGTATATATTTTTATTTTTCTAAGTGTATCTATTGTATGTTGTGTATGGTTAAATGGGATAGCAAGATATTTAAAGAGTTTTAGTCAGTTAATAATATTTCGTGGTGGTAATTTGAAACACAACCAAAGAAAAGACAAATTTAATAGATTCTATAAAAGCAATTGGTTTATTATCTGGGTTGTGATTTATGGAATATTATATTATTTATCTACATTATTAATTACTGCTCTTGGAATTAGTAATTATTACATTAAAGTAATATTAATAGGAATATTAATTAGTATTATTGCAAGAGCAATATCCACTCATATACACAATTCTAATTTTAAGCTAAATTTTAATTTATTTATTTGGACATTAGTATATATTTTATTGTTATTTGGGTTTAGATTTATATTATCTTATTTTGCCTTAAACCAATGGTTGGCTATTATTGTAATAGCATTAGAATTTTCAATATTTACTCATTTAATTAAAAAAATACCATTTGAAATTTTAGCGATAATTTGCATTATAATTTCTTGGATGTTTGCGGCGTTGTTATATGTAAATGAAAATGGATTTGATTTATCAAAATATATTTATACCAGTAATTCTTTATCTGAAAATTCAGATTTAAATCGCAATTCATTAAGATTAGCGTCAGGTAGTGGTTCTAAAGACTACACACCACACACTAACTACATACAAACTCATCAGCCTGCTAAGCTAGAGTCGAAAGACTACATGGGTTCAAATTTAATTATAAGTTATAGGCCTTTTATTTAGGTTTTTTAAATATAACTAATTGGTTTTATGTTTTCACTACAAGGGGATTATAAAACCAGATAAAAAAGAAGCAAGATTCAGAACTATGGAAAGTAAAAGTAACTTTTTCTTATCTTTTTCTAAAACATAAAATAATATTTTCCATTCTACAAAAACAATTGTTATTTCAAGAACAATAGTTATTGCAAAAATTACATTATATACTATTTGGAAATTATAGCAAATAAGCAAAATGTAATTCAATAGCGGATTAGTAAGTAAATTTATTAAAAGAACAACGACTAGTGATTTCTTGTCTTTATAGCCAAAAAAGAAAGCAATAATGCATTCAATTATAATTGTAAAAACTAATGCTATTAATAGATTTGTAATATATTGTGGGATCATGGTTTTTTAGTATTTAATAAGGTGTTTTTCTTAATTTTTAGTATAGATATAACAATAAACACAATTATTGTTATAACAACCCCAGGCAGAAGTATCCACAAAAAAATAATCTCTTCGGGGGTGTGTACAACAACCCTATCGGCATAGGTAAAATTTAGTAATGCAAGAATTGCAGAAATCATCAAAATAAATTTATATTTTTTAATGTTATCGCCTTATTTTTTTGTGAGTTGTGCCTTGATTTTTTTTATTAGAAATATAGCAACACAGATAATCCCTACAACAACTGCCCCAACAATAATTATCGCAGCCACAGGGATTATATATTCAAAAGGCGTTGGAGCCAAAACCACATCTGCATAAATTATATTTAATAAAGATACTAGTCCAATTAAAACTAATAGCATTTTATTATTCATCATTTTTTATTCGCCTTATTATAATAGTTTAAACCAAAGTATATTACAACAGTAGAAATTAAAACCATTGCTAAAATTACAAAATTATTAGATAATGTGCTTTTTAAGCTTGTAAATGTAAAGATGGCGCCGATTTCTAAAGCAAGACAAGTTAAACCAAATGCAAATCCTGGTCTTCCTGGTAATGTGTTTGAGATTGCCACAAGAGTGATTGGCATAGTCATATTAAATAAGAACATCCCAAGGATTCCAAGCAAAGGATAATTTACTCCAAAAAACAATAATGGTGCAGAAACAAGTAAAGAGATTATTGCAACTCTTTTCCATCCAAATTTATCTCCTAAATAACCACCTAGTGCTTTTCCTAAGACCACGCCAAAAGTTAATGCAACAAGCAAAGATAATGTGGATTTCCAAGGAAAGATTATTGCTAAACCAACAATTGATCTTAAGGCAATTGTTAATAGTAATAGCAATAAAATTAATTCTAAATAATTGGTGTTGGTTTTACTAGTATCATAATCAATCTTAGGAGTTTTAATAATATACATTAAAAAACAAGCAACTAAAAGGCAAATTACAAAAGGCAATGCTGAGAAATTTCCAATTTTACCTATAAGTGTTCCAACAAATAAGCCTAAGGCCCCAGGAGCCACAAATATTCCAGGCATTGTTGCTTTTCTATTGTCCAGATTAAGCGTTATTGTTCCTCCGCCAATATGGAAAAAAGCATTACCAATACCTGCAAGAATTATTGAGATAATTGGCGAAAATAAAACAAAAATAGCAGATAATCCAACAAGTATTGAACCAATTACTGCTGACTCTCTAGGGCACTTATATTTATCAGTAAGTAATCCTATAAATGGTTGAAAACCAAAAGCTAATAGATTATAGAGAATTACTAATAAAAAAAGTGTAGAGGAATTAACTTTTTGTGTGAAATATAGATTAAAAATTACTGCTGCACAAGTTGCATCAATAAGGAAATGTGCCAAACTATAAACCATTAAATTACCAAAAATATTTTTCTTAACAACTTGCATAAAATTTATAAGAAACATAACCTTTTTATAAAGATAATAATTAGTTAGTTTATTTTATATAGAAAACCATAGTTTTTTAAGCATAATCTCGTTTCTTATTTTTAGGTGATTAAAATGTTTGAATGTATTAATAAGAAAATAAAAAAATATACCTGGAGACAAATTGCTTGTATTAAGCTTTCTGTTCTTTTCTTTACCTTAATGATTGCTAAGCTTTGGCCAGGAATCTTAGGGCTTAATTGGTATGTCTATATGATATTAGCAATAATCTTTATGATTAGACCAATGATTATGCTTTTAAAAAAGTAGTTTTTCAAATAAAATATCTTTAAATATATAATGTATAATTATATTGATACAAGAAAAAAAGGAGTAATTATGTTAAAAAAAAAACAAGATTCTGATAAAATATTACAAGAAACCATCTATGGAACTGGCGGCATACCAAAAGAAGAACCAGGAGCAGTAACTGTTGGGAAAAGTAAAAGAAGAAGAAATGAACAAAACTTTTTTCAAAAGATCGTGAGCCCAAGAAAGATAGTTAGAGAAGAACACAAAGAGAAAAAGCCAGGCTTCTTTTCAAATCTATTTGGTCCAAAGTTTAAGAGAAGAAAAGGCAAAGGACTAGATGGTTTTTAGATGACCAAAATAAACAAATTTATTTATTGGACACCAAGGATATTATCTATTCTTTTTATACTTTTTTTAGCCCTGTTTTCTTTAGATGTTATTACACCTGAAGCTAGCCTTAGTGAAATAATTATTGGTTTATTTATGCACAATATTCCGGTGTTTATTCTTACAGCAATACTTATAATTTCCTGGAAAAAAGAAATAGTTGGTGGCGTTATTTTTTGTCTTGCAGGGTTACTTTATCTTGTTAATGTTGTGATAACAATAATTAGAACCCCCCCTTTTGTGTGGCAGTATATCATTCCCATTTTATTGATTTCCGGGCCTGCTTTTCTTATTGGAATTTTATTTTTAATTGGCTGGTTTCAAAAGAAATAGATTTTAAGTTAATCTGTTATCTGGTGTTTCTGTAATTTCAAAGAAATTATTTAACTTATTATATAAGCAAGCAGTAATGGTTAGGCAATCGCTATTAGTTATACTCTCAATATCAGAATAACTTATATTTTTTTGGAAATAATCATTTAGTAAATCTGTGCCAATTTCAGGAATTATTGGAGTATACGATGGGTTATTATTTTGTATTTCTTGGTAAGCGTCTACTTTATCTTGTTGTTTTTGAAGTGATTTTTCTCGTTTTTCTTGTTCTAATTTATCTTGTTTTCTTTTATTTATAACAGCTGGTAATAATTCATTTATTTCATTACCTGATTTAGTAATCACGTTTCCAGAAAATCCAAACATCTCTCTACATTCAAATTCAGTATCTTGATCTCCAATCCAAACTCTAAAATAACCTCCGTCTCCCCAGTGATCGCCAAAGCTATTTTTTATAATCCAATATTCTTTGTTTCTTATTTTTTCTGTGCCCCAGCCAACCAGAAATAGTGCGTGGCCCATTGGTTCTGTATTTTTTTCAGAATTCAGTTTTTCCCACACCCCATGACCTGTAAACATCATTGAATCATAAAAGGCCATAGAAATAGCAACCGGCGTATGTTTTAATGCCTCTTTTATATTTTTTACAGTTTTTGAATTCTTTTTTTTGCAGTCAGTATTTTCAATTTCAATATAATTTTCTATAAAATATTTTGTCAAATTTTCTTGTTTTTTAGGAACAGTATATTTATATCTTACTGGGCTATCTAAACTGTCGTTATCCGATCCATCAGGACAGAGTTTACTATTTATTTCTGATGACGTAAATAATTCACTTATTGGAGAAATATTCATTCCACTCTTAGGAGTTTTAGATTTTTCTAATTTAATGATTTCACAAGAGTCGTAACTTACATATTTTAATTGTTCTTCTAATGGAACACCTAAAGGCACTTCTCCTACAGCTAAACTCAATTGTGTCTTTGTTATAAGCTTCCTTTTGGAATTTAATTTGTTGCTGTTGTTAAGTTCTGTATTTATTTTTTCTTTAAAATAGTTGTTTATATTTTGTGGGCTATATCCAGCCAAGGTTAATAAATTAATATAATACATAGAAATTTCCCCGCCGCACCCCATAAAACTACTATATGAGATAAGATACTGTTCTGATAAATTAATTCTTTTAGAACCAGTATAATTTAATTTTCTATTAATGTATCCCTCCATTGCACCCAATATTGAAAACGCTTTACAAGAACCGCAACTAATCTGTTCTTTTCCTGGAGTAATGTATTCTTTCCAATTTATTTCATCATTATATTCGTAAACCATCGGAGAAATAACTGCATCCGTTAATAAAAAAAATCCTGTGTTTCCGGTTTTTTCTTTTTTTTGAGAATTAATGTCATCAGTATTTTGATTTTCAGGAAAAAATTCGTTTACATTGTCTATATTAAATATTTGTTTGTCGTTTGTATTGTATTCAGGGAATTCATAACCTAAAGGGATATTTAATATTTCGTCCGAATAATCTTTAGCAACCCAAGATGCGTTTTGTGCTCTTAATTGTTCATTAATAAGATCTGCACGCGTTGGGGTTTTATTTATAGAATAAACAGAGGCGAATATAAATACTCCGATAATTATTATTGTAATAATTATTGCAAATATTGTGTTTCTTTTTTTGTTCATATTTATTGTCTCTATATAATATATAAAAATGAATGTTTATAACTCTTTTTATCCTAAATTATATATTGTAGGTTTATTTCTCTCGGTTAACCATTGCGCGTGAGCCGAGCGAAACAGTAAAGTGCCATACAATATTGTAGCTGCGCGTTGACCGAGCGCAACCGGTCATGCTAGGGTTTCCGAGCGGTCAAAGGAGCCAGACTCAAGATCTGGTGCTTAGTGCTTCGCAGGTTCGAATCCTGCCCTTAGCATTTAACTTTTATTAAGATGTTTATGAAATTTGAAAGCGTAATATTAAATAACAAAGAAGACGTTATAACATTTCTTAAAAGAGAAGAACTGATTAATCAATTGTATGAATTAGAGTACACCAATAATTTAATACAGTATAAAAAAGAAAAATATATTAAAACACTAAAGGAAAATCTATATTATGGGACGCAAAACTCAAGAGAAAATGGAGTTTATATTAATTTATTACATGAAAATAATAAAATAATTGGATTTTCTATAGCAAATAAAGAAGATAAAGAAAGAGCATATATTGGAAGGATTGCAATTAGAAAAGAATATCAAGCAAAGGGGCTTGGTAAGAAACTATTGATTAATACTGTTGCAAAATTAAGAACTAGGGGTTTTTCTGAGATAGAATTAACTGCTAAGCCAGCGCTGCATAGACTTCTTAAGCAACTAACTGCTCAAGAAAAAATAAATGGTAAAAGAAGACAATATAATTCCGATTTTAAATATTCTATGAGTACTAGAAAATTAGATCCACAAAAAAATGAACCAGTAACAATAGAAATTAAAAAGAAAAAAAGACCAATAATTAAACCAAAATTAAAAATATAAAATCACGTGCTATTTTAATCACTATTTGAATCAGGTAAATTGACATTATTATTTTGGGGCATAATATTTCTATTGGTATCAATTGGTGTTGAATTATTCATATCTAAAAATTTTAAAAAACTTATATTTTCTAAATGTAGTTCGCCTTTTTGATGTTTATCATAGGCTACAAAAGAGCCAGCCAGTAAACCAAACAATAGTAATCCAATTAATAGTGCTCTAAAAAAATTAGGTTTTCTGGGCGCTTTTGGTTCTTTAATTTTTTTTATAATTACAGGTTCTGCTTTTATTGGCGTCTCTGTCTTTTTTGGTATTTCTTTTATTTTCTTAGTATTTTTAATATCAGAGTCGTCTTTTATTTCTGGCTCTGTAATATTACTATTTGTTAAGAAACCATCCATATTAACTCCCCCTTATTTTTTCTTAAAAACTTCGCCAAGAAATATTTTATTGCTTACGCCATACTTCTTTATTTCAATATATCCTTTGTCCGAAAGCTTTTTAATGTTTCTGGAAACCGTGCCTTTTGGCAAAAAGCTTTTAGCAGTTATTGTTTTTTGAGTCTGCCCTTCATTTTCCATAATTACTTTAATTATCTTTTGCTCGTTTTCATTAAGTCCTAAAAGCAAATCTTCTTTTTCAGAAACTTTTATTTTGGTTTTCTTCTTTGGTTTTTTCTTTAAAATTAAATGTATTCCAAAGACTATTGCCAATAAAATAACTAAAATAATTAAATAGTTGTTTTCTGAGGTTTTTGATGATAATTCATAATTAATACTAATGTTTTTTATATCAAAAAGAGAAACAACCATTTGCCCATTAATTACTTCTGCTGAAGATATCAATGGTAATTCATTTACTTTTGCAGATTTTGGCAAGGTGATCTTAAGCTCATCAATTGTTTCTTTATATTTGGAGTTATAAATTAATGTCCAAAGTCCATTTGATTTACTAGTATAATAATCAGTTAAATATATGATTTCTATATTCATTTTTTCTAAATTTTTAATATTGTCATTAAGATTAATTGTTAAAGAATTTAAGTTATAAGAAATAGAATCTGTTTTTTGATTATTAATTTTAACAATAAGATCATAGCAAGGGACAATGTCAAAGACAAGTTGGCTTTGATTAACATCTGACAAAATTAGATTGTCTTTTATTTTATAAGTATCAAATTCATAATGATTTATTTCGGTTTGTTGATAATCTGTGGTTTGTGCGAAATTATAATTAAGTATTATTAAAAAAATAAAAATCGGCAATATTTTTTTAAAATTCATAATTATTCAATAATATTATATTGCAATTAGTTATTTAAATTTACTTATTGATAAAAAAATAAGAAAAAAGGAAATTATTCAATAATTTCCTTAGTTGCAGAGATTCTTTTTTCTGTAATTTTTTCGCCAATAGGTATAAACCAAAGAAGTTTCCTTTGTTCTTTAACTTCAAAAACATATGTTGGAATCTCTGAAACAGTTTCTAGATTTATGTCTCCAACCACTTTTGAAATATCAATTTTGTTTTCTTGAAGCATTTGTGTAACAGGCATTATCTTTTTTACTTTATTGTCTTTAGTTACATATATTTCATCACTGTTTTTTACAGTTAGTTGTTTAGAATTTAGTGATTTTGTTTCAAGTGTTGAATTTGTATTTATAGATTCTATATTTTCATAGTTTATATCTGTAACTTCTGAGTTGAGGTTCTTATTTTTAACTTGTATTTGTTTTTGGGCCCTGGCATTTTCGGCTATTAGATTTGAGTTGTCTGAATCAACAATTAGATATCTTATTATGCCGGAGTTTATACCCGTAAGTTTTTCTCCAGTTTTTGAGTCTATTGTAACTTCAAATTTAAGGGGAGTATCTATTCCACAAGAATTTACAAAGCCATCCATGTTATCTAATGCAAATTCTTTAGAATCGTTTCCTTTAACATAACTAATTTTTCCTACAAACAGATTTTCTTTTGTTGAGCTTTTAAATAATTTTCTAGTAAAACAAGCGTTTTGATTATATTCGTTATAGAAATTTATTGTGGCAGTTTCAATTTCTGAAAAATTATTTTTTTCGGTTAATATTGTTAAATCAAGGTAATATCCTTCATTTTTCTTTAAATGATGGGTTTTTGTTTCTGCATTAAAATAAGAACTAGAATTACAAATAGTCTTGTATTGTCCAGTATAGTTTGGGTCTATTTTTGCAGGCAATATTATCTTTGTTTTATCAATTGCACAAGGTATCTCTAGTTTATATGTATATTTAGAATCTGTTTGAGGGAGTGGTTTATCAGTAATTTTAACTGCAATATCTGCATAATTACTAAAACTTATATAATCAGAATTGTCTGTAGTTGAAAGAGTTTCTTTATCTAATGTTATTCTTGAGCTATAAACAGTATTAACTTTTAGATTTGTATTTAAATAATTTTCAAAGATATTGTCTCCGCTTTCATAGGTTTCAATTGCATTTAAATTATTACCACTTATACTAATAGTTACTTCGTGTTTTAATCCAGGAGGTGTTGTGTTTGCTTTAATCTCTTTAATAGTTAAGGTATATCCGTCAATATCAAAGGCATCTCCAACCTTATAGACTGTCGTTTGTATATTTCTGGAATTTATTTTTGCCCATTCTCCTATAGTTAAAGTATAGTTTTTTGGTTTTTCATTATAAGTGCTTGAAACCCTTTCTATTTCTTTAAAAACCTCTGAATCAATTATATAAGAATAAGTATATTTATATTTCTCTTGTCCAGATTCTGATTCTGTAATAGATAATTTAAGATCTTTAATTACTTCATTATGATTGTAATACGCGCCTAAAGGCATTAGTGTGTTTTGAGAATTTATTGCATTTACAACTAGAGATGAACCGATGTCTGCGATATTAGAAATATCTTTAGAAGCAGTAAAATATATATTTATCCTATATTCATTATTTGGATTAAGATATATTGGATTTTCGGAATTATCATATATTGGGCTCTGTGCTAGTACCTTTCCTGTGCTTAAATCAATTAATTCTTTATATGCGCCGGTTATTGTAACTGGAGAATTTAAATTATTAAATTTTATTTCTCGAGATTGTCCTTCATATATAGAATAATATTCTGCAAACAACCTAGGGGATGTTGCGATAAGGAATATAGTTATTGCAAATATTGCAACTATAAAGTTTATTGTTTTTTTTATTTTCATGTTTTTGCCTCCAATTTATTTTACAAATCTTATTTTAAATAATGTAAATATCAATGTACCAAGAATAGCAAGGTAAACAAAAACTGCAAATATATATTGTCTTAATTTCTTTGCTGGACAACTTAATTTCTTCATTTTTATTTCACCTCGCTTTTTTTGGAATAGGGGATTAAAATGTGGCTAAGTAAATAGCACATTATAAGTAACTCTTGTTTTTTAGTATTTAAATACTTTTAGTGAAACTAGGCGAAACTTATAGAAAATTACTGAAATTTTTCAGGATTTAAAGGTAATTTGTGAAAAGTTTATATATTTTTAGATGTAATATATTATATGTATAAAAAAGTGAAGAATTTATGAAATATTCAAAAATAATATTAATTTGTATAATTTTCTTAATCTTGCCATTTATATTTGCAGAAGAAGAAAGTGCCTCTGTAGTTGTGCCTTTGGCAATAAATGGAATAGAAGGAGAATTAGATATTTCAACAACCCCCTTAATTTTTCCAGAAACAGAACAAGATGAATCTTCAGACACCATAAATATTTTTACATCTATTGACAACAATTTAGGGTTTTCTCTTAATACACAACTAAATTATAAAACACTTGATATCCCTTATTATTTTTTAAAAGAAAATCAAAATCTTAAAAAAAGGATATATCCTTTTAATCAAGGCAGAACATATGTAATAAATAATTCCTCTCAGGAAATTACAAAAGACAAAACTCTAGAACTAAAATTAAATTTATCAGATACTACTCAAACCGTATATTTAGTTATTGATAATTTGCAGTCTAGCCAGATACCAGAAATGAACCGATTTGTAAATGTCACATCTTCAACAATTGAAATAAATTCTGTTCCAAGATATCTTAAAATAAACAAAAGTGCCATTGCAAATAATAAATTACTTTTAAATTTAAAAGCAAATATTACTAATTTTTCTTTTCAGATCATAGAAACAGATAATAACAAGAACGTAAACGGAATGTATAGTACAAATATTTTACAACTAGATTACGATTCTTTTAACAAATACGCTTTGTTTCAAATTAATCGTAACATTATAGAATTTTATTGCCCGTATTGTCATCTTAAAGACTACGGAATTAATGAAAATGGCTTTTCTGCATGTGGGAAATCTGTCTTTGAAGAAGAAAAAAAGCCAATAACAGAATATTTGAGCGCCAAAGAAAATGTTTGTCTTTTGCCAGATGGTTCTAAAATTTCTGGCTTTACTAATGATTCTTTGGAAGTATTTGGTTTAGACAGATTGTATTTTGAATGGAATGACAAAATCCCCTCTGATCTTTTTGATTATGGAGAATATTATGTTGATCAAGACCAGTTTAGAATTGCGGTTTCAAAAAAGATAGACGCAATTACTAATAATAACTATATTGAAATAGGAAATATAAAATATAAGAAAGGCAAAAACAACTTAATTTCAAAAGCAGGAGTCTATATTGAACAAGACTTATCTAAAATAACTGATTTATCCACTAATAATTCAATAATAGAATCTTTGGAATTTTCTATCGCGGTATTAAACTCTATTCCGGAAGAATATAGAAAATTAACCATTTTAGACTTAACAAATAATGAGCCAGACGTTAGTGATTCAGAATTTAATAGATTGCTGCAAGAGATTTTAGGTGGTAATTATTATAAATTTACAGATTATCACACCCACCATCAAATAACACTAGAAAAATATCTCTCTTCTATTAATAATTTTAAAGTTTCTAGAGTAAATAACGATATTTATTCTAAACTATTATATGGCTTAGAATACAAAACACAAGGTTATTCTAATATTTATTATTCTGAAGGGCTGAATTATTTTATATATAATATTAAACCATTTACAGAAGAAACAACCGGAATACTAAATAACGAACACACACAAATGTTTGGTAATTATTGGAAACTAAATTTAATAGATTTAAATAATACAATAGAACCAAAAACAGTAGTAGTAAATGTTTCAGAAATAACCCCTGAAAGTAAAAGAGCAAAAATAATTTTCAATAATCCTTCAACAAATTTATATGTAAATTATTATTTTGAAAATCAATATTTTTCTAGTAATCCATTATTTTTAAAAACAATAAATGCATTAAGTTATAATCGAGGCAATATTTTTGAAAATACCTCTTCTTTTACGTCTAAGCTTCCAGAAGTTATTCAGAACTATAATAATCTACAAGATGGTTATATTGTTTCTATTGATTCTGTACATTCTGATTTTATAATTAATTTAACAAAACCAGTAATAATCACTAAAGGTGCAGGAGAAGAAATTCTGGTTAAATATTATAATGGCAGAGAATATGTTAATTATACAAACAACCTCACAACTATAAATAACTCAAGAGAGGATTTCGCAACAAAAGAAACGCTTGTAATATACCCTCCAAAATCAGAAAATACAAATTATCCAATAATAATAGAATCACAAAGCCCTTTAATCTTTAATAGTGAGGTTTTTGAAAGCACAGAAAATGGAAAACACATATATAGATTAAATAAGGAAAATCAAAATTTAAGATTTCTTGAACTAATAAATGACGTATACAATAACGAAGCGTGCTTTTCAATTTCTGAAAACCAATTTTCGTTATGGAAAAATATAGACGAGGAATTGGATATTAAAAAGGCAGAGAGCTATTTGGAATTTGCAAGTGCTTTACAATATAATGTTGGCGAGTCTTTAGAGAATCAAATATCTCAAAATCAAAATTCACAACCAAACAATTCTTTTGCAGTATACACAATTGATGAGTCTCAAACACTATATAAAAATGCACAAGCAGTTAATACTTTTATTAAGACAGAAACAGATAATAGAAACTTAAACATATTAAAAGACTATAGCGAGGTTTATGAAAAAGCAATAGAAAGCGAACCAACATTATATAAAGAATTTAGAGATCTATTAAATTGCAATGAAACATTAATCTGTAGAATTTCTAAAACAAGATACACCCCGCAAGGATATTTTTTTGAGAGATTTAAAAACGTATGTGTTGATAATACTCCAACAGATTGTGTTAGTTTTTGGTCAAATCCAAAAGTGAATTATTGTTCTGCATTTGTTAGAAATTTTAATAATAATTTCTTTGGATATAGATTTGATTCAGCAGATGCTTGGGATTTAGCTAAACAACCAAATAATAAAAGTATCTGGAAAGCAACAACCGATTCATTACAAGAAAAAGATTTTGATTTATTAATTCCCGGGTCAGTTCTTGGAATAAAGCATAATAATACAAGCTATAAAAATAAAGAATATAGCCATGTAGTTGTTTATCTTGGAAAAATTGGTTCAAGGCACTATATTATTCATTCTTGGGTAAATACGTTAAAAATAGAAAGATTAGATGTTTTCTTAAAAACTACAGCAAGAGGGAAAAATGCATATGGCTATTATGAAAATGGTCAAATAAAAGAAGTAATGATTTCAAATAATCTTAATCAAAAACTAATTGCAAAAGCCAGAGAGAACGGCATCTCTTTAGGGTCTGTGGATTCTTCTATTTATCAAGGCATTATCCCAGATTATATCTTTGATTCATTTAATAATAATAAAATGTTGTTAACAAATATTGAAAATCCAAGTAATAATGCCGTATATCAAGAGCTTGAAGAAGTTTATAATAGAATATTACAAAAAGACTTTGATATTTATTATAAGACCAATTACTATACAGAAGAATCTCCAGAAATTAACGAGAAAATAAGATTGGATTCTAATGAGCCAATGATTGTAATACTTGGCAAATACAAAAGATTATTTTTAGTAAAAAAAGAAAACAATAGAACAAATATAATTTCTGAATATCCTTTATCTACAGGAGTAAATGGCTTTGGTTGTGAAACCGATAGTTTAAAAACGCCAATGGGCTTATTTAAAATTGTACAAAAAGTTGGACAAAATTGCTCGCCTTTCCAAATAATTGGAGCTAGTGGTTGCCAATATAGTGATGGCCATCCTGTTATTGCAAGTAAAAACACAGGAACTGCATACGTCGTTACAAGAAAGCTAGTAATTGATGGTCTTGAAAAAGAAAACATAGGATTAGGTTGTGATAATGGTAACAGAAATACAATCTATAGAGGGATATATATTCACGGAACAAATAAAGAGAACTCAATGGGTCAGCAAAGATCTCATGGTTGTATAAGAATGCTAAATAACGATGTGATTTCTCTTTTTGACCAGATAGAAAATGGTACATATGTTTATGTTTATAACTCCGAGATCAGTTATTCTAATCTTTTAGATTTAGAAAATCAATTTGCAAGTAATGGAACAAGCTTAAATCAATTTGTATTTTTTAGTTGGTTTAATCTATTTTTCCCACCAGTTATAGAGCCCACAAGGCCAAAACCTAAAACAAAAGAAGAAATAATTAATTCTTTAGCCAAAGGAACAGGTAATTGTTATACCACTAATGGGAACACATTAACTACATTAAGATCAGGAGATTTAGGTTTAACAACAAAAGTAAATACCAGAAGAACAAAAAATAGTGTGGTTGTTCCAAGTACCCACTCTGTTTCGTTATCAGATATTTATACAATTGCAAAAGATAGGCCAAATAATTATAGAGCAGACAATAAATTTTTAACTGCAATTCCGTCACTATATAATCTTTGTGCGATATATGGCGTAGATCCAATTTTTATTTTAGCATTCTTTAAAAGAGAAAAATCAATGTATAATATGTTAGCAGGAAATTATAATAATGGAGAGCTAACTGCGACAAACAATCCATCAGGGATAAAAGCAACAAATGGCTGTGCTTGTGGTGGTAGCAAAGCGCGCAATACTGAATTTTGTGTATACCCTACGTTAGATGCTGGTTTTGAAGCAACCTTAATAAATCTCAAAAATAATTATTCTGGTAGAGTATTATCTACTGGTTCTAACAAGAACAGAGGCGTTGCAGAAAAATGGAATCCTGGTGGCACACCAAGTTATGGTAGAGATTTAGTTAATTTTATAAATCAATTTTATGGTTATATTAACTAAATTTAAGTAAAGGGTCTCTAATCTTTAGAGTTTTTCCTTTCTTTGCTTTTGTAGAATAGTACCTTTTTCCGTGTTCCACCAAAAGAGCATGATATTCTTGATACACTTTAAAATCTCTTGGAAGGTTATCCATAAATAGTTTTTGTATTTCTTCGTATTTTGCATTCTTTTTAATTAGTTTTAGATTTAGTAATATTCTTCTAGTGTAAGTATCAACAACAAATATTGGGTCTCTATGAGCATAAAGAAGAATAGAGTCTGCAGTTTCTTTTCCAATACCTTTAACAGAAAGAAGCTCATGTCTTGTTGGCATTCGATCTTTTAAAGTTAGATAAAATTTAGAAATATCAACAAGTCTTTCATATTTTTGATTATAATAGCTAAGATTATTTATTGCGTGCTTAATTGTTCTAGAATCGCTTTCAATTATTGCTTTTGGATTTAACAGATCATTTTTTTTAATATTAAATATTGCTTTTTCTACATTTGTCCAAGAGTTTGCTTGTGTTAGTATTGCTCCAACATATACTTCAAATATCTGTTTATGTGTTTTAATTAGAAAATACTTTCCTGGATGATAGCCAATATCTGAAAGCGGCCACCAGCCTTGTGGCCCGTAGTTAATAAATAAAGTATTATATATTTCTTTTATTTCGTTCATATTTATCTGTAGTTTAATTTGATTATTATAATCTATATATAATAAAATATATTTATAAATACTTCAGCTCAGTATATTTAAGTTGAATTTTGGTTTTTTGGGGATTTAAAATGAATAGAAAATTTCTTGTTTTTATAACTATATTTGCTATTGTTCTTTCCCTTAATTTAATTTACGCAAGCACTCTTTCTGTTGATAAGAACGAAACCTATCTAGGAGACACTGTTGTAATAACAGGAACCGGATTTTCTCCAAGTTCAACACTTGTTTTACAAAATAACCTTGAGCCAAACTCTGCTTGGTGGGATGGATATAATGAACAATGGGGTTTTCCAACCTTTGTTACAACAGACGAAAGCGGTAATTTTACATATAATTGGACAGTGCCTTTTGATTTTAGAATTTCTCCAGGTAAACAATATTTTTCCGTAGGCAATAATATATCTGCAACAATTTATTGGAATGGTGGAGGAGATTATCCGACTTCTAAAAATAAAACAATATGTGATGGGAATTATTGTTATGTTACTTCAACATATACAAATCCAAATGGCGGTGTTGAAAAATTTAATATGTCAACAGGAGCAAGAGAATGTAATGCTTCTGTTGCGGTTACAGGAACAGGAATAGCAATAGATGGGACATATATATACACAACATATGCTGCAACATCAAACAATCTTAGAAGAACAGCAATGGCAGATTGTACAGGAACATCAACATTTACTACTGCCGGCTCTAATACATATTCTGTTGCTATTTCCAATGGTTATGCTTTTTTTGGTTATAATGTTAATATTGCCCCAAGAAAATATGAAAATCTTTCTACAACTCCTTCACAAGTTGTAGCATTTGCGCCAGCATCAAGAAATTCTATTGCAAACTACATTTGTGTTACTCCTGATGCAACAAAAGTCGTTGTTGGCTATGCTGATGGTAATGTGTTGGCATTTGATTACACAACAGGAGCAACATTATGGAATTCTGATCCAGATGATGATGTTACTCAAGCAATTTCTGGGATGCATTGTGATAATGACAAAATATATGTTGCAAAAGCTTACAACTCTACAACAAACGGGCCACTGTTTGGTGGTTTTGCATATGCCTTAAGTGCTTCTGATGGAGCTTTGGTTTGGAGAAGCGAAAGAATAGATAGTCATTATGTTTATAGTTCATATACTAACGTTGCTTGTGATTCTGTAAATTGTTATGCGTCAGTTTTATCTCCTCCACTCGGGGGTGCAGGAATTAATGGTGCTCCAATTATTCAAATAGACAAGACTACTGGCGAAATTGGTTGGGTAAAATGGAGATCTTGGCTTCCAGCAAGCACGGGGGATTATGGTACTAGCACAACACATCAAAGTCCAATGGATTTGTGGGTGGATTCTGATGAAAATGGTTTTATTTATCCGGTTTATTCTGGAGGGAGAATACAAAAACTTTCAAAAAATGATGTTAGTGTTCAATCTTTCCCAGATACAAATCTTTGGATAAGAAGCAATACTAATCTTTATAATTTTGTAATGAACCCAACAAAGAATGTTTTCTATAGCAATGAAAGACCAAGTTTTAATTTTAAAGCAATAGATAACTATGGTCAGTATATGGACGCTGATGATAATAGATTTAATACCTCTCATTTAAAATTTAGTACAATTAATGCTTATAATGAATTTACTGCAGCAGAGGCCGGTTCTGCTACAGTTGCCTCACAATTTATGGATCCAAGAATTATGTCTGTTTATTCTGCAACAGCAACACTTCCAAATCCTACACCATATAATTATTTAAAATTCATGTATGACGAATATGACAGTGGTGTATTTTGTGAAACTGCAGTTTATAACACAAAATTATTTGGTTGGCATATCAACAACAGATATTGTTTATATGAAAATCTAGAAGTTAATAATGCAACACTTAATCACACACAAAATGGTGTAAAGCTTGCTTCTATTGCAAATTACTTTTTAGTAAATCCTAATAAATGGAACAATTTTCCAATCACAAAAACATTTGGAACAGATAATTGGACTTGGTCATCAAGTCACAACCCTACTTATGATCAAATATTAGGTTATGCAACAAGATTTGGTTCTGATTTTAATGAAGCTTGGTTTAATCAATTAGGTCAAGGAACTTCTTTTAACACAAACACAGGAACAACTTCTTTAATAGATTATATTGATGCAACTCAAGATTTTAATAATGCTGATCCAAGATTACAAAAATGGCATGAATCTTATTTCTTATTTAAACCTCTTGGTTCAGGGGCAGACGGAAACAGACATTGGCAATATATTGAAAATGACACTAATATGATTGCTACTCCAATAACCGTTGTTCAAGGAACAAATCAATCTGGAAGTTATTTGATTGGTGCAGATACTTTTTCAAATAGAATAGATTTCAATGCGACAGAAGCAGGAATACTAGAAAGAACAAACGAACCATTCTGGTTTGATGTTAATTTCATAGATAGCATAAATTCAGATTGTTCAGACATTGTTGTAACAGACATTACAGATACTCCAATTGGTTTATGGCAACTTGATTCTGAAACTTGTACAGCAAATAATTATTACACATTGTTTGTTCAAGACAATTTTACTTTAGGACAAGAAAAACAATATAGATTATATTATAATTCTCCAACAGCAGCAGTTACTCCAGGAGGAACAACAGACTTAATTACTAGTTTAGTTTCTGGAACCTGTGCTGCAGGAACAGATATTATTGATGTAAATAGTACTAATTGGTATAGATGGGTGCAGCCAGGAGTTGGTGCAGTAGCTGCTAACCAATTATATTTTAATTTTGGTGGAAGTTCAAATACTTGGTTTAATCATGCGACAACAAGATATGCGTTAAGAGCAGGGTATTTAAATAGTCAATCTGCAGGAACGGGTGCAGGGTCAGTAACAAATACACTTGGAACCGCTCTAGCTACTTTTACTTCAAGGTGTTATCAAAGAAGCTATAATAAAGACAAGATATTTACACGAATTGACATGAATACTGCAAACTTTACGATTGCTCCACACACTCCAACCGAAATTAATCCAAATGCAACAACAACATTTACAAGGAAGATAATGAGTCGTTGGTATTTCTTTAATGGAAATGGAAGAATAAGAATAATGTTTAAACTGGATGAACCATTACCAGTAATGACTACTGGTATTTCACAAACATATCACCCTTATTTTTATTTTGGAATGTATGCTTTAGTTCCACAAGGAACAGCAACAGTTGCTGCAAATAATTTTGTTAACTGGTCAGGAAGAAAAGAATTAATGGATGAATATACTCCTGTACAATTGTCTCCTGATAAAAAGTCAGCGATATTAACTCCTAGTCCTTTACCATTGACTTTTACAATAGACTATAATGGTGAACACTTCCCAACGGTTTCTTCTGCAAGTAGCAAGGTTGGCGGTGGTTGTACCGTACATAAGGTTTGGCCATATTTTTCTTGGAGACCAATTGATCCCGTAACAACAACAAATGCAACAACTTTTGCTTCAGCTTATACTACTGACTTTATATCTTGTGATGAAGATTTAAATGGCACAATTCCTGATATTGGAAATGATGGTTATGTTAATGTATTTCCAAAAGAATCAATCTATGGAACAGGATTAAACAGATTTGTTGACCCAAACTATATTGCGAAGTTTTATTTAAAGCCAAATCTCTATATTCCTGACAATAGAGAAAACAGATGGCTTCCACCACTAGCATTAAATTCACAATATGGAACATCTGCAAAAGTAAGTACAATTATTTTAGATGTTTGTCCAACAGAAGAATATGGTTATAAAGGTTATGATGATTTTTTAGCAGATTTAGATGATTTAATCTCAAGTTCATCAATACACAAAGTTGAAGAAAACACAACTAATATTCCTTGTGCAACATCTATTACCATTTTTAGTACTAATACCGGTTCGATAGGTAAATATTTCTTATTCCAAAGAGATGTTAATGTTGTTGTAGCAGATGTTTCACGACCAGATGCACCATATCCAAGTTATCTTTATGATCCAACAACAGGTGCTTTATCAATAAATGGAAGTTTAGATTATACAAATGCTCAAAAATCAACACAATATCTTGGTAAATGGTTTTTTACGTCAAGTTCTGATCCTTATGTAATAAGCGGTTATGCAACAACAGGTGCTGAACAATTACAGGGTGCTAAAAGATATGCTTGGGCACCAAGCTTTGCTTTTAATAAGAAAGTTTATTCTGAGAATTTATTTTGGAATAAAAGCATGTCAAATTTAACTTATCAACAAAGTCCTTGTGCTTGGAATTTTTCAACAAACTATTGGGGAGACATGGATTTTGGTCCAGGCTGGAAGAAAACAATGTCAACGACTCAGCAAGGAACAATTTGTCCAAGAAATGAAAGTAATATGGAACACTATTCTTCTTTTAGAATGGCGCTTGCTTCTTTGTATCCAGCAAATGCTTTAGTTGTTACTGCGATTGATAATGTAATAGATGGTAGACCAAATAAAGTTACAACCATAAATGATCTTGGTATTGATGCATCAATGTTTTCTAGACATAACTCTTTATGGGATTATAATCATTATAGCGATTACACACAAGTTTTAAGTGATTTTTCTGAATTAACAGAAGGCACAAAACATTCTAATGATGAGCCTTGGCAATGTGATTTCTCACGATATGATTCTAAAAATTTCTGTATAGTTCCTGCAACAACAACAACATTAATTTATACTGCAACTCCCGGAGTATTAACTGCTTCTACAACAAGCGGCATGTGGTCTCCATATTACCAATCAAATAGAGAATATTCTGTTCTTAGAAATTATTTTAACAATGTTTGGTTTAATACTGCCGCAATGTTTCCAACATATGATTTTTTAACAGAAAATACAATCTTTCCAATGCTTGGAGAAACAGAATTTACTTATGATACACTTTATACAAGTAATAATCCAAACGATTATAATGATTTAATGGATAAATTATTTCCAAGATTGCACGGAGCACTTTATCAAAATCAATTCCTTTTAAGAGATTGGAAAAATACAGCATTTATGGTTCTTTCAGGAGGAGACACAAGAGAATATCTTCGTGGAACAACAATTAATGTTTCAGGATTTATGATGAAAGATAGTGACAGTCTAGCAAATGCGCCAATCATTGTTCAGGTCTTTAAAAACTCTGCACCAGAATCCCCACTAACAACTTATCAAACAATAACTGATGCCAATGGAGACTTTAATTATTCTTATACAATTACTCCAACAGCAGAACCAGGTCTTTATTTCTTTAAGGCAATTTACAATAATGGAGAAATAACTGGGACAACGTCATTTAAAGTTTCGGCTCTTAATATTGCAACGGTTTTAGATAAATCAGTTTATGTTGCAGGAGATAGTGTTTTTGTTACAACAACAATAAGTGATGCAATAATTGGAGATTTAATAAGTGATGCAACAGTCAATTTAGTAATAAGTGGGCCAGCAGGAAATACTTTATTAACGACCCCCATGACTAATGCCGGATTTGGAGTATATACTTATTCTTTCCAGTTGTCTCCTGAAACTGTAAATGGAACATATGTAGTAACAATTACCGCAACAACCGCAGATAACACAGGCAGTGCAACAACAACATTTGGAGTTGGTGTGGCAGTAAGTTCAATTAATATAATTAACAATTTCCAGATTTCTGATGCAAATATAGAATATGTAACTCAAGTAACAACTTTACAAAATGTTGTTGCAACACCACTATTAGAATTTACTATCAATTATCAATTGTCTGGTGGATTAGATTTAGAAAACATTACTTTATTTACAAAAGATGATATTGTTCTTGAAAGAGTTTATGATTTTGATGATCTTAATAGAACAACATATTATCTTTCATTAGATTCTTCAAATAATCCTATAGTTTATATAATGGCAAACTTTGAAGCAAGTCAAATAAGAACAATGACTTTTATTGCGGAGAATAAATATTATGAACACATAGAACAAGATTATAATAGTGTAAACAATTATTCTTCTGAACTTTCAAGTTATTGTTCAATTCTTTTAACCCCTGCTGCCCAAGCAGATTGTGCAAATGCAAATACTTATTTAATAGATATAAATGATTATTACACTCAAGCACAAACAGCATCAAGCATAGATCAATTTTACAATATAAAAATAGCAATTGGTGAAAAATATATTTTGTTTATGGACATTTTAGATTCTTTAAGAATCTTAGCAACCAATCAAGCAAGCTGTCAAATATTTGTTCCAGGAACTTGGTCTCTTGATTCTAATGTTTCTTTTGCTGTGTTAATGAATGGGCCATCAAGCATTCCAATTAATGGTTTGACTTTCGATGTCAATCTTTTCAATTATAATTCAGTTCTTGTTGATTCATATTCTGTAGATGAATATGGCGAGGGATGGTATTATTCTTCTTTTTCAACTCCAAGTACGGGCGGAGGGTATAATCTAAGAATTGATCAAAATATTGGGACAAATAGGTTCCAGTGTGCTGCATCTTTTGATGTTAATCAGGCATCTGGATCAGTAATTGGTGGAGAGATTGGGGGGGGATTAACTGCAGATCAAAATGCAACGCTTTATGAGATATTAGGAATTGTTACAGACATTAATGCAACATTAAATGATCTTGAAGAAATAATATTTGATATTAATGCAATAGTAACAGACATAAATTCAACAGTTTCTGATATAGATTCAAGATTAAGTACTCTTGAGACAAGCCTATCTGATATTAATTTGTTATTGACTGGAATTGATTCAAATATTAATTACATAATTGGCAACATGGCTACAACAACAGACATAACAAATTTAGATTCTACTTTACAAACAATTTTAGGTTATAATGTAGATATTAATCAGACAGTTCATGATTCTGCTACTCAACTAAATAATTTGTACGATTTGTTGGACGACATTGATGATCAAATAGATGCAATGAATAATACCATAACTGATATAAACGCCTTAATAACAACTTGTGAAAATGCTCCAGAAACAAGTATTTGTGCAGATATTAATGGTTTATCAAATCAATTAAATAATATTAATTCTACAATAGATATTATTTCTTCAACAACACAAGATATTAATTCAACAACAAGCTCTATGCAAGGCACAATAAATACTTTAAACAACACCTCAAACAGCATTCTTTCAACAGTAACAGACATTAACAATACAAGCACATTTATTCTTTCTAAAGTAAACACCATAGAATCAAATACACAAGATATACAATCCAATATAACAACAATAATGTCTGATTTAAATTGTGCAGGAACTCCCCCAGAATATAGTGTTTGTGGTAATCTTCTAAATATCAGTTCTTTAATTTCTGATTTTAATATTAGTACACAATTATCACTATTAGATATTTCTAATGCATTATCAACAATAGAATATAATCAACAAGATATAAATCAAAGTATATCTTATATTTTAGAAGATTTAAATTGTGAAGACGAAAATGCTAGTCCAATCTGTAGCAGTATACAGACCATAATTGATAACACTGA
>Ga0209717_1001687_pt1 | contig 23011 bp, 20 predicted proteins | sample AD_UKC048_MetaG_FD_184418 | JGI IMG/M metagenome (GOLD analysis project Ga0209717, IMG submission 184418) | Active sludge microbial communities of municipal wastewater-treating anaerobic digesters from USA - AD_UKC048_MetaG (SPAdes) (version 2) | ecosystem: Engineered > Bioreactor > Anaerobic >... | reverse complement strand
ATGGAAAGTGAGGATGCTTCCCGTATTTTTGAAAAGATCGTTGAGATGTCAAACGGAGCAACGCTGATAATGGGGATCTGCAATATAAAAGGGACAGGAATGGAGCTTGTAAAATATTTTTCAAACCGTTCTCATAGTGATAAGAGGTAAAAAATGGGACAGCTAGTGACTTTATCCATAGGTCTTGGACTGGTGATAAGTCTTCTTTTCAGCGAGTTGCTGGGAGTTGCGGCAGGAGGGATGATCGTTCCCGGCTATGTGGCTCTTCATCTTGACAGTCCGGTTACTGTCATTTTTACTCTGGCAGTTTCATGGCTGACATGGATGACAGTTAAGATGATAAGTACGGTGATGATTATTTACGGAAGAAGAAGAACTGTGATAATGCTTCTTGTCGGCTTTCTTTACGGTGCTTTTTTCAGAAGTATCGGGTATATAGAAACTGTTTCACTGATGTTCGATCTTTCAATAATCGGATATCTTATCCCCGGGCTTATTGCGATCTGGATCGAGAAACAGGGACTTATTGAAACATTCTCGACACTTATAACATCAAGCGTAATAGTCCGCCTGCTACTCATTTTAATAACAGGTGGGGAGAACTTATAATGAAGAAAGTATATTGGAAGCCGGTAAAAACAAGTTGGCAGATACATGTTATCATTGCGATAGTTTCCCTTATCTGCATTGCTTCCGTTGAACTGTTCAAAATAAAAATAAAGAAATCTAATTATCAGGAAAAGGTTAAAGCGGCACAGTTGATGGATTCTTCAATAAAAGTGCTCAAAAAATACCGTCTTGAGAAAATAGGCCCCATAGATCCTGAAGTAGATCCGGTAGATTCCGGAATAATCGGAACGCTTATAACTCCGATAACCAGTAATTCAGGCGTAAGAGAGGCAAAACTTGCAACAGTCAACCCTAACTGGGCGGCTGTAATGATAGAGATTTTCAATAAAGCCGATATTCAAAAGGGTGACACCATCGCCGCTGGCTTTTCCGGCTCATTTCCAGCCCTTAATATTGCTGTGCTTTCTGCCGCCGAAGTAATGAAACTGAAAGTTGTTGCCATATCAAGTGCCGCGGCGAGTACATGGGGAGCCAACATTCCCGATATGTCATGGCTTGATATGGAAAGAATATTAAATGAAAACAAACTCATATCAAACAGAAGTGTTGCAGCTTCGCTCGGCGGCAGTCAGGATCGGGCAACAGGTATGAGCAAAGAAGGGAAAGAGCTTTTGAGAAAGATAATTGAAAGGAATGGAGCTGAACTGATCTTTGCAAAAGATGAACAGACCAATCTGGATACGAGAATGACTATCTATAATGAGAAAAGCGGAGATGCTCCGATAAAAGCGTTTGTAAATGTAGGCGGAGGAACGATATCTGTCGGGACGAGAATCGGAAAACAGCTTTTCAAACCGGGCTTAAACAAGAATCCGGATTATGAAGCTCTTCAGATAGACAGTGTAATGACAAGGTTTGCAAAGGAAGATGTACCGGTGATACACATGACCAAAATAAGAGCATTGTCAGGAAAATACGGTCTGCCGTACACTTTTTCGATAATTCCCAGACCGGGAGAGGGGGCATTGTTTTCATCTTATGTCTACGATAAAGTTATTGTTTCAGCAACTCTTTTTATAATTGTCGCACTTTTAATAGTTTTCATAAAAATGGGTTATGGCGGTCGCCTTTTCAGCGTTGATAACTCTAAAAAGGAAAAAGGGACATCTGAACCGATGGTCTAGAGAAATTCTGTATTGTTTTAAGCTGCATAGTAAGATATAATGGCTCAGGTTCATTCTTTTGAGGTTTGTCATGAAAAAGATTTTTTTAGCTATCAATTTGATTTTATTCGGAATTCTGTTTACAAGTTGCGACAACACTGATGTTGTTAAAGAGACAGGATGGGTTTTTGAAGATGAAGAGACCTTTGACTGGGATTCCGGTGACTCGGGAAATAGTGGTGATTCCGGCAACTCAGGAAATTCGGGAAACACAGGCGATTCCGGTGACTCGGGAAATAGTGGTGATTCCGGCAACTCAGGAAACTCGGGGAACACAGGTGATTCAGGAAATTCGGGAAACACAGGCGATTCCGGTGACTCGGGAAATAGTGGTGATTCCGGCAACTCAGGAAATTCGGGAAACACAGGTGACTCAGGTGAAGTTGAGCCGGAGGAAATAATTTGTGAAACACTTGTTCCGTTATCAGAAGGAGTATGCGAAGTTGAAACGGGAAATGCATTCAAACTCATTAAAGGCAATATCCTTGCGAGTGACGGAACATACATCGGCGGAACGGTGCTTGTTTCAGATACGGGAGTGATTCTCTGTACCGGATGTGATTGTGACTCAGAACCGGAAGCGGCGGACGCAACAGTTGTAACATGTCCGCAAGGTGTCGTTTCTCCTGCTTTGATAAATGCTCACGACCACATGGGTTGGACACATAAAAATCCTAAAGTATGGAACGATGAAAGATTTGACCACAGGCATGACTGGAGAATTCCTCTTAGCGGACATACGGATCTTAATGATTCAGGCGGTGCAAACGCCGATCAGAAGTCATGGGGAGAACTGAGAAATGTAATGGCGGGAACTACTTCAATTGCAGGAAGCGGCGGTGCAGACGGATTGTTGAGAAATGTAGACCAGAACTTTGCCAATACTCAGGGAATTGGCGGAATAGATGTCCATTATGAAACTTTTCCTCTGGGAGACGGTAACGGGACTTTGAAAACAAGCGGTTGTGACTATCCTTCAATTGATTCAGTCAATCTGCTCAAGAATGACTGCTATCTTCCTCATGTTTCTGAAGGGATAAACCTTGCCGCAAGAAATGAATTTCTGTGTTTATCAGGTCAGGGAACAGGAAGTGTTGATCTTACCGAGCCCAATTCAGCGTTCATTCATGCAGTGGGACTTATTGCTTCGGACGGAGAGGAACTCGCTTCAAATCAGACATCTGTGATATGGTCGCCGAGAACCAATATTTCTCTTTACGGAAATACGGCGCCTGTAACAATGTTTGACAGACAGGGTGTAATGATAGGTCTGGGAACTGACTGGGTTCCGACCGGTTCCATCAATATGCTCAGGGAACTTTCATGTGTAGACTTTTTCAACAAAACATACCTGAACAGCTATTTTTCTGATTATAAAATGTGGAAAATGGCGACATGGAACAACGCAGTCGCACTGAGGATCATTGATGTGACCGGCTCGATAAGACCGGGACTCGCGGCAGATATATCAATATTTGACGGTAATGATGCTTCGAATTTCTATCGTGCCGTTATCGGATCAGATGAATCAAAAGTCGCTCTGGTTTTAAGAGGGGGCAAGCCGCTGTACGGGGATAAGAATATTGTTGAATCACTTGACACAACAGCAGATTGCGATGGAATTGATGTGTGCGGCAATGAAAAAAGTGTCTGTGTGAAAAGCGAAACAGGAAAAACATTTGCTGAACTTACTGCTGCAAATGCTTCATCATATGGTTTGTTCTTTTGTACAGAACCGACAAATGAACCCACTTGTGTTCCTCAGAGAACAAGAATTATTGATGAAGAAAATGTTTACGACGGTCAAATAACTGCGTCTGACAGTGATGGTGACGGAATCGAAGATGGTGAAGACAACTGTCCTCATATATTCAACCCGATCAGACCTCTTGACGGCACAAGTCAGCCCGACGAAGACGGTGACGGTGTCGGTGATGCCTGTGATCCGTGTCCCCTTGTAAAAAACAGTTCTGAATGCCAGATACCGGATATTAACGATCGGGACGGGGATGGAATTCCTAATGTAGACGACAATTGTCCTTTCGATGCCAATGAAAACCAGTTGGATTCTGATGAAGACGGTATGGGTGATGTGTGTGATCTCTGTCCGGCAACGCCCAACTATCTTGGAGCTGACTGCCCGTATGAAGATACGACAATTTATGAGATAATGAGAGGTGAAAAACTGCTCGGTTCTTTTGTCAAAGTTCAAGGCATAGTTACTGCTAAAAACGGAAAAGCGTTCTATTTTCAGGTCGATCCTGATGATCATGACGGAACACTTCTTCAAAAGTTCAGTGGAACTTATGTATATGTCACATCTTCAAGCACAATGCCCGATCCTGCACTTGGAGATAAGGTTGAAGTTTCAGGAAGGGTGGGCGATTACTTTGGAAACACCCAGATCGAATATGTCGCTGACATAGCAATAATTACTGCGGGCAAAGGCGTTCCTTCCCCTGTAACAGTGCTTCCCGCTGAAATAAAGACCGGCGGAGAACTGGCGGATGATTATAAATCTGTTCTTGTTCAGGTTGACGATGCGGAAGTGACAGTAGCTGCCGATTCGTATCATGAATTCACAATTACAGGGGGACTTCGTGTTGACGATTATCTTTATGACTATACAAATCCGGCTGTAGGGACAAAATTCATATATCTGAGAGGAATTCCGACATTCTCGTTCTCAAATTCAAAGCTTCAGCCGAGATCTGTTGAAGATATGCCGGTTGATATGTGTTCAGGGGTTACATGTGACGAAAGCTGGTCAGAGTGTAATGCCGATACGGGAAACTGTGATCCGTTAATAGGTTTCTGTGCGGCAAAAGTTGACTGTCCGGGAACTGATAAAGTCTGTAACACAGCAACACATCTTTGCGAGAACGGAGATCCATGTGCCGATGTAACCTGCAGTGATGAATGGATGGAGTGCAAACCTGAATTCGGAGCATGCGGAGCAAAATCAGGGAGATGTGACACAGATGCAGATTGCAGCGGCTTGGCCCCTGTCTGCAACACAGGAACTCATTTGTGTGAATCCCCCAGTTCTCTTTTGAGTAACGGAAGCTTTGAAACATGGACCGATCCTGCATATCCCGATTTCTGGAAAGGAACCAAGACAGATATTGCGGCGGTAAACATCATACATGAAACAGTTAATGTCCATTCCGGCAGCAGTGCTTTGATGCTTGTAAATACATCAGAAACGCATAAAAGGTTTACTTCACAGTCAGTGGCCCTTACTGCAGGAAGCTATACCTGCAAATATTTTGCAAGCGGAAGCGGTGAGATAAGAAACGCTTTTTATTCTAATGGAACCGGTGATTATATTTATTCATCATACACCGTTCTTGCATCTGTCAACTGGACGGAAATAACATATAATTTTACTCTCGGAACAGACAGGGCGGTTTTTGAACTTATTTTCTCTGTCAGGAGTACAACTGACACCAGCGGTCATGTAAAAGTTGATGATGTCGTCTGCAATAAGAATTGATAATTTCCCAATCCTCTAAAATTGACTTTGATGGCTTAATTTCATATCATTTTCAGTATTCAATTTTCAGGGGTGAAAATGAAATTTCTCTCATTCAGCTTGACTGATACAGGAAAAAAGAGAAGGAACAACGAAGATGCCTTTATAAATATGGCTCAGATAGGACTTTTTGCTGTTGCAGACGGCATGGGCGGAGAACAATGCGGAGAGATCGCTTCGCAGACGGCAGTTGATTCGATTACACATTTCATTAATGAAAATCACGCAATAATCGGTGCTTTCGAAATGAATGACAGTGCTGAGAATAAAACGCAGGTGCTTAACATGCTTGCAGATTCTCTCCGTTTTGCGAACATGAAGGTTTTCCGGGAAGCTGAAAAGAGAAATCTTCAGGGTAAAATGGGAACAACTCTCACTATTTTTCTTGCGATCGATAATGCCGGCTTTATGGTACATGCCGGTGATTCACGGCTTTACATGATAAGAGGTGATGAAATAACACAGCTTTCAACAGATCACACTGTTTCAAATGATTATAAAAGGCAGTACGGTGACGCAGGTGAAGGTTTTGATGAAAGATTTGCAGGAATACTTACCAAGGCAGTGGGCATACAGGAATATGTCGAACCGGAGAAACTCACTTTTACAATAGTTCCGTTTGACAGATATCTGCTTTGTTCTGACGGACTCTACAATGCTTACGGCAATGAGAGGGAAAATGCCGAAAAACTGCTTATGTCAAGAGAGCACGACATTGAAAAAGAATCTTCGTTTCTGTCGGATGCGGCAGGTCAACTGCTTGATATAGCTTATGAAAATGGTGCTTCTGACAATGTGTCAATGGTTCTTGTCAGTGCCTTCAGCATGGATGAAGAGGAAGTGACCGGAACAAAGGAACTTATCAAGAAGTTCGATATAGTGAGAAATATTGACCTTTTCAGAAATCTTGATTTTAAAGAACTGCTCACAGTGATGGAACGGGTTGAGATAAGAACATATAACCGTTATGATGTAATATCAAGAATAGAAAGCCCCGACAGAGAGCTTTTCATTATTCTTGAAGGAAAAGTCTCTTCACTGAGAGGTTCAAAACATCTTAAAACTTTTTATGAAGGCGACCATATAGGTGAAGTGGCATTTTTAACTGAAGAAAAGCCGCAGTTTAATCTCTTTGTGGATAAAGCGTCATCATTTCTTGTAATAAAAAGATCGGTCTTTATACAGATGATGAATGATAATCCCGCTCTGGGTGTAAAGCTCCTCTGGCAGCTTGCAACGGTCCTTGCAAGACAGACCAACTCATCTATCGGGCTGATAAAAGAAGAATGATCACATCTCAGATAATTGTAACATTTTTTTTGACTGTATCTGCTCTGCAGTTTGATTTTGAAGGCGGGAACATTGAAGATCATATCAATAAAAAGATCTTATATTTGCAGCAGTTTACAGATGAAGAGAGAATCGGTTTCTGTAAGGCGGGCGATGTTTTAAGCTGCAAGATACTTTTTCTCAAAGAGATAAATGACAGAAACGCTTCTTCTGAAAGCATAGAGGGTTATCTTGACCTTTTGCCGGATGAGCACAGATATTCGGGAATTTATCTTTATCTTACAGGAAAATGGAAAGATATTCCGATAGAAAAACTCAAGATATATATGGGTTATCTTCCGGAAGAACTTTCAAAAGGGCTTTATAACATCTATCTTAAAAAGTTGTATGCAACCGGAAATATTAAGGCCTTTATGGATGATTATATTCAGGGAAGGAATGCTGAACTTACATCATATTACATTAACTCCATGCTCAAAAAAGATCCGGGCGAGGCACTTGAATATTTAAGATCTCTCAAGGTCAGTTTCCCTGAAAGTTTTTATGATTCGATATCCAAGGATGTCGAAAAATATGCGACAAAGCTCAAAGGTGACAGCTATAATGAGTTCAGAATATGGAATCTGGAGTTCAATTACCGCAAAGTTAGGTATAATCAGGCGATAAGTCTTGCATCAAAATGGTTCCCGTCAAAAAAATACAGTAACAGTTACACATGGAGAGCACATTTGTACCGCGCTATGTCGCATACAAAAAAAAGGGAGCATGACAAAGCAAGAGCTGTTTACGGAAAACTTGAAGAATACTTGTCAAATGAATTACTTTCAGATGGAGATATATATAAATTTTTTCATGAATACGGTTATTCTGAAGCGGCTCTGGGTGATAACGACAAATCAATAGAGCTTTATCTCAAAGGTTACGAATACTTTATCTCAAAAGATGAGGAAAGTGCCGCAGGTTTTCTTTATATGGCGGCTGATATGTCACGGCTTGCACAATACTGGGACAAAGCTGAAGAACTTTATTCGCTCTATCTCAAAAACCATCCCGGATCAGGAAGACGGAATATGGTGGAATTTCTCCTTTTCTGGATAAATTACAGGCAGAAGGATTTTATTACTGCAAAAGTTCTTCTTAACAATATTTTAGATGGGTCGCCTGTTATGAGTTACGATCACCAGAGGGCTTCATACTGGCTCGCAAGAGTTACAGCCCGCCTTGGAGATACGGTGGCATCTATTTCACTTCTATGTTCACTCAGTGCTAAGTTCCCTGCCTCTTTTTACGGTTCAATGGCCGCTTCAAGGATAAGGGAAAACGGGCTTACCTGCATGGAAAACGCAAATGAACAGAACAGCAGTTTTGAACAGTTCAGGTTCAGAGAGGAAAAGATGATGCCTGAAACCGGTTGGCTTACTGCGGCAATGGTGACAGGAGAGAGAGCTGTCATAAAAAAAATGCTCAATGCAGTTTCAAAAGTTATTAATGAAAAAGGAGATGAGATTGACCGGCTTACTGCAAGTTACATTGCAAAAACTGTAGATGACCACGCTCTGGCAGCTAATCTTATCAAGTCTATCAGCAATTTTTCAGGAACATCAAAAGAATATTTTAAACTTCAGTACACAATAGCATTTGAAGAGGAGATATTGTCCCACTGTGATTTTTACGGTGTTTCCCCGATGTTCGTGTTCTCTATTGCAAGGCAGGAAAGTCTTTTCAATACAGGGGCTGTGTCAGCAAGTTATGCAATTGGACTTCTCCAGATACTTCCTACGACTGCTCAGCTTCTTGCAAACAGAGAGGATTATGGAAAGATAAATCCGGAAGTATTGAAAAAACCGCTTACCAATGTGAGATTCGGTGTGAGATTCCTTTCAGATCTGCTTATAAAATTCAATGGATCTATCCCTCTTGCCGCCGCATCCTACAATGCCGGTCCAGGCAGGATCATGAAGTGGATGGAAAAATCGCCTGATATGGAAATTGATGAATTTATTGAAGATATCCCCATTTTCCAGACAAGGAACTATGTTAAGAAAGTGATGAGCAATTATGCGGTATATACCTATATTTTTGAAGACAGAGTGTATGACGGACTTGAATTCAAGCTTCCGGTAGAGTAATATGGCTTGTTTTTATTAAAGGAGAATGATATGAAATATTCGATAATTCCGGCGGCAGGGCTTGCAACAAGGTTCCTTCCTGCGTCAAAGGCGATACCCAAGGAGCTTTTTCCGGTACTTGACAAACCTGTCATTCAGTACATTGTAGAGGAAGCTGTTTCTGCAGGCATATCTGCAATAGTTTTTGTTTCTGGAAGCGGCAAAGAAGCGATTCTCGACCATTTTGACCGGCTTAATCCTAAGTTCTCTGTTTCAAAGCTCAATGACGAAATCAAAAGCAAGGTGGATGAGCTTGATTCGATGATAGATGTATTTTCTGTCAGGCAGAAAGATCCGCTTGGATTGGGACATGCCGTACTTAAAGGGGCATATTCGATAAAAGATGAGCCGTTTGCTGTTCTTCTTCCTGACATGCTCATTATCCCCAGGAAAGGGGTTTCTTCAATGAAAAAGATGGTGGAGCTTTATGAGAAGACTGGTCTTTCAGTCATTGCCCTGATGAAGGTTCCGCAAAAAATGAAAGGTCTGTACGGTGTTGCTGAAGTCAAGCCCACAGACGATGAGAATGTTGTTGAAATAGGCAAGCTTTTCGAAAAACCGTTACAAGGTGAAACGGAATCTGATCTTGCTCTTGTAGGAAGATATATTTTCAGCCCGGATATTGTAAACATCCTTAAAAACACAAAACCGGGAAAGGGTGGAGAGATTCAGCTTACCGATGCGATCATCGAACTTCTCAAACAGCAGAAAGTTCTCGGACTTGTTATTGATGAAGACAGCGTTGTTTTCGATACAGGCAGCATGGAAGGATTTGCACTTGCAAATACATATATGGCTGTTCAGAGACTGCCTCAGATATCAGAAAAGATAGCACCGCTTATTCAGAAAAGTGACATCAGACCTTGGGGTTTCTGGATATCACTTGAACAGGGTGAAGGTTATCAGGTGAAGCATATTTATGTCTCTCCGAAAGGGAAGCTCAGCATGCAGAAGCATAAACACAGAGCCGAGATCTGGACAGTAGTTGACGGGAGCGGTTTTGTTACAGTGGGAGAAACGGTACACTCTGCTGTCAAGGGTAGTGTTTTCAGGATAGAAGTCGGTGAAATACACAGGGCGGAAGGCGGTGAGAACGGAATGCACATCATTGAAGTGCAGCTTGGAGATTATCTTGGAGAAGATGATATAATCAGAATTGAAGATATTTACGGGAGGAACTGATGAAACTTGTAACTGTCATCATGGCGGGAGGAAGCGGAAAGAGGTTCTGGCCATTGTCACGGGAATCGAAAGCCAAACAGTCATTGACGCTGTTTTCTGAAAAAACACTTATGAGCGAAACAATTGAAAGGATACTTCCTTTGTGCAGTGATATTACAGTTGTTTCATCAATAAAGCAGAAACACTCAATAGATCCTGACATTCAAAAATACAGCTTTGCAAAAGTTATTTATGAGCCATCAGGAAGAAATACAGCCCCCTGCATAATGCTTGCACTTGAGTTCATAAGGTCGCGAATCAATGAAGATGTTGCTGTCCTTGTTCTTCCGGCAGACCACCATATTGCCGATGCGGATGAGTTCAGAAAATGTGTTGAAAAAGGGGTGAAATATCTTGAAAATAACAGAGATTCAATAGGAACGATAGGGATAACACCTGCATATCCTGAAACAGGATTCGGATACATAAGAAAAGGTGACGGGATCGCAGAGGGGGTTTGTTCGGTCAGATCTTTTGAAGAGAAGCCTGATATTGCAAAAGCTGAGATGTTCGTTAATTCAGGTGAATATCTCTGGAATGCAGGAATATTCCTTTTCACTCTCAAGTCGATGACGGATCAATTTAAAGAACTCACACCCGATATTTATGAAAGTGTTCTCAATATCAGTGATTTCCAAAATATCGACAGCGGGCTGTACGGAACTATCCGCTCAATTTCATTTGACTATGCAATAATGGAAAAGACCGTAAAACCGGTTTTTACTGTGCCCGGAGATTTCGGATGGAACGATGTCGGAAGCTGGCTTGCATATTACGAGCTTATGCCCAAAGATATTAACGGTAACTCCTCAAGAGGCAAAGCACAGTTCATTGATTCTAAAAATTCTCTTGCCTTTAATCTCACTGACAGAACGATATTTGTGTTCAACAAAACACACGAACTTGTTGTCGCAACAGATGATGTTATTCTTTCGGCATCACTTGACGACCATCAGGAGCTTAGAAAAGTAACTGAATTTCTTATGAATTCCGGCGCAAAACATTTTTTATGATCTTTCGGGAGGCAGTATGAGGAAGGTGCTTTTATTTCTTGTTTTGAGTGTTTTTTTTCAGATCAATGCTGATAACATGTGGATAAATCAGCGTCAATCTGAATTTGTAACTGCAAGCGGTGCATTCATCCATGTCGGAACAAAAACTAGGGGATACGCAATGGGTACGGCTGAAGGGAGCTCAGGCACTTCGCCTTATTGTTTTGTTATGACTGACGGTCTGACCTGGAATGACTGCTCTCCGAATCTTGTCGGCGGAATGAAGTTCGTAATGCCGGCGAGAGTTCTTCCAGATGGCAAGCTTGTCGGAGTCTATATGGAATTTCAGGGTTTTAATTCGCTTTCTTCTTTTATTGTAAGCGAGGATATGGCGAACTTTATTCCTGTTACTATTTTTGACACAAAGAATGCTGACGATCAGGCCTCATCATATAGCGAAGCACTTTCAGTGATAGGAAACAATGTATGGCTCGGACTTAAGAACGGAAAAATAAAGAAAAGTACAGATCTTGGCAAGACATTTGAGAACATCGTTGTAAGTAGTGATACTGAAATGGAAATAAGTGTCGTTAAATTCTCAGACACAATGAATGGAATTGCGGCTGGCGGAGTTGTAAAAGAGGAGATGGGCACGGAAGGCGGAACTGAATACGATGTGCTGGCAAAAGGAGCAATATTTCGGACAACTGACGGAGGAAGCACATGGACTCCGATTACGCAGAACCTTGAAATGTTCCCTGAAGATGTAATAGAAACATCAAGCGGCCGTATTTTTCTTCAATTTTATGATGATGATGCAAAAAATGACTCTTCAACCGGACAGAAACCGATTGTCTGGAGCGATGACAATTTTGCGACATTTACAGGGAAAAGTAACAGTTTTGACATAACTGTGCCTTCAGGAACTTTCTCGATGGAAAGTGTTATGGATATGGACGGTGGTGCGGTGGATGAGATCTGGATAGCAGGTTTCTGCGGTTCCGGCTTTAATTTCAAGCCCTGCACAATTGACACAACTGACGGCGGTCAGACCTGGTGGGAGCGGCTTGTGATAGGTGCAGGAAAACTCGGTCCGATATCGGTTCTTGACAGTAACCATGTCTATATTGCTTCTTCTGCGAAAGCCATGTATAAATGGGGTGATCCAAACGAAGATATGACAGAAACTGAAGTTCCTGATGAAACTGTAACGCCCGATGAATCAATAGAAAATTCTGATGAAAATGAGACAGTTGACAACAATCAGCCAATTGATGAGAACACAACGACCGATACCGAGACAGTGAGTGACGATGAAGAATTAATTGATGAAGAAGAAGTCGGATGCGGCTGTTCGTTCATAAGGTGATCTCTTGACAAATAACAATCCCGAAATTCTTGCTCCTGCCGGTTCTCTGGCTTCAGCCGTATATGCTTTTCAAGGCGGTGCCGATGCTGTATATCTGGGTTTGAGCGATTTTTCAGCCCGTAAATTTGCGACAAATTTTACTTTTGACCACTTAAGGCGGCTTAAAAAACAGGCACTTCTTTTAAATAAAAAGATATTTATTGCGGTAAATACTGTGATCCGTGAAGAGGAGCTTGATGATCTTTTTAAATATCTTCTGAATCTTTCATTTTTTGAGCCCGATGCGATAATCATTCAGGATATCGGGATGATACAGATCGTAAAAAAGTATTTTCCCGACATTCCTCTGCATGCTTCAACTCAGATGTCGGTGCATAACACTGAAGGGGTGAAATTTCTTCAGAAACTCGGGATCAGCAGAGTTGTTCTGTCAAGGGAACTGACTTTTAATGAACTGACGGTGATAAGAAAGAACTGTCCGGACATGGAGTTGGAAGTTTTCATTCACGGTGCGCTCTGTTATTCATTTTCGGGGAAGTGTCTGGCATCCGGTTTCATTGCAAATAGAAGTGCAAATAAAGGGGAATGTATTCAGCTCTGTCGCGATTATTACACTGAAGATAACGGTTCTTCAAAATTTCATTTTTCGTGCCGCGATCTTGCTCTATACGAGTCGGTGAGAAAATATGCCGATATTGGAATTGACAGCGTTAAGATCGAAGGGCGGATGAAGCCGCCGGAATATTCTTTTTATGCTTCAAAGCTTTACAGAGCGATCCTTGATGGAGCTGATGAAAATGAAATTGCTGAGTTAAAACAGAATCTTGCACTTGTTTTTGAACGGTTTACAACGAATAGTTTTTTCGCTTCAACAAGTGGAGATGAACTGATATGCAATAGTTACTCTTCGCACAAAGGGATTGAACTCGGTTATGTGGAAAAGACGGCAAAAGAGAGTTTTTTCATAAACCTCCGGCATGATCTTTCAATTAAGGATGGATTGATGTTTTTTGAAAGGGAAGGGGATATTGAACCGCATAAATTCAGCGTAAGTCAGATAAAAACCGTTTCAGCCCAAGATACAAAATGGCTTGAATCCGGAAATATTGCAGAGGTTTTTTCAGAAACTGTCCCAAAGGCGGGGACTTTGATATTTCAGATAAGTCACAGAAACCTTGATATGAAGAACATCAACGATCTTGCTTTGCCGCAATATTTTGTGAAAACCGATGTTGATGCGGTAATAAATGATGATTCAATTAAGATTTCTGGAAAGATGAAGCACGGAATAACTGCAGCTATTGAAGAGAAAATCGTAGTAGAAGAGGCAAAAAAGGAATCAGATATAAATGCGATCATGCAGAAACATCTTAAAACTGCCGATGATGGGAATCTTTTTGAGATAGATTCTATAAATGTTATCAATCAGAGCCGTTTTGATAAAAACCGGATATTTATTCCGCCGTCACAATTGAAATCGGCAAAAAGAGCTTTTGTTTCGGCTCTAAGCACTGCTTTTGATAATAAAATTGTTGGTTTTTCTGCACCTGAAATTCCTCAGAAAGAGATCAATTCTCAGCATGAAGCACTTCTTTCAATAATTTCTGACCGTGAAAAGATAAACCCTGTTACTTTCATTGAAGGGAAAGAGAGCAGAGAACTTCCTTTTGCACTGAATTTTCATCTTAAAAACATTGATACACTTCACCGTTTTGAAAATTTTGTTTTTGTTCCGTTAAAGCCGGTCATAAAGGATGGTGATAGCTATATGTCAGAATTTATTGAACTTATTAATTCAAGGTCTGATATAACATTTGTTGCAGGGCTTAACAATATTTCTCATTTTTCACTTATTAAGCACAACTTTAAAAATGTCCTTTTTTTCTGTGATTTTTTCATCTATGCGGCGAACAGATTTGCCCTTGATTTCATAAATTCATTGTCAAACGGGAATATCATATCGGTTTTTAAATGGATCGAAGACAGCTCAGTTTCGCTTTTATCATCAGGAATACCGGTCCTTGAAATATCGCAAAATTTCAAAAGACCTCTTTTTTATGCTCTCGGCTGTTACAAAAAACACAATCTCAAAACTGATTGTGGCAGCTGCACAAAAGAAGGGGTTTGTCTCCTTAAAAACAGAGGAAGAAATTATAAAGTCATTGTGTATGACTGCGTAACTTATATGTTTTTGGAGTGATAAGAATTTAATATCATTTCACATTTCCGGTTCAAAGATCATTTCGAGGATTTAATCTACAAACTCCTTAACTTTCTCTTTTATCTGATCTCTAATCTGAATGGTGCGGGGCAGGTTTCAGGAAAAAATATCGTCCATTGTCAGAATATGATCGAAATAATTTGTTTCTTTTAAAGATTTATCTGCACCGAATGTTGTAATGAGTGCTGTTTCGATTGAGTATCCTTTTGTGTTTTTAAGGAGCTCAGTTTTCCGTTTCATTTCTGAAATAATATTTGTTCCGACTTCGCTGTTCCAATATTTTATTTCACAAATTGTAATGACATTATCAGACCTTACGAAGAGAAGGTCTATTTGAAAAGAGGTATCACCTTTTTCATAAAACGGAGCAGCAATAAGCACTTGATTCTTAAATCCCATTTTTTCAGCCAGAAGATTTTTGTTTTTCAGGCAGAATCTTTCAAACTGAATCCCCATCCATTTTTCAAAACTGTTTTTTGTGAGTGTCTCAAAAAGAATTTCTGAATCGCTTTGAGATATGATCTCTTTATTCGGCTCAATATATTTAAAGTAAAAGCGAAGATATTCATCCGACAGGGCATATTTTTTGATTTTCGTCCCGGACTTTTTATTGTAAGGAATAAATGAAACTATGATTTCAGCATTTTCCAGATTTTCCAGATATCTTTTCAAACCGCCTCCGGACTGCATATTCAGCAACTTACTTATTTCATAAAGTCCCAAAACACTTTTCTGCAATAAATTAACAATGTTTCTATAGACAGATGATTCTCTAAACTGGCTGTAGAATATCTTTTCAATTTCGTTGTTCATTCTGCCGGTTTTTGAGAAAAGCAAGTCATTTATATTTTTATTGAATGATTTTTTCTGGTTAATAAATTCGAGGTATTTGGGGACACTTCCCATTACAAGCAAATATTTCAGAATTTCGTCCTTGCTTTTTCTTTCTGAGAAAAAGCTCAAGGATTCAGATGGTTTGAGTCCTTTTAGAAGGATTTCAAGATCAATTCTGCCATAAAGTGCATTAGATTTTATGATATTTTCAACCATAAAAGAAGCTATAGAACCGCAAAGTATCAGCTTAATATTTTTTCCTTTCCAGAAATTATCCCAGTAATATTTTATCATTGCGATCAATGTTTTCCTGCCTGCCGCAAGCCACTGGATTTCATCAAGAACAAGTATGAGCTTTTTTTCAGGAAGTGAATTTACAACTCTGTCGGTAAAATATGTGAAAACTTGATCCCAATTCGAAAACATCACACTGTCAAGGACAGGATCGTTTACCATTTTTCTTAAAGCAGATGTAAAATGGAGTATCTGAGCTTTTGTATTCCCTGATTCAATACCCTCAAAATAAAATGTGTGTTCTTTGTTTTTTATAAACTCTTGAATCAGTGTGCTTTTTCCTATTCGCCTTCTTCCATACATTACAATTATTGATCCTCTATCCAAAGCATACGATTCTTCAAGCAATCTAAGTTCCCGTTTTCTTCCTATAAACACGGCACACCTCCTAATCCGCACACAATTGGTGAGCATAAGTTTGTGCGGATTAGCCACAAAAACAAATAGTGTATCCGCACACAATTAGATGTTATAACTTTGTGCGGATTTGTCAAGTTTCAGAAAACAAAACTCTTAACTTTCTCTTTTATCTGATCTCTGATCTGAATGGTGCGGGAAAGTTTGCAAATTCACATTTCCGGTTCAAAGATCATTTCAAGGGTTTGGGGGATGGATGCTGCAATTTTGGGGTTGAGTTCACCGAGTTTTCTGATGAATCTTATTTCGGATATTGATCGAAGCTGAAAAAGATCAATGACAGATTTTTTTTCAAGATTGTTGAATTTGTCGGGGTTTACTGTCAGCATCCATGGATTCTTGTCATAATGTGGTTTGTGATCGGTAAGGGGAGTAACGATTTTAAGAGGTAAGATGCCGATGTCATTATTGTTTATGACAACGCAAGGTCTTGTTTTTTTTATTTCAGCCCCGATTGCCGGATCAAGATTGATAAGCCATATTTCATATTGTTTCAAAGTCATCTCCATCAAGATCTTTCATTGAATTAAGTTCACTGTTTGAGAGATATTCTTCCCTCATTAAAGCAGCCCTTTTACGCAATTTTGATCTTCGATGTTCTTTGATGAATGTTTCAAATGCCATCCTTAAAAGAGTTGAGCGGTTCACCTTAAGCTCTTTCTGGATCTCATCAATCTCATTTACATATTCATCCGGCATTGAAATCGTCATACGATTCGTCATAACAAACCTCATAAAATAATTATGAACACAATTCATACTATACTTGTGAATAAAGGTGTGTCAAGAGAGCTTTGATCCCGCAAAACCCTTAACTTTCTCTTTTATCTGATCTCTGATCTGGATGGTGCGGGCAAGTTTTTCTTCGTCGGTTCCGGTGAGTCCTGGCGGATCTTGAAATCCCCAGTGGTGTCGCTCGCCCTGTCCGGGAAAGAAGGGGCATGCTTCTGCGGCGGTTTCATCGCAGACTGTGACAACGAAATCGAATTTTATGTGTCCGTCTATGAATTCATCAACTGATTTTGTGGTGTGTCCTGATATGTCTATTCCGTCAAGTGCCATCGCTTTTACAACAACTGGATTAAGCTTTCCCGGTTCAAGTCCGGCACTCCACACATTGAATCTGTCTGATGCGAAATGTTTCAGATATGCTTCTGCCATCTGGCTTCTTGCAGAGTTGTGGATGCAGATGAATATTACATTTTTTTTCATGATTTCTCCTCCTTGGGGAACCAGTGTTTTGTTTTATTTGCAATTTTTACGAGTGTAAGCATTACAGGGACTTCAACAAGAACTCCCACAATTGTAGCGAGTGCAACGGGTGAAGTCGGTCCAAAAAGTGCAATGGCGACAGCAACGGAAAGTTCAAAGAAATTTGATGCTCCTATCATTCCGGCAGGAGCAGCGATACTGTGACGCAGACAAAGCTTTTTAGAACTGAGATATGCAACAAAAAAGATGAAGAATGTCTGAATTGTGAGCGGAATTGCAATAAGCAGTATGTGAAGCGGATTTTCAAGGATGACATGACCTTGAAATGAAAATATTATGACAAGGGTGAGCAGCAGCCCTCCGATTGTTATGTTATTGAATTTAGTGATGAATCTGGTGTTAAAATATTCCAGCCCTTTGTTTTTTATAACTGTTTTTCTTGTCAGAATTCCACCTGCAAGCGGGATCACGACAAAGAGGACGACAGATAGAAAAAGGGTGTTCCAGGGAATTGTTATTCCGCTGATTCCAAGAAGGAGTGCAACGATCGGAGTGAAAGCGACAAGGATGATGAGATCGTTTGTTGCGACCTGAACGACGGTATATGCAGGATTCCCTTTTGTGAGATGACTCCAGACAAAAACCATCGCAGTGCAGGGAGCCGCCCCGAGAAGTATCGCTCCGGCAAGATAATCTCTTGCAAGGTCAGTCGGGATGAGCGATTTAAACACGATAAAAAAGAAAAACCACGCTATTGCATACATCGTGAACGGCTTTATCAGCCAGTTGGTGATCCAGGTCACAAAAAGTCCTTTCGGATTTTTTCCCACATCTTTAACACTTGCAAAATCAACTTTCATCATCATCGGATAGATCATGAGCCAGATCAGAATAGCGATCGGAATTGAGACTTTAGCATATTCAAACTTTCCAAGGAACTGCGGTATTGCAGGGGCAAACTTTCCGATCATTACTCCTGCAACCATGCAGAGAGCCACCCACAACGAGAGATATTTCTCAAAAAAACTGATACCGCCAACATTTTTTTCCATAGTTTTCTCCGTTATAATTTACAAACATTTGATTTTTCTTTGCTTTTCATCCACCCGTCGAGCTTTTTCTTCAACTCGTTTCTGACATCGCTCCCCAGACATTTTTTTAAGCTCTCAAGAACAGCAAGCTCATTTGAACTCAGACTCTTGCTGATAGAATAATAGACCCAGATGTTTTTGCGAGTATCAGTCAAAATGCCTGAATTCATTAAATATCTCAAGTGTCGCGATGCCTTTGACTGAGTCATCCCGAGCGTATTTTCAATGTCGCACACACAAAGTTCCTCTTTCATCAGTAAGAGTGCAACGATCTGCAATCTGGTTTCATCCGAAAGCGCCTTAAAAAATTGAGCAAGATCTTTCATTTTTCCCTCCTTATCAGCAACAGCACGATTCTTCTTTACCTGTGATCTTTGATTTTATCATCGCATATCCGCACCCTACACCCGAACAGACTTTTATTGCCTGAAAAGGGCAGTTTTTTGCACATGCTCCGCATTCTATACAGTTGTTTTTATTAATTATTTCAGCGATTCTGTCAACTTTGAACACATTGTGCGGACACACTTCAGCGCACATTCCGCAGCCGGTACATTTTGACTCGTCAAAACAAAGCGAAACTACATTATCAATATATTTCATAACAGACCTCGAAAAACATTAACAAAATACATAATTATTCCTGCCGACATCCACAGAGCAAAAGGCCAGGTGTACTTTTTTATTTCGTATCTGACGCCGGATGGAGAAGTGAAAGTCGTTGAGCCGGTAAAATTGAAAGCCATGTATGCCACGACAGGGGGGATTATGAGTAGGAACTCAAGGACTGTGAATATGTCAGTAGCAATAAAAAGTGAGCAGAAACAAGCCCATACGAGTCCAAGAATTGCACCTTTCAGTGTAAATGATCTGAACGGAAGGTAGGGAAGAAGGGCAGGGAAGAGAAATATTCCGGCAATTACACTCCCGATAAGAGGTATGAAGCTCGAAATGTTAAGCAAAGAAAGAATGAGCACTCCGATCAGTATTTTCCACCCGAGCACAAGCTCAAGCGGTGCCACTTTCATCCTTTCAATAAGTGGAAACTCAACAGTTCTCATTGATCTGTCTGCAACATTGCCGTTATCAATGAATTTTTTAAGATCTGATATTTTCACAGGTCCGTAAATAACCGAAAAATCTGTCAGTTTCTTCACTCTGTGGGCAGAAACTCCCGGAGCTCCAAGTTGAGGCAGAATAAGGTTTCTATGTGACACCACAGTTGAAAGCTTTGTCATTTTCACCATTCTTGCGATCTCGCCTGTCCCGAATGTCCCTTTGCCTGCCGCACACCAGACATTTACGCCGTGAGTGTTCAGAACGAGAATCCACAGGTTCATTCCTGACACCGCCTTTCTCACAACATCAAAAGTGAGCTTATAATTGGCCGTCACGATCACCGGCGAATTGGAATCGGGATTTCCCACAGCATAAAGACCCTGCCTGACAGTGTAATGCATTCTTCTATATCCGAGTCGAACCATGAATCCTGAAAAACGGTCTTTTAAGGAAAGAGTAGTGAATATTTTTGGTATCAATATGTTTCCCGAATTGACAAATCCTGAAACATACGGCTGTCTGATTGTATTTATCTGCACCGCTTTCTATCCTCCAAAACAACATAACCGCTTAAACGATTATGCAAAATCGGAAAAATGTCAAGATTCTTTCCGACTGACCACAGGACAGTAATTGTAAGGCATATTGCTAACATTTTTCCGGAAGGTGAACTGAAAGAAAAAAGCAATGTGCAATTTTTGCATATTCCAAAAAGAAAGTTGATCCGAAGGGTGAAGGGAAATTTGTTGGTGGGTTAACGGTTTGCAATATCACTATTGGCGGATTGCAAGCTACATCACTGTCAACCACTACAAAATTTTGAGCGGGGCAGACTTTTTCATATTACCACAGTTCCCAATATTGCTGTGTTTTATTTTTTGTAATTCCCTTTGACTTTATCATAAGATTCTTGATGATGTTTTATTACATCATCTGGTTTCAATGAGCACAATATTTTATCATATAATTCAAATAATTGTCTCGCTGATTTTGGATTATGAGGACTTCCAATCAACAAATCCTTTTTTTCTATATCCCAACCATCAGGGCTTCTGTTAGAATTTACAGGCTTGTTTTTTCCCTGTTCTTCCATTTTTGCACTAGGCATTCTAACTATTGCTAATTGCTGTTTAAGTTTATTTATCTTTAAGATGAAAGTGTCTGAAAAACATTCTTTGGCTTGAGAAATTGTTCGTACAACTTCGTATGCTCCCAATGTCCAAAACCAAGTCCATGAGGAAGCATCACCAATCAACTTTGTATTAATCGTGTCGCCAAATCCTTTGTCTAAATTCTCAAGTATTTCGTCAGATAAGTGTAGTAATAGATTATTCTTATCAGATAAGTAAAAGGAAAAAGCAAGAAGAGGTTCTCTTTCCAGAATATCTTCCTTTGTCGGATTTACTAAACACTTAATATTTCTTCTATCCATATATAGCGACTGTCTTTTTTTTAACATATCACACAACACCTATATAAACGCATTGCGTATATTTTTTCCTTATATGTGCAAGTTTCATAATTCCCTTCCTTTTTCACTATTTGGGTTATGCCTTCAATCGCTCCATGTTGAGTGGTATGTTCCAAAATGGAACTCACCACTTTTTCATCCAGTTCTTTGAGATCATCTCCGTATACTCAGTCGTCCACCTTCATTTTGAACTGTTTCCATTTTGGAAAGAGTTGCCTCTTTTTGTAATTTTCTTCCTTTTTCACTGAACTGAAAAACTATAAGAAATTAAACAACTTTGGTCAAGGAAAAACACAAGCAGTTTATGATTGCGTGGAAAGGTGGAAACTTCTCTTTGTTTCCGGTTAATTGGACAACTTTTCTAAAATAAATAGAATTGTGAAAGAAATTTTGGAGGTGCTTAATGCGTTATTTTCTGTTTTTACTTGTTGCGATGGTTTTCATTTCATGCGGAACGGAAACTAAAAAAACAAGTGACAGCGATTTTTTATCCGATGATGTTGATGTTGCTGATGAATTATCCGACGACCAGTCCGACGACTTGTCCGACGAAGTTTTAACGGAGTCGGAAGTTTTAACGGAGTCGGAAGTTTTAACGGAGTCGGAAGTGTCTGATACGGAGTCGGATGAAACTGTTGATGAGGATGTGTATGTTCCTGTTGCGACTGATTTTGTACTGCTGAAAACCAACAAGGGTGACATCACGATTGGTCTTTATGAAAGTGAAGTGCCTGATACTGTAGCGAATTTTAAGCAGTATGCAACTGACAAATTTTATGACGGGCTGATATTTCACCGCATAGTTCCGGGATTTGTTATTCAGGGCGGAGGATATGATAAAGACCTTGTTGCAAGAGAGACCAGAGATAAAATAGATTTTGAAGGAAGTCCGCTGATCAAGCATATCAAATATGTCGTTTCAATGGCAAGATCTACAAGCATTCATTCCGCAACATCACAGTTTTTCATAATGCTCGACACATTTCCCCACCTTGATTACACAAGTGATGAAGACTTCATGGATAAAGAGAAATTCCCCTGCACAGCTTTTGGAATTGTGACAGATGGCTTTGAAATCGTTGATGAAATAGCTGAAGTCGAAACTGAAACGCAAGGAATGTTCGAAGGAGTCCCCGTTGAACCCGTCATCATTGAAAGCGCAGAGTTGATTAATTAAGGTTTCTATATTTCAAAAATCACAAGGCGGTCATTCATTGAGACGATTTTCATGCAGAACTCTTTTTCTATGTATTTAAAAGTTTCAGGTTGGGCAATGAAAATATGGGTGGGGTCATTTCGGTAATACCATTTTGAAAAGTTTGTCGGTTCCGCATAAATATGAGTCATTATATAAAGTTTACCATTTGGTTTGAGAAGGTTTTTCAGCTTGATCATCTCCTTGTCAGGGTGACGAAAATGTTCAAAGACTTCACAGCAGATAATATAATCATATTTATCTTCAAGTGGCTTTGTGTCAGGATGAAAGAACGGGTCATAAATTTTTATCAAGTATCCGTTTTCCTTGAGTATTTCTGAAATGACAGGAACCCTGCCGCAACCGTAGTCAAGACCTGAGTGCTGATTATTAAAATTTTTAAGAACGGCATTAATTAAAGGAGCTGTAAAATTTCTGTATCCTGCATCATGGATGTCATAGTTATGCAGTTCATACCGCTTTTTTTCAAGCTCTGAAGATAAGTGGAATTTTTCATCCATCACAAATGCCTTGCACTTTTGACAGATGAAAAACCTGTCATCCGCCTTATCAGTTAAATGGGTTTTACAAAGTGTGCAGTTCATGTCGTTTAAAGACCGTTTAATCTGAAAAAAACATTGATACTATATTGCCGATTATCTTATTATCAAGAAGAATCATAGTTGTTTTTATCGAAGTAATTCAGAAAATCAGGGTAAAAGTTGAAGTTCCCCCAAAAAATCTGAGATAAAAACAGAGAGTCTTTTAAAAACAAATACTTAGCTTAAAAAACAAGTGAAACTTAAAAAAATGGGGGAACTTTTTATTTAAAAAAGATAAAATGGAACC
>Ga0209717_1001682_pt1 | contig 23041 bp, 17 predicted proteins | sample AD_UKC048_MetaG_FD_184418 | JGI IMG/M metagenome (GOLD analysis project Ga0209717, IMG submission 184418) | Active sludge microbial communities of municipal wastewater-treating anaerobic digesters from USA - AD_UKC048_MetaG (SPAdes) (version 2) | ecosystem: Engineered > Bioreactor > Anaerobic >... | reverse complement strand
GCGCGCGAGCACCGACATCGGCTACGACGAGCGTTCGCAGGGCACGTTGCAGCTGTTCCGCACGCAGAAGCAGCTCGACGGCACCGGGGCCGACATCGAGGTGCTCAAGCGCTACGGCGTGCGCTACGAACTGCTGGACCGCGCCGGCTTCATCCGCCACGAGCCGGCACTGGCGCGCGTGCAGGACAAGTTCGTCGGTGGCCTGCTGCTGCCGGGCGACGAGACCGGCGACTGCTTCAAGTTCACGCAGAACCTCGCGGCGATGGCCGCGCAGCGCGGCGTGCAATTCCGCTACGGCACCTCGATCGAACGGCTAGAAACCTCGGGCGGCCGCATCAGCGGTGTGGCCACGGGCGCGGGCACGCTGAAGGCCGATGCCTACCTGCTTGCGCTGGGCAGCTACTCCCCGTTGCTGCTCGCGCCGCTGGGCATCCGCATCCCGGTCTACCCCGTCAAGGGCTACTCGATCACCGTGCCGATCACCGACGCGGCCGGTGCGCCCGAATCCACCGTGATGGACGAGACGCACAAGGTCGCCGTCACGCGCCTGGGCGACCGCATCCGCGTCGGCGGCACGGCCGAGCTGGCCGGCTACACGCTCGCGCTGCACGAGCCGCGCCGGCGCACGCTGGAGCATGTCGTCACCGACCTGTTCCCGGCCGGCGGCGACGTATCGCGCGCCGAGTTCTGGTGCGGCCTGCGGCCGATGACGCCTGACGGCACCCCCGTGGTCGGCGGCACGAAGCTGCCCAACCTCTACCTTGCCACCGGCCACGGCACGCTGGGCTGGACGATGGCCGCGGGCACCGGCCGCGTCATGGCCGACCTGATCTCCGGCCGCGCGCCTGCCATCGACATGGCCGGCCTCACCGTCGACCGCTACCCGAACGCCTACGCCTGATCTTCCTCGGCGTTGGCCGGGAACTGCTTGCGCTGCGCCTTGGTGGTGACGACGCTGACGGCAGCGACGCGCACCCGCACCTCGAAGCGCCGCAAGGGCTCCAGCGGCTCGCCGTCCGCGGCCAGCGGCAGCTCGTCGTCGCTCTCGATCTGCAGGTCCTGGAACTTCCAGGTCTGCACCTTCGTGTTCGACAGATGAGTGCCCTTGAGCAGCCTCGGCAGCATCGCCAGCGTGCCGATACGGCCGAAGCGGCCCGCCACGAGCAGGTCGAGCTTGCCATCGGCCACCCTGGCACCCGGCACCGCGGGCATGCCGCTGCCGTAGCTGCGGGTGTTGAGCACCGACGCGAAGATCACCTCGCCTTCGTGGGCCGGCGCACCGTCGAGCGCGATGCGCACGCGGTGGGTTCGCAGCGAACCGAGTTCGCCCATCGTCGCCCAGACATAGCGCGACGTGCCGCTGAGCCAGCGCGGGCTGTCGATGGCGCGGCGGCCGACGGCGGCATCGAATCCGGCAGCCAGGCTGGAGAAGAACGGCACGCGTTGGCGTGGCGTGACGAGCTCGCCCACGTCCATGCGCCGCGTCGGGCCGCGCAAGGCCAGGTCGAGTGCCTTGGCCCACGGCAACTCGGCGACGCCGAGCGCGCGGGCCGTGTCGTTGCCGCTGCCCAGCGGCACCACGCCGAGCGCGAGCCGGTGCGTGAGCAGCACGGGCAGCATGTGGTGCAGCGTGCCGTCACCGCCGATCAGCACCACGCGGCTGCTGCGCGGCAGGCACTGGAGCGTGGCGCGCGAACGCTCGATGCTGTCGGATTCCACCAGTGCCACGCCAGGTGCATGGGCCGCGAGCCAGCTGCGCACCGGCTGCGCTAGCGCAGCCGCCTGTCCGCCCGCGGCGCGCGGGTTCAGCAGAACCATCGTCGGCCGATCGGGGCGATGGATTTCGGGCTCGGGCTCTTGGTCGGTCCGGGGCGAGGGAGTGGCCAGCATCGGCTGGGAAGCCTATCGCAATTTGTGATGCGCTCCACGGGCGGCTGGCCGCGCCGCGCAAAATCGCACGCTTGTCCCACCCCGAGCGAACCATGCTGGTCGTCCACAACCCCGAGCACGCCCGCCACGCCGGCCGCCACGAGATGTTCCGCGGCCGGCTTGTGGATTGCCACGAAGTGCCGCAACGGCTTGACCATGTGCTGGCCGAATTGCGGCGCCGCGGCATCGGGCCGCAGCTCGCGCCCCTCGACATGCATGCGGGCGAGGATGCCGCCTTCGAGGCGCTGCTGCGGCGAGTGCACGCGCCGCGCTACCTCGACTTCCTCGCGCGCGCCTGGGCCGACTGGGTGGCGCTGGACCCGGCGAATGCCGAGCTCGATGCCTTGCCTTCGGTGTGGCCGGTGCGCGGCTTCCGGTCCGACGTGGAGCCCGACAACTTCGCGGCGCGCCTGGGCCTGTACTCGTTCGATGCGGGCACGCCGCTGACCGCCGGCACCTGGATCGCCGCGCGCAGCGGGGCCCACGGTGCGGTGCTCGCCGCACGTGCAGTGGCTTCGGGCTCCGTGCCGTCGGCCTTCGCGCTGAGCCGCCCACCCGGCCACCATGCCGGCGCCGACTTCTTCGGTGGCTACTGCTTCCTGAACAACGCGGCGCTGGCGGCGCAGGCATTGCGCGACAGCGGGCTCGATCGCATCGCGGTGCTCGATGTCGACTACCACCACGGCAACGGCACGCAAAGCCTGTTCTACGCGCGCGCCGACGTGCTCACCGTGTCGATCCACGGCGACCCGCGCACCGAATACCCGTTCTACCTCGGCCATGCCGACGAACGCGGCGCGGGGGCTGGCGAGGGCTGCAACCTCAACCTGCCGTTGCCGCGCGGCACCGGCTTCGCGCGCTGGCACGAGGCGCTGCTCCAGGGCATCGAAGCGGTGCGCATCTTCGGCGCCCAGGCCCTGGTGGTGGCGCTCGGTGTCGACACCTTCGAGGGCGACCCGATCTCCGGCTTCCAGCTGCGCAGCGCCGACTACCTGCAGGTCGGTGCCAGCCTCGCCACGCTCGGCCTGCCCACGGTGTTCACCTTCGAGGGCGGTTATGCGGTGGCCGAAGTCGGCGTCAACGTGGCCAACGTGCTGGAAGGCTTCGCGGGCTGAGTCGCCAGCGAACTCAGTCGACGCGCTCGGCGCCGGTGACCAGCGCCACGAAGCGGTCGATGCCGATGTTGCCGCCCGACAGCGTGACGCCCACACGCTGGCCGCGGAAGCGATCGCGGTGATGCATCAGCGCCGCCAGTGCACAGGCGCCCGAAGGCTCCAGCACGAGCTTCATGCGTTCGAAGACGAAGCGCATCGCCTCGACCACCACAGGGTCGGGCACGGTGAGCACGTCGGTCACCAGGGCACGGATCACCTCGAAGGGATGCTTGCCCGGCGACTGGGTCTGCTGCCCGTCGCAGATGGTGCGCGGCACGTCGATGTGCACGAGCTGGCCGCTGCGCAGCGACTGCTGCATGTCGTTGCCGCGCTCCGGTTCGGCGCCGAATACCGCGATGCCCGGCAGCAGGTGCTTGGCGGCCACGGCGCAGCCCGACAGGAAGCCGCCGCCGCCGGCGCAGACGATCAGCGCGTCGAGCGGCCCGGCATCCTCGATCAGCTCCAGCGCCGCCGTGCCCTGGCCGGCCATCACGGGCAGGTGGTCGTAGGGCGGGATCAGCGAGGCGCCGCGTTCCTGCGTCAGCCGCGTGGCGATCTCGGCGCGGTCTTCCTTGTAGCGGTCGTAGACGATCACCTCGGCGCCGTAGCCGCGCGTGGCGGCGAGCTTGAGCGCCGGCGCGTCGTGCGGCATCACGATGGTGGCGGCGCAGCCGTGCAGTCGCGCGGCCAGCGCCACCGCCTGCGCATGGTTGCCCGACGAAAAGGCGACCACGCCGCGCGAGCGCTCCTCGTCGCTGAGCACGTTGACCGAGTTGTAGCCGCCGCGGAACTTGAACGCGCCCATGCGCTGCAGGTTCTCGGCCTTCATCAGCACCTGCATGCCGAGCAGCTCGTCGAGCGTGCGCGAACTGACGACGGGGGTGCGGTGCGCCACGCCCTTCAGGCGGGCGGCGGCGGCTTCGATCTCGGTGAACTGGAGCATGGTGGCGTCGGTTTCGGCGGGTTGTCCCGGGCGCGACCACTGTAGCGTGCGCCCGGGCGCTACAGTGGCCGCCGGAGGCCCGTATGACGCAGGAGATCCGTTCGCCGATGGCCGCCACGGTGGTCGAGTTCGCAGTGGCCGCCGGGCAGGCGGTGCGCACCGGCGATCTGCTGGCCATCGTCGAGGCGATGAAGATGGAGCACGAGCTGCGCGCGCCGCACGATGCGCGCGTGCTGGCGCTGCTCGCGCAGCCGGGCGAGCTGGTCGGCGAGGGCGACGGCCTGCTGCGCCTGGGGCCCGTCGAACTGCGCGAGTCGAGCGCGGTGGCTGAAGCGCCGGCCGCTCCCGCTGCCACGCTGCGCGCCGACCTGCGCGAATTCCTCGACCGCGAGGCGCTGTTGCACGATGCCGCCCGCCCCGACGCGGTGGCGCGACGGCACGCGAGTGGCCAGCGCACCGCGCGCGAGAACGTGGCCGACCTGTGCGACCCGGGCAGCTTCGTCGAATACGGCGGCTTCGCCTACGCCGCGCAGACGAAGCGCCGCAGCGTCGATGAACTGATCCGCCAGACGCCGGCCGACGGCATGGTCACCGGCCTGGGCAACGTGAACGGCCGGCGTTGCGCCGTGCTCGCCTACGACGCCACCGTGCTGGCCGGCACGCAGGGCCTGCGCAACCACCAGAAGACCGACCGGCTGCTCGGCCTCGCGCTCGACCAGCGCCTGCCCGTGGTGCTGTTCGCCGAAGGCGGCGGCGGCCGGCCGGGCGACACCGACATGCCGATCGTCGCCGGACTGCACGTGACCACCTTCGCGAGCTTCGCGAGACTTTCCGGCCAGCTGCCCGTGGTCGGCATCGCGGCCGGCCGCTGCTTCGCCGGCAACGCGGCGCTGCTGGGCTGCTGCGACCTGATCATCGCCACGCGCGACAGCAACATCGGCATGGGCGGTCCGGCAATGGTCGAAGGCGGCGGGCTCGGCCGCTTCCGGCCCGATGACATCGGCCCGGCCGCGCTCCAGTCGGCCAACGGCGTGATCGACCTGCTCGTCGACGACGAGGCGCAGGCCGTGGCGGCGGCGAAGCGCTACCTCGGCTTCTTCGACGCCGCGCCGCGCCACGGCGAGGCGCCCGATGCGCTGGCGCTGCGCGAGCTGCTGCCCGAGAACCGCGTGCGCAGCCACGACATGCGCGCGGTGATCGCCGGCCTGGTCGACCGCGACAGCACGCTCGAACTGCGTGCTGGCTTCGGCATCGGCATCCACACCGTGCTGGCGCGGCTGCAGGGCCGGCCCATCGGTCTGATCGCCAGCAACCCGCTGCACCTGGGTGGCGCGATCGATGCCGATGCGGCCGACAAGGCGGCGCGCTTCATGCAGCTGTGCAACGCGCACGGGCTGCCGATGGTCTCGCTGATCGACACGCCGGGATTCATGGTCGGGCCCGACATCGAGGCGCGGGCGCAGGTGCGCCACGTCAGCCGCATGTTCGTCGCCGCGGCACACCTGCGCGTGCCCTTCTTCGCCGTGGTGATACGCAAGGCCTACGGACTGGGCGCGATGGCGATGGCGGCCGGCGGCTTCCACGCGCCGCTGGGCATGGCCGCCTGGCCGAGCGGCGAGTTCGGTGCGATGGGGCTGGAGGGCGCGGTGCGCCTGGGCTACCGCAAGGAACTCGAGGCCTTGCCCGAGGGCGAGCCGCGCGAGGCGCGCTTTCGCGAGCTGCTGGCGCGCCAGATCGCCGACGGCCGCGCGCTGAACATGGCGGCCACGCTGGAGATCGACACCGTCATCGACCCGTCGCGCACGCGCGACTGGCTGCTGCAGGGCCTGGCCGGCGCGGTGCTGCGCGAGCGCAGCACGCCGGGCATCGACCCCTGGTAGGCCGCCGCTCACAGCCACGCCCGGCCGACGTAGCATCGAGTTCCCCGACCCCCATTGCAGGAGACATCGCGTGGCTGAGCACGACACCGCCGTCGAAAGACCGACACGCGCCGCCGCCACCGTGGTGGTGGTGCGCGATGGCCCGGTCGGCATCGAGGTGCTGCTGTTGCGCCGTGCCGAGCGTGGCGACCACAACAGCGGCGCCTGGGTCTTCCCGGGTGGCCTGGTGGACGCGGCCGATCGTGCCGCGCTGCCCTTCTGCCGCGGCGTGGAAGCGGCCGATGCCGATGCGCGGCTCGGCGTGACCGCGCATGCGCTCGACTACTGGGTGGCAGCGGTGCGCGAATGCTTCGAGGAGGCCGGCCTGCTGTTCGCGCGCGACCGCGAGGGCCGTGCACTCGCGCCCGATGCCGCGCGAGACGCGCGTCTGCCATCCTGGCGCGGCCCGCTGCAGCGCGGCGAGCAGGCGCTCGCTGCGCTGTGCCATGAAGAAGGCCTCACGCTGGCTGTCGACGAACTCGTCTACTTCAGCCACTGGGTGACGCCGGTCGGCCGGCCCAAGCGCTTCGACACGCGATTCTTCATCGCGCGTGCGCCGCAGGGCCAGACGGCCGCGCACGACGACGGCGAACTCGTCGAGCAGCTGTGGCTCAGCCCGACCGCGGCGCTCACGCGCACCGAGCCGCTCAAGCTGCTCACGCCGACGCAGAAGACGCTGGAGGCGATCGCGCGATTCGACAGCGTCGATGCGCTGCTCGCCTGGGCGCGTGCACCTCGCGAGGTGCCGCTGATCCAGCCGCAGATCGGCACCGGCCGCGACGGCACCCGGCCGGTCACGCCGGACGAACCCGCGTTTGCCGAGCTGCGCCGCATCGACCCCGGCTGCCTGGGCTTCGCCTCGTACGACATCAACCCCGGCGTGGCGGTGCGGCTGTCGGCGCACGTCATCCGCGTCACCGCGCATAACGGCAGCGTGATGACCGGGCCGGGCACGAACTGCTACCTCGTGGGTGGTGGGCCGCGCAACGAGTGGGCGGCGATCGACCCCGGCCCGGCCGAGCCGCAGCACGTCGAGGCCATCCTCGCGGCGGCCCCCGGGCCGATCCGCTGGATCTTCGCGACGCACACCCACCTCGACCATTCGCCGGCCTGCGCCTTGCTGCACTCACGCACCGGCGCCACCGTGCACGGCCGCATCGCCGACCACCCCGAATGGCAGGACGCCAGCTTCGCGCCCGGGCGGCGGCTGGCGGGCGGCGAGCGCTTCGAGCTCGACGCCGGCGTGACGCTCACCGCGATCCACACGCCGGGCCATGCCTCCAACCACCTGTGCTACCGGCTCGACGAGGAGAAGACGCTGTTCACCGGCGACCACGTCATGCAGCTCAGCACCGTGGTCATCAACCCGCCGGACGGCGACATGGCCGCCTACCTCGCCTCGCTGCGCGCGCTGTGCGACGAAGATCTGGAATGGCTGGCGCCCGGCCACGGCTTCCTGATGGCGCGGCCGCGCGCGGCCTTCGAGAAGATCATCGCCCACCGGCTGCAGCGCGAAGCCAAGGTGCTGGCGGCGATCCGCGAGCTGGCCTCGACGGACGAGGCCGTGCTGCTGTCACGTGTCTACGACGACGTCCCCGAGCGCATGCACCCGATGGCATTGCGCTCGCTGCGAGCTCACCTGGGCAAGCTGCGCAGCGAGGGCCGCGCCTGACGGATCAGACGCGCTCGAAGATCGCGGCGATGCCCTGGCCGCCGCCGATGCACATCGTCACCAGCGCGTAGCGGCCATTCACTCGCTGCAGTTCGTACAGCGCCTTGGTGGTGATGATCGCGCCGGTGGCGCCGATCGGGTGGCCGAGCGAGATGCCCGAGCCGTTCGGGTTCACCTTGGCCGGGTCGAGCGCAAGCTCCTTCACCACCGCGCAGGCCTGCGCGGCGAAGGCTTCGTTCGACTCGATGACGTCGAGGTCGCTGACCTTCAGGCCTGCACGCGCCAGCGCCAGCTTGGTCGCCGGCACCGGGCCGATGCCCATGATGGTGGGCTCGACGCCGGCGTGGGCGTAGGCGACCAGGCGCGCGATCGGCTTGAGGTTCTGCGCCTTCACCGCGTCCGCGCTGGCCAGCACCACGGCACCAGCGCCGTCGTTGATTCCCGAGGCGTTGCCGGCGGTCACCGAGCCGTCCTTCTTGAACGCGGCGCGCATCTTGGCCAGCGTTTCCATCGTCGTGCTCGCCTTCACGTGCTCGTCGGTGTCGAAGGAGATGTCGCCCTTCTTGCTGGCGATCACCACCGGCACGATCTGCTCCTTGAAGCGGCCCGCGGCGATGGCGGCGGCCGCGCGGCGGTGGCTCTCCACCGACAGCTCGTCCATCATCGTGCGGCTGATGCCGTACTGCTCGGCCACGTTCTCGGCCGTCATGCCCATGTGGATCTTGTGGAACGGGTCGTGCAGCGCGCCGACCACGTAGTCGAGCATCGGGCTGTCGCCCATGCGTGCGCCCCAGCGGGCCTGCGGCAGCAGGTAGGCGCCGCGGCTCATCGACTCGGCACCCGCGCCGACGGCGACTTCGCAGTCACCCAGCGTGATCGCCTGCGAGGCCGAGATGATGGCCTGCAGGCCCGAGCCGCACAGGCGGTTGACGTTGAAGGCAGGCGTCTCCTTGGGCAGGCCGGCGTTCATCGCGGCCACGCGGCTGAGGTAGGCGTCGCGCGGCTCGGTCGGGATCACCGTGCCCATCGCCAGGTGGCCGACGCTCGCGACGCCGGCGCCGCTGCGCGCGAGCGCCGTCTTGACGGCCAGCGTGGCCAGGTCGGACAGCGGGACGTCCTTGAGCGCACCGCCGAAGGTGCCGATGGCGGTGCGGGCTGCGCCGACCACGAATACGTCGCGGGGAAGGGCCATGGTGATGTCTCCAGCTATGGGTTTGGAATGGGCGCAAGTTACGCCGCAATCGATACAGCGGGCTTACAGGCGAGGCGGCTCGTGGGCTGCTGGGTGCCTCAGCCGCCTGACAGGGCGAGCGGATCGTCGGCGCGGTCGCTGCTGAGGTGTGCCGTGCAGTCGATCCGCAAGGCGCGCGGTGCCATGCCCGGGCCGGCGGCCGCGACGATCTCCGTCACCGACGCATTGGCGATTCGCGCCGGCAACGTGGTGCCCGGCGGCAGCGCCACGCGGCGGACCAGCAGGCTGTGGATGACGAGTCCGTGCGTGACGAGCGCGAACGTGCCGCCGGTCGCCTGCGCGGCGATCAGCGCCGCGTCGAAAGCCCGGTCGATGCGTGCCTCGAAGTCGGGCACGGATTCGCCGCCCGTCGGCGCTTCCTGCATCGCCAGGGGGTCGAAGCCGAGGCTGTCATAGGCGCGGCCGCGCAGGTCGCCGAAGTTGCGTTCATGAAGCAAGGGTTGCGGCAGTGCGGCGAGACCGCAGGCTCTGGCGATCGCATCGGCGGTCTGCCAGGCGCGCGGCAGATCGCTGGACCACAGCGCGCTCAGGGCTTCGGCACGGAGCCGTTCGGCGACGGCACGGGCCTGCAACAGGCCGCGGGGGCTTAGCGGGGTATCCGGCGGCTGCATGACACGAGCCGCATTCAACGGCGTTTCGCCGTGCCGAACCAGAAGCAGTCGCATCGGCCGGCCGGTGGCCGCGACCCGCTCAGCGATGGCGGCGGATCGGCAAGGGCTGGGGGGCGTTGGCTACGATCCGGCGCAGACGCTCGGCGCCGGTGAAGGCCAGCAGTACCGGCAGCAACACCACCGCGGCCAGTCCGGCGGTCAGGAACACCGGGAGGGTGATCAGCAATAGCAGCACCGTGGCGACGTGGCGCCAGTTCAGGCCAGCCTGAGGACCCCCGTGAAACCTGGCGGTCCGGGCGGTCTGGCCGATGGCGACGACTTCTTGGCGCATGGGCTGGCTTTCAGGTTTTTGCTGGTTTCAACCTTAGTGGCATGTGCCCCCCCCGAACAAGGGGGGCATCCACCTTCATTTGTTACGAAGTGTGAGCCATTCACATCGCTGTCATTCGTGGCAACTTCCGCACGGAGGGGCCGAAATGGCAGCCCGAAGGCGTGCTGTTGTGCCGAACGGACAGCGCTTCGGATGTCGACAATGAATCGGCCCGCGCGCGCACATGTGCATCGGGCGAGCCTTGCATTCCATGACTGTCGACATCCGAACCCTGCTGATTGCCTTGATGATCAATCTGGTCACCATCGCGCTGGCCCTGCCTGCCGTGATGGGCCGGGTGAACGTGCCGGCTCGGCATGCCCAGTGGGCCGCGGCACTGCAGGCAGGCGGCTGGGTGCTGATCCTGCTGTCCGGGTTGGTCGAGCGTGGCAGTGCCGTCGACTGGATGCTGTCGTCGGCATCCATGGCCTGCATGGCTGTCAGCCTGGCCTTGCTGGGCGCCGCCTTCGATCTGTGGTGCGGCCGGCGCACGCACGACCGCTGGCTGGTTGCCCTGGCTGTGCTGATGCCGCTGGGTTATGCGCTGGGTTTCTCGAACTACGCCTTCCGTGTCGGCTGGGCCAACGGGCTGCTGGCGCTGCAGATGATCCTGGTGGCCGTTGCCGTGGGCCGGCTGCCGGCGCTGCCGGTGGGTCGCTGGCGCTGGCTGGTCGTCGCCAGCATGCTGGCCCAGGCCGTGGTGACGCTGTGGCGCGGCGTGCTCGGCGCCTTCTTCACCGACGCCTACCCGCGTTTCCTGACGCCGCACCCGGTGAACCATGCCTCGGCGGTGGTGGCGCTGGCGACATCCATGCTGACGCTGGTGGGCATCCTGCTGGCCCACCGCGACGAAGCCGCCCGCGAACTCGAGCGGCTGGCCAGCCTCGACGGCCTGACCGGCGTGTTCAACCGCCGCGCCTGGCTCGACCTGGCCCGGGCGCGCTTTGCCGCCAGCCTGCGCTACGGCCACACCATGGCAGTGCTGATGATCGACATCGACCACTTCAAGCAGATCAACGACGCCCACGGCCACGACGCCGGTGACCGGGCGCTCGAGCTGGTCGCGCGCGAGATGCAGGCCGCGGCACGTGCGGGTGACATCGTCGGGCGCTACGGCGGCGAGGAGTTCTGCGTCTTGATGGCCCAGGCCGACGACGAGGCAGCGCGCCGCTTCGACCAGCGCCTGCGCCGACGCCTGTGCGAGGCCGCACTCGGCGAACTCGGATTCGAGATCGGCTACAGCGCCGGCGTGTCGCACTGCCGCGACGCCGGCGACAGCCTGGACGCGATGCTCAAGCGCGCCGACGCGGCGTTGTACCGCGCCAAGGACGCCGGCCGCGCACGCACGCTGGACACCTCGTTCGGCGTGCTGCAGGCGGCCTGATCGCCCGTCTCACATGCTGCGCCGGTATTGCCCGCCCACCTCGAACAGCGCGGTGGTGATCTGCCCGAGCGAGCAGCAGCGCACCGCGTCCATCAGCACCTCGAACACGTTGCCGTTGGCGATCACCGCCTGCTGAAGGCGTGCCAAGGCCGCCGGTGCCTCGGCGGCATGCCGGGCATGAAAGTCCTGCAAGCGCGCGAGCTGGCTTTGTTTCTCGTCCTCGGTGGAGCGAGCCAGCTCCAGCGTGGTCGGCGTCGGGTCGCCATGCGGGTTGCGGAAGGTGTTCACGCCGATGATCGGGTACTCGCCGGTGTGCTTCTGCATCTCGTAGTGCATCGACTCTTCCTGGATCTTGCTGCGCTGGTAGCCGGTCTCCATCGCGCCGAGCACGCCGCCGCGCTCGGCGATCTTCTCGAACTCGGCGAGCACCGCCTCTTCCACCAGCTCGGTCAGTTCGTCGATCACGAAGGCGCCCTGGTTCGGGTTCTCGTTCTTCGCCAGGCCCCACTCGCGGTTGATGATCAGCTGGATGGCCATGGCCCGGCGCACGCTCTCCTCGGTGGGCGTGGTGATCGCCTCGTCGTAGGCGTTCGTGTGCAGCGAGTTGCAGTTGTCGTAGATCGCGATCAGCGCCTGCAGCGTGGTGCGGATGTCGTTGAAGGCGATCTCCTGCGCGTGCAATGAACGGCCGCTGGTCTGGACGTGGTATTTCAGCTTCTGGCTGCGCTCGTTGGCGCCGTAGCGCTCGCGCATCGCCACCGCCCAGATGCGCCGCGCCACGCGGCCGAGCACGGTGTACTCCGGGTCCATGCCGTTGCTGAAGAAGAAGCTCAGGTTCGGCGCGAAGTCGTCGATGTGCATGCCGCGCGCCAGGTACGCCTCCACGAAGGTGAAGCCGTTGGAGAGCGTGAAGGCCAGCTGCGAGATCGGGTTCGCGCCCGCCTCGGCGATGTGATAGCCGGAGATGCTCACCGAGTAGAAGTTGCGCACCTGGTGGTGCACGAAGTACTCGGCGATGTCGCCCATCACCTTGAGGCTGAACTCGGTGGAGAAGATGCAGGTGTTCTGGCCCTGGTCTTCCTTGAGGATGTCGGCCTGCACCGTGCCGCGCACGTTGGCCAGCGTCCAGGCGCGGATCTTCTGCGCTTCGTCGTCGGTGGGCTCGCGCCGGTTGTCGGCGCGGAACTTCTCCAGCTGCTGGTCGATGGCCGCGTTCATGAACATCGCCAGGATGCTCGGCGCCGGGCCGTTGATCGTCATGGAGACCGAGGTGGCCGCATCGCACAGGTCGAAGCCCGAGTACAGCACCTTCAGGTCGTCCAGCGTGGCGATGCTCACGCCCGAGTTGCCGACCTTGCCGTAGATGTCGGGACGCGGGTCGGGGTCGTTGCCGTACAGCGTGACCGAGTCGAAGGCGGTGGACAGCCGCTTGGCCGGCATGCCCTCGCTGACGAGCTTGAAGCGCCGGTTGGTGCGGAAGGCGTCGCCTTCGCCGGCGAACATGCGCGTCGGGTCCTCGCCCTCGCGCTTGAAGGCGAAGGTGCCGGCCGTGTACGGGAAGCTGCCCGGCACGTTGTCGAGCATCAGCCACTTCAGGATCTCGCCGTGATCCTCGTAGCCCGGCAGCGCCACCTTGCGGATCTTGCTGCCCGACAGCGTGGTGTGCGTCAGCGCGGTGCGGATCTCCTTGTCGCGGATCTTCACCACGTACTCGTCGCCGGCGTAGGCGCGCTGCATGTCGGGCCACATGGTCAGCAGCTTCTTGGCGCGCGGGTCCAGCTTCACTTCGCGCAGTTCGGCCTGCTCGGCCAGGGCGTCACGGGCGCGGTGCTTGGCCGGGATCGCCTCGAACAGCATGCGCGAACTCTCGCGCAGTTGCTGGATCTCGCGCGCCAGCCTCGACTGCTCGCGCGCATGGCGCTTGTAACCGCGCACGGTGTCGGCGATGTCGGCCAGGTAGCGCACGCGCGCGCCCGGCACGATAGGCACCTGGTGGGTGCTGTGGCGCGTGGCCGCCAAAGGCAGCCGGCCCGCCTTGACGGACATGCCGAGCTCGGCCAGGCGCGGCAGCAGCGCCTGGTAGAGCGCCGTCACGCCGTCGTCGTTGAAGCGGCTGGCCATGGTGCCGAAGACCGGCATCTCGTCGGGCTTGACCTTCCAGGCTTCCTTGTTGCGCTGCACCTGCTTGGCCACGTCGCGCAGCGCATCGAGCGAACCCTTGCGGTCGAACTTGTTGATGGCCACGAACTCGGCGAAGTCGAGCATGTCGATCTTCTCGAGCTGGCTGGCGGCGCCGAACTCCGGCGTCATCACGTACATCGGCACGTCGACCAGCGGCACGATGGCGGCGTCGCCCTGGCCGATGCCCGAGGTCTCGACGACGATCAGGTCGAATCCCGCCACCTTGCAGGCGGCGATCACGTCGGGCAGCGCCTGGCTGATCTCGCTGCCGAAGTCGCGCGTGGCCAGGCTGCGCATGAACACCCGCTGGCCCTGTCGCCACGGCCCGATGGCGTTCATGCGGATGCGGTCGCCCAGCAGCGCGCCGCCGCTCTTGCGTCGCGACGGGTCGATGCTGATCACGGCCACGCGCAGCGCGTCGTCCTGGTCCAGCCGCAGGCGGCGGATCAGCTCGTCGGTGAGGCTGGACTTGCCCGCGCCGCCGGTGCCGGTGATGCCGAGCACAGGCACCTTGGCGGCCTTCGCTGCGGCATGAAGTTCTTGCTTCAGCGATTCGCCGGCGCGGCCGTTGTCCAGCGCCGTGATCAACTGGGCGAGGGCGCGCCAGGCGGTTTCCGAGTGGCCGCGCAGCGCGGCGATGTCGGTGGGAGCAAGCGATGACAGGTCCTGATCGCTCCTCATCACCATCTCGCCGATCATTCCGGCCAGGCCCATTCGCTGGCCGTCTTCCGGGCTGTAGATGCGTGCCACGCCGTAACCCTGCAGCTCGGCGATCTCGGCTGGCACGATCACGCCGCCGCCTCCGCCGAACACCTGAATGTGCGCCCCGCCGCGCTGGCGCAGCAGGTCGACCATGTACTTGAAGTACTCGACATGGCCGCCCTGGTAGCTGCTCAGCGCGATGCCCTGGACGTCTTCCTGCAGCGCCGCGGTGACGACCTCGTCGACCGACCGGTTGTGCCCGAGGTGGATGACCTCCGCGCCCATGCCCTGCAGGATGCGCCGCATGATGTTGATCGCGGCGTCGTGGCCGTCGAACAGGCTCGCCGCGGTCACGAAACGCACCTTGTTCGTCGGGCGGTAGTCGGCCAGGGCCTTGTATTCGGCGGAAAGGTCGGTCACGGGTTGTCTCCGTTGGATGTCTCTATTCGACGCGGATGTGGGCCAGCTCCGGGCTGCCCGGCGGGTAGCGCAGCTTCAGGCCCTGCAGCGTCTGCACGATCGCCTGGGCGATCATCAGGTTGCGGTGCGTCTTCGAATCGGCCGGCACCACCGTCCACGGCGCCCACGCCGTGCCGGTGGCAGAGACGGCATCCTGGTAGGCCTGCTGGTACAGGTCCCACTGCTTGCGCACGTCGAGGTCGCCGGCGGCGAACTTCCAGTGTTTGGTCGGGTCGTCCAGCCGCTCCTGCAGCCGCGCGCGCTGCTCGTCCTTCGAGATGTGCAGCATGAACTTGCAGATCACCGTGCCGGTCTCGACGAGCAGCTTCTCGAAGGCGTTGATCTGCGCGTAGCGCTGCTGCGTCTGCTCGGGCGTGATCCAGCCATTGACCACCGGCACCAGCACGTCCTCGTAGTGGCTGCGGTTGAAGATGACGATCTCGCCCTCGGCCGGCACGCGCTGGTGGATGCGCCAGAGGTAGTCGTGGGCGCGCTCGTCGGTGGTGGGCGCCTTCCAGGGCACGGCGTGCACGCCCAGGGCGCTGGTCTGCCCGAACACGCCGCGGATGGTGCCGTCCTTGCCGCTGGTGTCGGTGCCTTGCAGCACGACGAGCAGCTTGAAGCGGCGGTCGGCATAGAACAGGTCCTGCAGCCGGTCGACCTCGAGCGCCAGTTCGGCGGTGCGCGCCTTGTCGCGCGCCTTGCTGCCGGTGGAGAAGGGCTTGGCCTGCGGATCGATGCGACCGAGGTCGAAGCGTCGGCCCGACGGCTTGCCGTTGCCGGCGCTGCGATGCTGGAAGTCGGACAGCGAGACTTTGCTGCGGGCCATGCGGGCTCCCTGGAATGTTCGGGCGTAGTTGACGTATACGTCAATTGGCAGTGTAGCGCCTGCCGCCCAGCAGCGGTCTGATGTCGCCCTGCGCGGGCACCGGGGTTTACGCGGGCTGACGAGACCGAAAACACTGGCGCCCGTGGGCCGGTTTGGCGGCACAATCGCGCCCGTTGGGAGTCGGCGCACGACGCCGTCATCTGGAGAGAAGCCCTTGGGCATTGGCAACGCACCGATCAAGACGCCAGACGGCCAGGCCGAACTGGCGACGCGGGCGCGCCAGCTCAGCCAGCGCCATCGCACCCTGCTGCTGCTGGTGGATGGCCGCCGCAGCGAAGCGCAGCTGCGACTGCTGGCCGAGCGTGCCGGCGTGCCGCCCAGCGTCTACGACGAGCTGCTCGACATGGGCATGATCACCGTGCCGCTGCCCACGCTGCCGATCGAACTGGCTCCGCATCCGACGCTGCCTCCACTGCCGGTCGACGTGACGCTGCCGGACGTCGCACCCGAATCGGAGCTGCCCGCCTCGCGCACGCTGCAGCCGGAGTCGACGCTGAACGGCGACATCGGCAACTACGAACCCTGGACCATGGTCGAGACCGACTACTCGGACCTCGGCGACCTCGATGCGCCGCTCGAGCAGGCGCGCGACCTGCTGATTCGCGCCGTTCGCGCCGAAGCCCCCGTGGCCGGCTCGCTGACGCTGATGCGGCTGCGCCGCGCGCATACACGCGACGAACTCGATGCGCTGATCGACGAAGTGGAAGCCCGGCTGAGCCGGCCGCACCGCACGCTGGCGACGACCCAGCTCTTGCGGCGCGTACGCCGCCTGATCGACGCGCCCGTCGATTCATCGCTCTCCAACTTCTGACCCCGGCCCGCTGCATGACGTTTCTTGCCATCGACGTGGGCAACACGCGCCTGAAATGGGCGCAGTACGCCTCGCCCCAGCCCGGCGCCGTGCTGCTCGCGCAGGGCGCGGTGTTCCTGGAGACCATCGACTCGCTGGCCGAGACCGACTGGAAGGCGCTGCCGCCGCCGTCCAGCATGCTCGGCTGCGTGGTGGCCGGCGAGGGCGTCAAGCGCCGCGTCGAGGAACAGCTCGAAATCTGGGACCTGGAGCCGCGCTGGGTGGTGTCCTCGCGCGAGGCCTGCGGCGTGAGCAACGGCTACGACCATCCCAACCGGCTCGGCGTCGACCGCTGGGTGGCCATGATCGGTGCGCGCCACCGCGTGCTGGCGCAGGGCGGGCCGCGGCCGGCGCTGGTCGTGATGGTGGGCACCGCCGTCACCGTGGACGCGATCGACGTGCAGGGGCACTTTCTCGGCGGCCTGATCCTGCCCGGCTTCGGCCTGATGCTGCGGGCGCTGGAGATGGGCACCGCCGGCCTGAAAGCTCCGACCGGCGAGGCGGTGGACTTCCCGACCAACACCAGCGATGCGCTGATGAGCGGCGGTGCCGATGCGCTGGCCGGCGCCGTCGAGCGCATGCATCGCAAGCTGCGTGAGCGCACCGGGCAGGAGCCGGCGTTGATCATGACCGGCGGCGCCGCCGTCAAGCTTGCGCCGATCACCCAACTGCCGTTCGAGACGGTCGACACGCTGATCTTCGAAGGGCTGCTGCAGTTGCAGGCTCACCGCCTGGCGCTCTGAAGCCGGCGGCCGGGGTGTTTCCGCCTACAGGATGTAGCGCGACAGGTCCTCGTTCTTCACCAGGGCGGCCAGTTTCGCGTCGACCGCCTCGGCATCGATGGTGATGGTGCGGCCCGAGAGGTTGGGCGCGTCGAAGCTGATCTCGTCGAGCAGCCGCTCCATCACCGTGGCCAGGCGCCGCGCGCCGATGTTCTCGGTTCGGTCGTTGACGTCGAAGGCGATCTGCGCCAGCCGCCGGATGGCGTCTGGCGCGAGCTCCAGCGTCACGCCTTCGGTGGCCAGCAGCAGCTGGTATTGCTTGACCAGGCTGGCGTGCGTCTGCGTGAGGATCGCCTCGAAGTCGTCGACGCCGAGCGCACCGAGCTCGACGCGGATCGGGAAGCGCCCTTGCAGCTCCGGGATCAGGTCGCTGGGCTTGCTCAGGTGGAAGGCCCCCGAGGCGATGAACAGGATGTGGTCGGTGCGCAGCATGCCGTACTTGGTGTTGACCGTCGTGCCTTCCACCAGCGGCAGCAGGTCGCGCTGCACGCCCTGGCGCGACACGTCGGCACCCTGCGTGCTGCCGCGCGAGGCCACCTTGTCGATCTCGTCGATGAAGACGATGCCGTTCTGCTCGGCGTTGGCCAGCGCAGCGCTCTTCACCTCCTCGTCGTTGACGAGCTTGGCAGCCTCTTCGTCGGTCAGCAGCCTGAGTGCCTCGGCGATCTTCAGCTTGCGCGTCTTGCGCGGCACGTTGCCGAGGTTGGCGAACATGCCCTTGAGCTGCTCGGCCATGTCTTCCATGCCGGCCGGGCTCATGATCTCCAGCGGCGCACGTGCCTCGGCCACGTCGATCTCGATTTCCTTGTCGCCCAGCGCGCCTTCGCGAAGCCGCTTGCGCATCACCTGGCGCGCGGTGTTGTCGGCCGCCGAGCCGGGCACCAGCGCGTCGAGGACGCGCTCCTCGGCGGCATCCTCGGCGCGCACGCGCTGGCGCTTCATCGCCGCCTCGCGCTCCTGCTTGACGGCCATGTCGGCGAGGTCGCGGATGATCGAATCGACGTCCTTGCCGACGTAGCCCACCTCGGTGAACTTGGTCGCCTCGACCTTGATGAAGGGCGCGTCGGCGAGCTTCGCCAGCCGGCGCGCGATCTCGGTCTTGCCCACGCCGGTGGGCCCGATCATCAGGATGTTCTTCGGCGTGATCTCGGCACGCATCTTCTCGTCGACCTGCTGTCGCCGCCAGCGGTTGCGCAGCGCGATGGCCACCGAGCGCTTGGCGTCGCGCTGGCCAACGATGTGGCGGTCGAGTTCGGAGACGATCTCCTGGGGTGTCATGCTCGATTTCATGGGGCAGCGTTCAGCCGAGAGTCTCGACCGTGTGGTGCTGGTTCGTGTAGATGCACAGGTCGCCGGCGATCTCGAGCGACTTCTTGACTATGTCCTTCGGCGCCATCTCGGTGTGCTCGAGCAGCGCGCGCGCCGCGGCATTCGCGTAGGCTCCGCCGGAGCCGATGGCGATGATGCCGTGCTCGGGCTCCAGCACGTCGCCGTTGCCGGTGATGATCAGCGAGGCTTCCTTGTCGGCCACCGCGAGCATGGCCTCGAGGCGGCGCAGCACGCGGTCGGTGCGCCAGTCCTTGGTCAGCTCGATGGCGGCGCGCACCAGGTGGCCCTGGTGCTTCTCGAGCTTGGCCTCGAAGCGTTCGAACAGCGTGAACGCGTCGGCCGTGGCGCCCGCGAAGCCGGCGAGTACCTGGTCGTGGTGCAGCTTGCGCACCTTGCGCGCCGAGGCCTTGACGACGATGGTGCCGAGCGTGACCTGGCCGTCGCCGCCGAGCGCGACGACAGGCCCGCGGCGCACGCTGACGATGGTCGTGCCGTGGTAGGTTTCCATGGAGATCCCAGATGGCGCCGCGACGCGGCGCTTCAAGTCAGTCGCTCAGACCGAGCGCACTTTCACGCGGGCATGCTCGTTGATGCCCATCGCGCCGAAGAACAGCGCCACCAGGCGATGCGATTCGACGAAGACCACGCTGCGGTTCTCGTTGCGCCGCGCCAGCACCCAGTTCAGCAGGTCGCCAGCGGCGATGAAGTCGACGCGGATGAGCCTGGAGCAGCTCACGTTGACGATGGTCGAGCCGCCGAGCTCGGCTTCCAGGCGCTTGAGCGTCGGGCCGATGTCGCCGACCAACTGGCCGGACAGCTCGACGCTGGCGACCTGCACCGTCGCGGTGGGGTCTTCGTTGAAGCGGGACTCGATGAAGCTGGTCGACACGTCGCTGACCATCGACAGCGGCGGTGACGTGGTGCTCGACTGCGAGCCGCTCACGCGCACCTCGCACTGCGCCGGCTCCCAGGACGGCGGCGACACCTCGTAGGTGACGCAGTAGTCGATGGCCGCTTCGTCGAACTGGTCGGGCCGGTTCGTCATGCGCAGCGCGTCCAGGCGCAGCTGCCAGTAGGCAGGGTCGGCATCGCGCACGCCGGTCGGCGCGGCCTCGGCCAGCACGGCGAACAGCCGCTCGCCGCCCAGCCAGCGCATGTCCAGCTTCTGGCGGATCCAGTTGCGGAACAGTTCGGACAGCTTGGCGGCTGCCTCGGCGTCCATGTTCTTCAGCGCGCTCCAGTCGAACACCCAGGGCAGCGGCATCTGCAGGCTCTGGGACGACAGCCGGGCCACGGCGTCCGCGTCGAGGTAGTCCGGGCACACCCAGCCGACGTTGCCCTCGATGCGGCTGTTGCGCGCTGGGCGATCTTCGCTGGCGGCCTCGGCGACCATGCGCGGCATGGAGAACCACTGCGGCGCCGACCAGCCGAACTGCTGGGCGTAGTCGAGCGCCAGGCTCTCGAACTTGTGCTGCTGGCCGATGGCGCGGTACAGGTCGAAAAGCACCAGCCAGGTCTCGGCATGCGCATGGCGCTGGCCTGACTGCCCGGTGAGGTCGGACAGGGACTGCTCGCATTGCTCGAAATCGGCGTTCGCGAAGGCGATCACCGCCTCGTCGAGCTCCGGGTCGTGGGCGACCTCGCTGACCTCGACGGCGAACGGGTGTGCGAAGTCGCCGGCGCCGCTGTCGAGTGTCAACGGAGACAAGGGTGACAGGCCGGCGCCCATCACGGCCGCGGCAGGAGGTACGGCCGCGGGCGACTGGGCCGGCCGCGCTGGGGCTTCCTCCGCCCGGGCGCCGTTGAGCGGCATGCGCGAGCTCGGCGCTGGCGCGTTGCCGCCCATCGGGACCGGCTGCGTGGGGGCGTTGTAGAAGTCAGGGCCGCGCCGCGGCGGCGAGGCGCCGAAGCCGTCGCCCACCATCTGCTGCTCGATCTCGTCGATCTTGGCCTTGACGCCGGCGTCCTGCTTGGCGCCGCTCTCGGCCACCAGAAGACGGCCTTCGGAGTCGTCGAGCCGCGACGAGCCGCCCAGGGCCGCCAGCTGCTCGGGCGACAGGCCCTCGCGGCGCACCTTGCGCAGCATGTCGAACTCGCGCTTGCGGACGAAGTCGTTGCGCCGCTTGCGCTCGATCATCGCCTTCAGCTCGGACTTGGCGAACTCCGTCTCGCGCGCTTCGTCCGCAGGCAGGCCGATCTCGGCCCATTCCGTGGTCGGATTGGCCACGAACTTGACGACCTTGCGAAAGAAGCTCGTGGTGTCTTTGGGTTCCGACATGACGGTAGGGCGCGCGGGGGCTGAACCAGCCTCAGTCGCCGAACATCTTCTGTTTCAGCTCGCGCCGCTGCTGGGCCTCGAGGGACAGTGTAGCGGTGGGGCGTGCAATCAGGCGCCCCAGGCCGATCGGCTCGCCGGTTTCGTCACAGAAACCGTAGTCACCGGCCTCGATGCGGCCCAGCGACTGTGAAATCTTCTTGAGCAGCTTGCGCTCGCGGTCGCGGGTGCGCAGCTCCAGCGCATGCTCTTCCTCGATGGTGGCGCGGTCGGCCGGGTCCGGCACGATGGAGGTGTCCTCGCGCAGGTGCTCGGTGGTTTCGCCGGCATTGGACAGCAGGTCGTCCTTGAGCGTCTGCAGCTTGTGGCGGAAGAAATCCAGCTGCTTGTCGTTCATGTATTCCGAGTCGGGCATGGCCATCAACTCGGCTTCGCTGAGGTCGCGGCCGGCCTTGGACTTCCAGGCGTTGGCCAGCTTCGGGTCGGCCTTGTGGGAGGGTTTGGGGGAATCGAGTCCGAGGTTGTTCATCTGGCGGGTCGGGGGCCGCGGCGGTGCAAACCGGTCGGCGAATCGGGAGGTTGCCGGCGGCAGCGGGGCGCTGACCGGCGGCGGAGGGGGGTTGCGGCCGGACCGCGAAGACCGCACCACCGGCGCCGGCGCGGCGCTGGGCGGCGTCGGCTGGGGGGCCGGTGCCGCAACGGCCACGGGCTTGGGTGCTGCAGCCTTGACGGCTGGCGCCTTGGCCGGTGCGGCAGCCTTGATCGGGGCGCTCTTGGCCGGAGCGGCCTTGACAGGGGCGGCCTTGGCTGGCGCCTTGGCCGCGGCCTTCTTGGCAGGGGCGGCCGGCTTGGCTGCCGTCTTGCCCTTGGCGGCCGGGGCGGCGGACTTGGCGGCGGCCTTCTTGGTACTAGCTTTGGTGGCCGGTGTCTTGCTCACGGATGTCTCCTCGCAATGACGGTTATACCCCGTCCGCAAGGCGCGGGCGACGGCTGGGCCCGGTTTCAGGCGCCGCGGATTGTAGCCACGCCACGGTCAGACCAGACACTGCTCCAGCCCCTGCAGGAAAACATCGCGCGGCAGGTCCAGGCCGATGAACACCATCTTGCTGGTCTTCTTCTCGCCGGCGGCCCATTTCGGCCCCAGGTCGCTTCCCATGAGCTGGTGCACGCCCTGGAAGATCACCTTGCGGTCGCTGCCTTTCATGTTCAGCACGCCCTTGTAACGCAGCATCTTCGGGCCGTAGACCTGCACGATTGCGCCCAGGAAATCCTCCAGCTTGGCCGGGTTGAAGGCCTTGTCGGAGCGGAAGACGAAGGACTTCACGTCGTCGTCGTGGTGATGGTGGTGCGGGTGGTCGCAGTGCTCGCCATGTTCGTGGTCATGGTCGTGATCGTGGTGATCGTGGCCATGGCCGTCGCCGGAAAGGAATTCCGGGTCGATGTCGAGCTTGGCGTTCAGGTTGAAGCCACGCAGGTCGAACACCTCGGCGATCGGCACCTCGCCGAAGTTGACCTTGCGCTGCGGCGCGCGCGGATTCATGTGCTTGACGCGGTGGATCAGCGCGTCGACCGTGGCGTCGTCGACCAGGTCGGCCTTGCTGATGAAGATCTGATCGGCAAAGCCGATCTGGCGGCGCGCCTCCTGGCGGGTGTCGAGTTGCCCGTCGGCATGCTTGGCGTCGACCAGCGTCAGGATCGAGTCGAGCAGGTAGCTCTCGGCGATCTCGTCGTCCATGAAGAAGGTCTGGGCCACCGGGCCGGGGTCGGCCAGGCCGGTGGTCTCGATGACCACACGGTCGAACTGGAGCTCGCCCTTGCGTTTTTTCGCCGCCAGGTCCGACAGCGTGGTGCGCAGGTCCTCGCGGATCGTGCAGCAGACGCAGCCATTGTTGAGCTGGATGATCTGCTCCTTCGTGTCCTGCACGAGGATCTCGTTGTCGATGTTCTCGTCGCCGAACTCGTTCTCGATCACCGCGATCTTCTGGCCGTGCGCCTCGGTGAGCACCCGCTTGAGCAGGGTCGTCTTGCCCGAACCCAGGAAGCCGGTGAGGATGGTGGCGGGGATGAGAGCCATGGAATCTGCCTTGAAACGTTTGGGGGATCAGGGGAAATGGGGGGCGACGACTTTGGTTCAAGGTAGCAGATGTGTCAAGCGAAGGCCGTGCCAGGGAGCGCGAGCCTTCGGGTAAGCTTCGCGCTCCGGTACTTTCTCTCCCACCTGGGCGATGTCCGACCCTCATCCAGCGAGGCCGCTGCGCTCCGGCGAGCGGCCCGCATCCCCTGCCGCAGAGCGGCGAACCCTGTTCCGCAAGCTGGTCGAATTCGTCTCGCCCGGCCCCG
>Ga0209717_1001675_pt1 | contig 23117 bp, 17 predicted proteins | sample AD_UKC048_MetaG_FD_184418 | JGI IMG/M metagenome (GOLD analysis project Ga0209717, IMG submission 184418) | Active sludge microbial communities of municipal wastewater-treating anaerobic digesters from USA - AD_UKC048_MetaG (SPAdes) (version 2) | ecosystem: Engineered > Bioreactor > Anaerobic >... | reverse complement strand
GCCTCCTTTGCGTTGGAGGCTGTACGTTAGATTAAAATCGATTATTGAGACAGGGTGTGGTTGGGGCTGCGCTTACACTATTAATAACACCCCATAGCGAATACTTACAGTTAGGTAAAACACCCGAAGAACGTCAGATGCAATATCGCGAACTTTTTAGGTTCCATTTGGAGCCGAATGAGGTTGATAACATTCGCAAATCTGTCAATAAGGGTTTGGCTTTGGGGGACGATAGGTTTAAACAAGAAGTTGAAAATAATCTGAAAAGAAGAGTAACGCCTTTGAGCGTGGGGCGGAAGTCGCCCAAAATGGGGTCAGAGTAAAAGTAAAAAAGAAAATATCTCAGATTAAAGTAATCCTCAATTTAATTTCACTCTGACCCCAATTCACGAATTTTACTCTGACCCCATTTTGGCCAATTCACGCCGCCTTGTGCAACGCCTGTTTACGAAACTCCGTAGGTGATACGCCTACTAAGCGATTAAAAAAACGGTGGAAGGCAGATTTGCTGTTAAAGCCTGCTTGCAGCAAGATATCCAATACCGTCATTTCTGCACAGTTTTTGTCGAGCAATAGACGCTTGGCTTCCTCTACGCGATACTTATTCATAAACTCAAAAAAGTTGGTGCCGTAGTGTTTATTGATAACGGCGGATACATCTTTAATGGGTAAGTCGATACGTTTGGAAAACTCTTCAATATTTAAGTTGTGCTTTAAATACAGTTTTTGAACTTCCATTCCGGTTTGTACTTTTTGAATCGCGTCGTCGGTAACTTTTTCGTCAGTTTTTTCTTTTAAAGCTTCCGTGGCTTCGGGTTTGGTGGCGAGCAGTTGATGAGCGTAAACCACGCTGTAGGTAAAAAGCGCATTGATTAAAATAAAACCGACATAGTTGTCGGTAATGCCAAAGGTATCGGCAATAGAGGCATTCGAGAACTCCGCAATCACATGCACTAAGAGCGTGAGGCTCCAGCTCGCTAAAAAGCCATAGGTCAATACACTTAACCAGCCCGGTTCTGTGGGTGAAAAATGGGAGTATTGGTTTTCCAATTGAGTGACGTATTTATGAACTTTAAACACGGCGGCAATAACATAGGCGAGCGGAATAATTTTTGTCGCTGCCCATAGACACTCTACGGTGAATTTATCAAACGCCGAGGTGCTGGAATCGCGAAACCAAATGAGGGCGCGAGTATCTATGTTGAACAAAAATAGCCAAATAATCCCGACGATAATGGGCAGCAAGTGGCCTAACTTATTAACATCCAACACAAAGGCTTGTTGCGTAATGGCGCGCACATATAAGTAGAGTGCGGGGCCTTTTATTAAGAGTGCTGTGGTTAAAAAATACGGCAATAATTTTGTATCAAATACAGTAAAGAAACGGACATTGTTATTCCACAACATCAATACGCAGATTGCACTCACTGCAACCGACAATAAAAACGCCGTGAGTAAAATGCTGGAGGCTTTATTTTTAGCGGGTAAAACGGCTTGAAAAATGGCGAGTAAAATACACTCGGCGGTGGTCATTAGTAGAACCACATCGTGAATGTTAAAAATGTGCTCTTTCATGGCGTACTCGGTTGGTTGTAGCTGCCACTTGAAGTGGCTAATTATTGTGTGTGGGGATTATAGTGGAGGAAGACTTCGCTGTCCTCAAGAAGCCACTAAATCTATCGTCAGGTACTTAATACTAGGTTAAATTGGTAAGATGGCGAGCCTTTAACATATATTCAGTTTGACTAGATCTTTCATTACAAAATCTGACTAAAAAACGCAGGGCTTATGACATTGACATCGCGAGAGTTAAACAGGCTTGCCGAACAATTGCCGGAGTTAGAATTTTCACTGGCAAAAGATTGCGCTTGGTCACACGCTGACCTAGCACAGGCTTACCTCAATGCCTACGACATAAATTTTGCTGAAGAATTCGCGCAGGTTTCCCACGCCTTTGGCTGCGTAAAGACGGCCGGATTCCGCATTTCTACGCATTATTGGTTGCCGGAAAATCCTAAAGGCACATTGGTGGTGGTGCATGGCTATTACGATCATGTGGGCGTATTTGACCACCCCATTCGCTTTGCCCTTGAAAATAATCTTGCGGTGCTCGCTTTCGATTTACCCGGTCACGGTTTAAGTAGCGGGGAGCCTGCGACAATAGATTCCTTCGACGAATACGGCGATGTGCTCGCGGAGATTTTGCAACAAAGTGCTGCCATAATGCCGCAGCCGCTGTACGCTCTTGGTCAGAGTACAGGTTGTGCAGTATTACTGAATTATATGTGGCGCTATGCCATTGAGCGCAATGCAAGCGAACAGTTTTTTAAACTTGCACTTTGCAGCCCCTTGGTGTTGCCACGCGGTTGGCGTGGTGTGCATATGGGTCGCTATGTATACGCAGTATTGCGACATTTTGTTCGCCGCATTGGCCGCAGTTTTGGCAAAAGTTCTCACGACCCTGTGTTTAATGAATTTCTTCATTATCAAGACCCATTGCAAGCTAAACATTTACCCTTGCGTTGGATAGGCGCAATGAAACAGTGGCATGAACGGGTTTTGAATTTTTCACCCTTGCAAAAGCCGCTTTTGATTGTGCAAGGCACGGGGGATATGACGGTGGATTGGAAATATAATTTGCCGCTACTAGAGAAAAAAATACCCAATGCCAAAATTGTGTTTGTTGCTGACGCTGGGCATCAGCTAGTGAATGAGAGCGACATTTATCGCAATCAAGTATTTTCGGCTATTCAACATTATTTTTTCAACTAACAATCATCATTTCATTTTTTGCTAAGGATTTATTTGTGGAATTTCTTCATCTGGTTATAGATTTTATTTTACATATTGATGTCCATTTATCGGAGTTGTTCAGCCAATATGGGTTATGGATTTACGGTATTTTATTTCTGATTATTTTTTGCGAAACCGGCTTAGTCGTTACGCCGTTCTTGCCGGGCGATTCTTTATTGTTTGCTACGGGCGCTTTAGTCGCCATAAGCGGGAGTGCAGGTTTAGACATTAATGTAATGGCACTACTAGTGGTTACCGCAGCCATACTCGGCAATATTGTCAACTACACCATTGGGCGATTTTTTGGGACGAGATTATTTCGTAACCCAAACTCTAAAATATTCCGCCGCGATTATTTAGATAAGGCACATAATTTTTACGAAAAGCATGGTGGCGTTGCAATTATCATGACGCGTTTTATTCCAATATTCCGTACCTTTGCACCCTTTGTAGCCGGCATGAGCGGTATGACCTATCCACGTTTTATTGCTTATAACGTTATTGGCGCGCTCTTGTGGGTGGGGATATTTTTATACGCGGGTTATTTCTTTGGCAATATTCCGAGCGTGCGTAAAAATTTCACCATGGTGATTTTGGCGATTCTGGTCGTGTCAGTTATGCCGATTGCCTATGAAATTTGGAAAGCAAGACGTGAAGCGAAAGCTGCTGCAAAATAAGCAACGCCAACTTCTTATTTCAGCAAAACCGCTGTCAAAACAGCGGTTTTGCTTTATGTGAAATATAAAAATCTGACAGTGAATCAGCAATGGTTTTTCAGCAGTGGCTATGGTGTTTCAGCAGTGATAGTATGGATATAATAATACAAAAAAAGGAGTCGATCATCGTGCATCATTTTTCTTATCTTCTAAAGCTAACGCCACCCAAGTCCATTTTCTTCGGGCTGCTATTAGCACTTCCATATTCTTATGCAAGTGCTGCTGCAGAGAATCCGCCTTCAGCATGTGCGGAATTGTTGCAGCACAAATTTTCCGCAGAGCTAAAGATTGAAATTCAATCCGCCAAACTGAATGAAGTAGAAGCGTTCTGTTCGGTTAATGGCGTAGTCAATTCTCGTATAGGGATTGATGGGAAACACTACGGGATTGGCTTTGAAATGCGTTTGCCTTTGTCTTGGAACGGACGATTTGTTTACCAAATGAATGGCGGCAATGACGGCGCCGTGATTCCTGCGGAAGGCGATGTGTTTGATGGTCGCTCTGCACGTGCGCAAGGTTATGCCGTGCTAAGTACTAACGCGGGTCATGATGGTAGCGCGGCTGAAAACCAGCAATACGGTTTGGCAGCGGGTAATCGTTTTGGTTTAGACCCGCAAGCGCGTAACGATTATGGCTTCGCAACAACCGCAACCATGACACCAATCGCACACCAGCTGCTTAAAACGTTTTATGGCAAAGAGGCTGCTTACTCGTATCTTTCAGGATGCTCTAACGGTGGTCGTCACGGCATGGTCGCAGCCAGTCGATATGGCGATATGTTTGATGGCATTTTAGTAGGTGCCCCCGGTTTTAATTTGCCCAAGGCTGCTGTGCAACACGCGTGGGATGTGCAGAGCACCCAACAGGTAGATCCAAAATTACATAACGCGTTCAGCCGCGCAGACATGCAATTGATGGTTAATAAAATTACAGAAGCGTGCGATGGGCTGGATGGTGCTAAAGATGGTTTGGTGAATAATATTCGCCAATGTCAAAAAACCTTTGATCTAAATAGTTTGCGCTGCTCCGGTGAAAAAAATGCCAGTTGTTTGAGTGAGGTGCAAACCAAATCTTTCGCGCGCTTGATGAGTGGTCCGCACAATAGTAAAGGCAAACAACTTTACAATCACTGGTGGTATGACACAGGTATTGCCGATGAAGGTTGGCGTTTTTGGAAATTTGAAAGCCCTATCCCACCGTGGAATAACAATCCTTTAATTGCAACCATGGGCGCAGGTTCACTTGCCTATGTATTCACAACACCTGCAACCGAAGTTGAAGGCTCGCCGGATAAATTGTTGCAGTTCTTAAGTGCCTTTGATTTTGATCGCGATGCACCAAAAATATTTGCCACTCAAGGCGAATTCAAAAAATCGGCTATGGAGTTTATGACTCCGCCCGATGTTGATAATCCCAAGTTAAAAAATTTCTATAAACATAATGGCAAACTCATCATTTACCAAGGCCAAAGCGACCCGGTATTTTCTACAGTCGATATTGTGGATTGGTATGATAAATTAAATAAAAACTACGGTGGAAAAGCACAAAACTTTGCACGCTTATTTGTTGTGCCTGGTATGAATCATTGCAATGGTGGCCCCGCCACAGATCAATTCGATGGCTTGGGTGCGTTGGTAAGCTGGGTCGAAAAAGGTCAGGCACCCGATGTTATAGCGGCCAAAACAAATCCTGAGAATAAATCACTACCGCCTAACTGGAGCAAAACCCGCTCAAGACCTTTGTGCCCATGGCCGAGTATTGCAACCTATAAATCGGGTGATATTGAATCGGCAAATAGTTTTGCTTGCACGATTGAGTAAATACCCTTTTAAAAAACAGCCGCTGGGATTAATCGCAGCGGCTTTTATTTCCGGTAACTACTCTTTAAAAAGTGGTTCTGGAACAATGATCTCTTGTGATGATTTCAATTTATCGGCAAAAAATTCTCCAATGGTGCCTACAACTTGTGTATTCGTTAAAAATGAGTCATGGCCTCCACCTCTTATCAATATTTTTTTGGCATGAGGAAACTGTTTTGCAGTTTCCAATTGCTCTGCCACAAAGGTACGACCGTCTCTATCACCCATTAAAAACAATGCTGGTAAGTTGGATTTAAATGTTGCTCTGAAATTTTCGTCCAGCTCTTTCACTTTCAACCATTGATTAACATCCGGAAATGGCAAATTGGTACTGCGACCCAGAACCGCTTTGGCAGCTTGTTTCTGTATTTTTTTCCAACGTTTTGAGGAAACGCCCGATGCAGCATCCATTGCATAAGCCATAGGATTAAATTGCCCCAACTGGCCTTTTATCGACATGGAATAAGCTGCTGCTTGTTGAAAGTTACCCACGTACATGGCTTGATAAAATGCCGGTAAGCCTGCTTGATTGTCGGGGTTTTTCAAAAAGATAAAACTGGTAATAAGTTTCACATCCAATTCACTTAGGGTTAGTTGAATGTCCTGTTGAGTCTGTGGATGCTTTACTGAAACCAACTCGGGCGACTTTGCCAATCTTGCATGAACCGCGCGCATCATGTTGATTAAATCAGGCTGATGTATATTCGCTATTTGCGATTGCCAACGTTGATTCAATTCTCCAAGTAATTTGTCACTTTCTGCGGGTAGCTTAATGGTTTGATCCAAACCTTCGCTGGATGCCAATACCATTTTTCCAATAATGTCCGGATGATATTTAGCAGTGGCCAAGGCTAAATGGGTGCCATAACTAATCGCTAAAAAATCCAATTTTTCTGCCCCCAAGACTTTTTGCAAAACAACTAAATCTTCTGCACTTTCCTTGGTGTTGTAGCCATCTAAATCATACTTTTTTTGCTGCCATTCGCTCACACACTCCGGAATGGTTTTCGCAAGATAGGTGTTTAATGATGACTGAGTGAAAGGTTGCATAAAAAGTGGGGTCGGATCACGCTGACAATCATCCAGCTGATCCGACAAGCCTGTACCGCGCTGATCAAATAAAATGACATCGGCTTGTTGTAGCAGTGCCTGAAACAGTACAAAACGTGGATAAGTCGCCGCTTCAGTTGCTGACCCGCCGGGGCCGCCGGATAAATAGACTATGGGATTACCGGGATTTTTTGCCAGCGAAGGTAAACGGACATAGCGCAATTTTAGTTGTCGGGATTTTGCTTTTTCCCTATTTTCCGGCACAGTAAAACTGACTTTTTCGGATTCAATGACTTGCTGTTGAAAAGCTTGTAATTGATAAGCTTCTCGCTCAACATCAGCCCGTAGATTGGCGCTGAATAAAAATAACGAGACACATAAAGTTAGGTAGTATTTCATGGATTTGGCTCTGGGTTGATGAAGATCTAAAAGACTAATCTTCAAACCTAATCTCGACACTATGAAATTCACCAGCTGCATTTGCCTTGCGCGAATTACATTGGATACTTTGGTTTATCGTCTAGAATTCTCCTTATGCCTAGTTTTATAACCTGCTATTTTCGAATCTTTATCTTGTTGCTTCTCACGCTATCAGGTGTGCAATCGGCATTTGGATTTATTAATTTACAAGCTCAGAAGGTCTATCAACTGGATGGCGATGCTATCCAATGCAATCATTCATTGAATATAAAAAATAAATTTTCGCTCTCCGATGTAAAAGCCAATCAGGATTACTGCTTACTAATTGAGTTTGATTTGAACAAAACCACCGACAACCAGCAGTTGTTATTTATCTCTGCGTTGGCATCTACAGAAATAATTTTGGATGGAAAAGCGTTGGCGATGAACGGGCGAGTCGGCAACAACGCGACTACCGAAATTCCAGGCAATATTGAATTTTGGGTTAGTCTTTCACCTGAGCAATTAAATGCTGGGTCACATCGGCTACTGTTAAAATTATCAACCCACAATGCCCCGCCCAACTTAATGCAATATGCTTATGGAATTTTTATTCAGGATCAACAGGAGTTCTTTCATCGCAAGCAATTGATGAATTTATTGCCGGTGTTGTTGGCAGGGGGTTTAGCATTAGTAGCCATAATTTTACTAATATTCACTATCAGCCTTCAGCAAAAAGCGCACTGGTGGATATTTTGTGTGTTGTGCGCATCCGCCAGTATTCTGCTCATGGCTGAAGTCTGGCGGAGTCTACTAGGTTACCCCTATCCATCACACATACTGCGTTTATATGTGATTTTATTTACCGCCGGATTATTCAGCTTATTATTGCCTTGGTATTTTTTGTCTCTCTACCAGATGCGCAGGATTTATATCTGGCTTATAGCTATCACTGGCTTGATTCTGTTCTTGGCATTTTCGCCCACTTCATTTGATAGCAAAGTTTATTTAATGCTATTTTCAGCCTTGACTATAAGTTTAATCATTCATTTGCTGGCAATAAATAAATCTGCCCAATCCAGCATAACGGGGCTGGTGATTATCAGCGTGTCTCTGGTTTTTATTATTTGGCAACGTTTTTATTTTGCCGAGCAAGGTTTTGCGTTGGTTGTTTGTCTTTTGTTGATGTCATTGCTTTACCAGTTGGTACAGCAATTTCGTTATGAAAAAACCAAAGCTGCTATGGCCATTCAATTGGAAAACCAATTGCTGCATAGAAGTTTACAGCCGCATTTTTTAATGAATTCTCTCGCCCTCATCAATGAACTGATTTATCAATCGCCGAAGAAAGCTGAACACTTTATCGAGGCATTGGCAGCAGAGTTTCGCTTACTCAACCAATATGTTCGCCAACCAACTATTAGCCTCTTACAAGAATTGGAACTATGCCATAACTATGTACAGCTGATGACTATTCGCCAACAGCTGCCGCACCAATTAGTGATTGATGGCGATGCCAGCAGCATAACAATTCCGCCAGCGGTGTTACTGACGCTGCTGGAAAATGCGTTTTCCCACAACAAGTATCAACAAGCGGTTCAATTAAATCTTAAGATTGATAAACAAGGTGCATGGGTGACATTAATACTTGAATTCCCCGTTGCACAAGTGAGGCCACATCAAGGCACTGGTATAGGCAATCTCTATATAGAACAAAGTCTGCAACAGGTATTTGCTAGTAAAGCTTCCTGCAAGCTACAAATATTGGATAGTATCGGGTTAGTCAGAATTGAGTTGCCGTTATGAATATATTGATTGTTGAAGATGAAATTTTAATTGCGCAGGGATTAATCCGCAGCTTAAAAGATTATTTTAATTCACGCATAAAACACTTAGATCACTGCGATCAACTTGACGACGCAATTGAAAAAATTCAAACACAGGATATCGATTTGGTGTTACTAGATTTGAATTTATTTGGTCAAGATGGGTTTGATATTCTGCAACTGACTAATGCCTCCAGCTTTCACACTATTGTAGTGTCTGCTCACGCGGATTTAGCGATTCGTGCGTTTGAATTTGGTGTGCTGGATTTTGTTGCCAAACCTTTTACTCAGGAACGGCTGACAAAAGCCTTGCAACGTTTTGACAATAAGTCCTCGCATCATGCCGTTACTAAATCGCTTGCTGTAAAAAAATTGGGTCAGCTGCAACTCTTGGCGATTCAGGATATTAATTATATTCAAGCCGATGGCCATTACAGTTTAATCTGGATGATTGATGGCAGCTCCTATCTACACGATAAATCTATAGAAAGACTTTTAAGTATTCTGCCTAATTATTTTTTGCGAACACATCGATCATTCGCTGTTAATTTACGGCATGTCAAACAAATCAATATTGAAACTGGAGGCAAGTATTCCATCGATACTAAATATTCTATTTCTATACCACTTTCTCGCTCTTGTTATCCTTCGGTTAAAAAAGCATGGAATATTGGGTAATACCGCTAAGTCTGTTATCCGAAGGGCCGATAAGCATCATTAAATCAGATGTTGAGAGGAGAAACAAAAAGGCTGATAGCCTTTGTATAAGGCTATCAGCCAAGTGTAGAAATTATTAAAACAACACGCGGCAACTAATCGTCCCTTCAATACTCTTCAACTGCTCCAAGGCAACTTCATCGTAGGGCGAGTTGATATCTACTACTACATAACCAACCTTATCGTTGGTTTGCAAATATTGCGACGCAATGTTGATATGGCGATCAGAGAAAATATTGTTGATCTTCGACAATACACCGGGAACGTTGGCGTGAACGTGCAATAAACGGTGCGCGTCTGGGTGGCCGGGCAAAGCAACTTCGGGGAAGTTGACTGAGCTGATGGTGGTGCCGTTGTCGGAATATTTAATTAATTTTTCCGCTACTTCAATACCTATGTTGGCTTGCGCCTCCATGGTTGAACCGCCGATGTGCGGGGTCAAAATTACGTTGTCCAAACCGCGCAATGGGCTCACAAATTCGTCGTCGTTCGCTTTTGGCTCTTCTGGGAATACGTCGATAGCTGCACCCGATAAGGCACCGGATTTAATCGCGTTTGCTAAGGCTTCAATGTCCACCACAGTACCGCGTGAAGCGTTGATAAGAATCGCGCCTTTCTTCATCAAGCCAATTTCGCGCGCGCCGATCATATCTTGCGTGGCGTGGGTTTCAGGAACGTGCAGGCTGATGATATCTGAGGTAGCTAAGAGCTCATCCAAATCGCGGATTTGGTTCGCGTTGCCTAATGGCAATTTGGTGATGGTGTCATAGAACTGAACGTTCATACCCAAAGATTCGGCGAGTACAGATGTTTGGCTGCCGATAGAACCATAACCGATCAAACCTAAAGTTTTGCCGCGAATTTCAAATGAACCCACCGCAGACTTATCCCAACCGCCGCGATGGCAAACAGCATTCTTTTGCGGAACGTTGCGCAATAACAAAATAGCTTCTGCAATCACCAACTCGGCTACAGAACGAGTATTGGAATAAGGGGCATTAAATACGGCTACACCGAATTCTTGTGCCGCTTTCAAATCTACTTGGTTGGTGCCAATGCAGAAGCAACCGGCAGCAACTAATTTGGGCGCGTTTTCAAATACGCGGCGAGTTAGTTGGGTGCGTGAACGCAGGCCCACAAAATGCGCATCTTGAATTTTCTCGATGAGCGCGTCTTCATCCAAAGCGGTTTTCAGGTATTCGATGTTAGTGTAACCCTGGTCGTTCAGCACTTGCACAGCAGACTGGTGCACGCCTTCCAGTAATAGAAACTTGATCTTGCTTTTGTCTAAGGACGTTTTGCTCATGGCAACCTCGGAGTAGTGGATTCGCAGGGCCGGGGATAACCGGCACGCTGGAACGGAGAGATGGAAAAATTTGGGCGGCATAATAGCACAAAGCAGCCAGCGCGAGGCTTGTGGGGAGTGGAAGCTAGGTGATTAACCCAAAAAAAACGCGCTCCGGAGGAGCGCGTTTAGTCGTGTCAGTGGTGACATTGTTTAATGTAACAAGACTCCTAGTGCTTGGTAATTTGCGTTTTGCCCGATGGGTTGCTGATTACGTAAGTATTTCCGTTCTGAACAAACACAAAACGTGGATTAATAAGTCCGGTTGCCAGTGTTGTGACTGGCGCGAGAGTACTTAGGCCGTAAGACGCTAATTTGTTCTCGAAGGTAATAACCATCGCGAGGTTTTTATCGGCGTTGAAGGCTAGATCAGCAATACCGGTATTGGCTACCAAGCCTTGCACATAGGTCATATCGGCGGCAAGGAATACATCCCCGCCACGGGTAATCACATATTTGCCATCGGGCGTTGCCCAAACATTACCATCCATTCGGTGGTCGCCGTGGTAGGGCGAGTCGCCGAGTGCGGTAATACCCGTACCGCTAACATCGAATTTTTCGATATCGGAGGGAGAAGTATCAGTATTGGCTGCAAATACCCATTTTTCCGATGGGTGCAGATACAGGTGCGACATCATACGGATAAAGGATCTACCCACTTCAGTGCCGGTATCGGCGTCATAGGCATAGATATTGGTCCATTGGTTGGAACCGCTAGAAATAATCAATTTGCCTTTCGATGTAATGGCTAAATCGTAAGGGTCATCAATGAGGGCATAGGTGCCTTTAAGACTACCGCTCGCTAAATCAATGATTCCAATTGCGCCTGAAACATCACTGGTTGAATAGTATTGGTGGCCTTGAGTGAGCGCCACATAAAGCTTGTTCCCATCAGGGGAAATGACCATCTTCTCGGGCATTTTATCGAAGCTAAAGTAGCGAAGAGCTTGGCCTGTCGTCATATCAATTTGATAAATACGCTTGGTCGCTCTATCGCTGGCATATAAGCGTGAGTTCTTCTCGTCACTGGCGATGGCGTATGCGTCAAAGTCAAATAAATAAGGTGTCGCTGGTGCCAAGGCTGTGCCGCTATCGAACACATAAACTTTCACGGGCAGATGCACGCTAAGGCTTTGGTCGTCTTGATTGCGGACAAAAATAACCGCGGTATGAATACCTTTAGATAAATTCAAGGCTTTGCTGTTAAGCGATAGGTTAATAGCTGTGTTGTCATCGGTATTGCCACTGGTTTTTGAAAGGGTAAGCCAATCTACATCGGGCTCCAATGACCAAGCAGTTTTGATTTTGCTATTCACTTTGAAGCTTTGTTGGGTCGTCAGCGACGTTGAGTCTTTCAAATCAAAAGCGAGAGCGTCTTGGGATAGAGTAATGGTGTGGCCTTCTTCAACGGTCAAAGTCACACTCACAGATTTTTTCAGGCTCTCAGTGTGCGTCCAGAAATCTACGGTTGCTGTATAGGTACCGGCGGGCATGGCTTTTTTTAGGCTGAAAGTTGCAGTACCGTCAACACCATTCCAGCTATTGATGACGTTAAGCCATTCATCTGCGCCGCTGCTGATTTTGTATCCGTAGCTGAAGGGAGCTTTCGAGGAGCTCATCTTGATACTGGTAGCTTCAGGTAATGTTTTACCTGTTTTAGCGCTAAAACTAACGGAAGTCGTCGCTATGGTGAAATCTGGTGCTTTCACCTCATAGGTCACATTGATTGTTTTGGGGCTGCCAGAGATTTGCGAGTTACAAGTTTGGTCTTTGCAGGCGCGTACGGTGACCACACCTTTATGAGTACCTACAGGGAGCTGATACGCTGGGGTAGGCACAAGATAGAGCGTGCCGGAAGTATCGCTATCAATACTGACGGAAGCACTTTGGAATAAATTGGTTTGGCTAATATCGACCACCAAATAAACCGTGCTTTTTGCATTTTTAATATTGCCAGCTATTTTCACCGTATCGGGGCTAAGGCCGCCGATATCACCCTGTAGGCTAATGGTGTTTTGGCCTATGGTAAAATCGCCGCTATTGGCGTTATTACTATCATTGCTACCACTGCCATTACTGCTACCGCCACCACCGCCGCCGCAGGCAGTTACGATTCCGGTGAATAAAATCAGTCCTATGAATTTAGAAAGCGTCATTGCACACCTTTAAAAAGTTGTTGGATGAAATAATGATTGGTTTTATTGCATCGAGCGGCTGCTGACAGCGCGGGGGAGATGAAACAAATCCGTGTAAGTTGTTGGGGCAAGTGCAGGTTGCCCTGATGCGGTTAATTGTTCTACGTCGTATGCAGAACCGCCGCGTAATTCTATCGTAAATCAAAATTATAAACGGCGTATTTAGCGGAAATTATCAATCCATACCGCATTTTCTAACGACAGACCACTCTCTACTTTTGTTTTTTTTGCCAATTCAGATAGTTTTATCTATCAACAAAACTCCATGCGTTGAGCTGAGTTAATCGACAAAAAATTTCCCCTATACCCCTTGCCAACTGTGTATATCTGTATATACACTGTGCATATCTTATATATACAGATAGAGGTGTGCGTGACCGACGAGTTGTTTCTCTCGCAAAACGATAGCCGCCCCATGTACTTGCAAATCATGGCGCAAATTAAACAGAAGGTTCGTGTGGGCGATTGGCCTGCAGGTCACCCTCTGCCTTCCATTCGCGAATTGAGCGCAGCGACCAAGGTCAGTGTGATTACGGTTAAGCGGGCTTACACCGAATTGGAAACCGAAGGTGTGATTGTGACTCAGCCGGGGCGCGGTTCATTTGTGACTGGCGCGACGGATATGCAGAACGAACTCGCCAGAATTGAACTGAACAAGCACGTGGATGGATTGATTGAAAGTGCACAGGCAATGGGTCTGGGTGAGAGCGAGATAATTGCACTTATTCAACAAACCCTTGCCGAGCGCAAACAGCCATAACAATTTCATTGGGGCATTAAGATGCAAAACGCATTTGAACTGAAAAACGTAAGCAAGCGCTATTCAGAGTTTTATTTGGATAACTTGAGCCTGCAATTACCTGTCGGCCAAGTCATGGGCTTGGTGGGTGTTAATGGTGCGGGCAAATCCACTACCTTGCGCTTGTTGATGGGCTTAATTCAGCCAGATACCGGTAGCGTGGATGTGTTGGGTTATCGCCTGCCGGAGCAACAAGTACTTGCGAAACAAAATATTGGTTTTGCCTCTGATGATATGCGCCTCTATAAAACCGAAAATTTGCGTTGGCACATGCAACTTATTCAGTCCATTTTTCCGTCGTGGGATGCAACCTACGCCGAGCATTTGTTAAAAGTATTTGATCTTAATGCAGAGCAAAAATTTAAAGGCTTTTCGCACGGCCAGCGGGTTAAAGCGTGTTTATTGTTAATTTTAGCGCGCAAACCAAAGTTGGTAATTTTAGATGAGCCTACTACGGGTTTAGACCCAGTTGCGCGCGAAGAAGTCTTATCGGAATTGGCAGAAATTCTGCGCGATGAAAATCGCAGTGTGTTGTTCTCATCGCACAATACCCAAGATATTGAACAGCTATCCGATTCCATTACCTTTTTGCACAAAGGTAAATTATTAGATTCGCAAGATAAAGAAACTTATCTTGATCGTTGGCGGCGAATTGTGTGTACGGGCGATATCAATTCTTCTGGCTTAGGCATTAATTGCATAACGGATATTAAACGCAATGGCTCGCTCAATGAAATTATCGTTAATCAATACGATGATTCAATTCTTCCCCAATTAAGCGCGTTAGGTTTGAATGTTTCCAGTGTTGATCGTATGTCACTTGAAAAAATCTTTGTTGCCAATGTGAGAGCAGGAGCAAAAGCATGAGCTACAACTTGAATATTCCCTTAATTAAAATTTTGGTTAAAAAAGATTGGTATCTTACGCGGAAGTTTATGGCTCTCTATGTGGGTGGGAGTATCTTTGCATTAAGTTTTATCAGCTTGGGCGAATGGCAATTTGTTATGGGGGTTACGTTATTAATGTCTATGGTAATAGGCATGGCGAATCATCTTGTGACCATGACTATTGTTAATGAACGCAAAGAACAAACCTTGCCCTTTATAATGAGCTTACCCATTTCGCCAACGGATTATGCGGTTGCTAAATTAATTGCGAACAAAAGCTTATTTTTTATTCCTTGGCTGGCCATTTTAATCTTGACTATTGGCGTTTTCACACTCTCTGCGATTCCCGATGGATTAATTCCTTTAAGCACCATTATATGTAGTTATCTTCTATTAAGTTATTGTTTGGTGTGGGCAGTAGGCATGATAGTTGAAACAGAAGGTGTTGTTATTCTGGTTATGGTGGTTTTGAATTGTTTAATCGGGCCGTTGATTTATATATTAGGGTCAATCAAAGATATTTCCAGTCATTTTCAAAGTGCTACGCAAGTATGGAATAGTGCATCAATTGGTGTGCTCGCATTGGAATTTAGTTTAATTATTGTGTCATTGGCAGTTGCTTTTTACTTACAGGCGCGTAAGAAAACCTTTCTATAAATAGCGCTCGCTTAAGAAGGGAATCGTCATCTTCGCTGCGCGAGCATGACGACTCCCTGTTCATATTAATTTTATTTAAAAGTTGAAGTCGATTTTTAAATTCCTGTAATTTTTCATATTCGGTGGTCACTATGAACTCCACGGCTGAGTCACGTCTGCAAGATTTACCTATATTAAACACACGCTTGCATTACATGGATAACCTACGCGCCTTAGCTATGCTCGCTGGCGTATTTTTTCATGGTGCTTTGGCCTACAGCCCAATGTTACATAGTCTTTGGCCTGCGGCGGATGCACAGCAATCGCCCATTGTTGATTATATTGTTTGGTTTACCCATCTGTTTAGAATGCCGCTGTTTTTTTTGATCGCCGGATTCTTTGTTGCTTACCTTGTTCAGAAGCGCGGCATGGGCAGCATGTTAAAAAATCGCGCGCTGAGAATTCTATTGCCGTTAATTATTTTTCTGCCGCTGTGTATATGGGCAGTGATTGCGCCGCTGTTAGCGGCGGTACCAAGCGTACACGCAAAATCGCCAGTTATGGAAATGATTGTGACAGCCATGGCTAACCCCGGTACGCCACCGCCACCGCCCACGACTATGCATTTATGGTTTTTATACAACCTTGTTTTCTTTTGTGTATTGACCTGGGTTTTACATTATGTGAATTGGCAATGGTTGCGCGCCTATTTTAATCAAATAACACCAGCGCTTTTTCTTGCTATATTTCCGCTTTTGCTAGTCCCTGCCTTGCTGTCGGTTGCAGCACCTCTGCCTGCACCCGACAGTTTTTTACCGCAGTTGTGGTCCTTCGGTTTTTTCGGGCTATTTTTCGCATTGGGTTATTGGATTTTTAGTACAGAGAATTTTATTGACCGCTTTAAATCCTATGGCTTTATGTTGTTGATAATGAGTGTGGTGCTTTATATTATTTTTTACTGGCTGATTCCCAAGCATTTCATTCTCGGGCCTTCGCCATTGGTATTCTGGAAGAAATTAGCAGTGGCTTTATGCGAAACTTATATTTCAGTTTGGATGAGTTTGGCATGCTTGGTATGGGGTAAAACCTATCTCAATGTTCACAACCGATTTATGCGTTTTATGTCTGATAGTTCGTATTGGATTTACATTGTTCACTTGCCACTTATATTTGCGCTGCAATATCCCATGATGGATAAAGACTGGAGTTTGCTTGCTAAATACTCGGCGACTATGACGCTCACTTTAGCAGTGGGTGTGCTGAGTTATTTATTGTTGGTAAGGTGGACGCCCATAGGCTGGATGCTAAATGGCCGCCGATAAAAACTATTTACGTTGCTTCTGCGACATTAAGATGGCATAAGCTGCCTCGAAAACGTTTTGACTTATTTGTTAAATGTAATCCCGCTTCGGCGGGATTTTTTATTGCTCGGCAGAGGTTGTGTTCATTGGCTATGCTTATTCCATTACGACTTTAGGGAAGGATGACTTTTGCTTAATTTTCTACGTCGCTCTCTTAGTAACCCTAGCGTGCTGATGGTAATTCTCATTGCCGCGACGGTAGGTGGCGTGTTGGGTGTGATGAAAGTCATTATCATTGAGCAAGACAAGCTCTTTGTTCTGCACTCGCAGGAAATGGTGACCTCTGGCCTGAAACAGCGGCGTGAACAGCTCGTGGGAGCGCTCAGGGAATATTCGGTTTGGGATGCTATGGCGGAAAATGCCAATGCCGAAACCTTAAACAAAGAATGGCTTGAATCCAACATGTCTGGCTCCGCCTTTGCCAACCAGAGTATCAATATTGAGGCCATTATTGATCGCCAGACAAGTATCAATTATTTACTTCTTGACGGAGAGTTAGTTCCACCCAGCACCAAATCTAAAGTGCTAGTGCAGCTTGTAAATAGCCTTTACCCCGTTGCTCAACGCGCAAACCCTTATCTCAAAGAGGCTACGGCGATGGGATATGTGAAAGTCGATGACGATGGTGCCAGTGTTTATTATCTGGTGATCATGGAACCAATTGTGCTCGAAAATGGCACTAATGTGCCGTCAAATAGTCAGTTTTTGCTTTTCGCCTCAGCGTTGGATAAAAAATGGGTTGGCGCGCTAGGTGCGAATTTCCGTTTGCGTAACCCAAACGTTACAGAAACCAATCCCGGAGCTCAGCCCCATGTCGCACTAACCGACGCTCAAGGTAGGTTACAAGGTTATTTGGTGTGGGCGCTGGATATGCCTGGCCACAGAATATTTATTGCCACACTCCCTTATGTACTTATTCTGCTGGGTGTTTTAGTGAGTATTGCGATTCTGCTTGGGCGGCTAGCTTCGCGCTTACAATCTAGCCAATTGGCGCAGGCGGTACGCTTGGCCGCTCAGGGTGAAGCGCTACGTAGTTTGGCATTGAGTAAAGATGCTGTTCCTAGCTCGCAAGCTTACGCAGAAGCAGCCGCGGCTTTGGCAAGAACTACCTTACAATTACCGCATTTATCCGTTTGGGAGCTGAGTGAAGACCGCCAAACACTCCTTTGCAAAGCATTGAATGAGCAGGCTCGTCACCTTTCTGTATTTGGTAGTACGATTAAGCGCGACCACGCCCCTTGGCTATTTGATGTGCTTGATCGCAAGATTGGCTTGGTGTTACCTCAAGTCATGCGTACCGAAAACCCTAATTACTGGGTAAATATTGGGGGCGCAGGCGCGATTTTGGCAATGCCGACATTAGTGCGTGATCAAGCCATAGGTTTGGTTTTAGCGATGAACCATTGGCCACGACAATGGCGGCCCGATGAAACAAATTTTTTAGCGTCAATTGCAGATATGTTAGCGCTTTCTATTGAATCTCAAGCCCGCAAGCGCGCAGAGCAGGAACTGACACAACGAATTTACTTTGATGAACTTACCGCCTTACCTAACAGAGCCTATCTGGGTCAGCAAGTTCAAGATCTCATTAACAGCCTGCAATTCAGCGGGCAATATATCTGCGCACTCGTCAGCCTTGAAGGCTTGGTATTAGTGAATGACAAATACGGAGTCGCAACGGGTGACCAGCTTTTGGTGGGTGTCGCTAAACGGTTAGAGCACTTTTGCGGGCCGACAGAGCTGATTGGGCGAGTGGGCGACAATCGTTTTGTGCTCATTTTGGATTTAGACCGGGGCGTTAATTTAGAGCAGCGTTTGGATATGCTGTTTGGCTTTTTCTCCAGCCCGGTCAAAACTAGCGATATTTCTTTGTTAACGCGTTTCAGTGTTGGGGTAAGCCGATTACAGGCGCGGGATGTTTGGGCGCACGTGTTACACAATGCAGAAATTGCACTGCATACTTTTTATAAGTTAAATCGTGAAAATGGTTGGCTGGAATACAGTGTTGAACACCATGCAGCCGAACAAGAAGCCCTCGCTTTGCGTGAAGATTTGCAGATGGCTTTGGAGCGAGATGAATTATTTATTGTTTATCAACCCATAATTTCCTTAGCAACCGGATGCATTTCTGGTGCTGAAGCATTAATTCGTTGGCAGCATCCGGCGCGCGGGCTCATCAGCCCTGTGGTTTTTATTCCGCTGGCGGAAGCATCGGGTAGCATTTATTCCATTGGCCTATGGGTATTGCGTCAGGCGGTGCGACAAATTAAAGCATGGCAACAAATGACAGAGGAGCCGCTCACCATCTCCGTGAATGTTTCAATGCTTCAGTTGGAGCAGCGTAGTTTCGCTGAAGATGTCTGCCGTATTCTGCAAGAAGAAAATGTGCCATCGGTTTCGCTTGAGTTGGAAGTAACAGAAGGTATTGCACTCAGCTCTGCGCCCGAGGTGGAAATGAACCTCGCCTATCTTCGCGGCAGTCGAATAAAGTTGGCGATTGATGATTTTGGTACGGGCTATGCGTCCTTCAGTTATTTGCGCAGGTTTGAAGTGGGAAAATTAAAAATCGACCGCATGTTTTTAGAGGGTGTACCCGATAAAAAGCGCAGCACCAATCTCGTCAGAATGATTATCGCTATGGGTCACACACTCAACGCGCAAGTCACTGGCGAAGGAATAGAAACCGAAGCACAAGCCACCTTCCTACGCGAAGCAGGCTGTGAGTTTGGGCAAGGGTTTCTGTTTGCTCGCCCCTTATCGGTAGAGAATTTTTCTAAACAGCTTAATGAAATTTATCGGGTGTCTTAAGTAAACGCGTGTAGCTTACAAAAAATTCCGCTCACCCTGAACGCGAAGTAGTTGAAGAGTGCGGTTGAACCTACGCAGCTTCGGTCGCAGGGCGCCTTAGCAATTGTGTGTGAGTCATTATGAAAAATATATTCACTTTCTTGGTCTTCGCTTTGACGGTGCACTCGTCTTTGGCCGCACCTGAAAAAGTGTTGCTGGCTGCAGAAGATGACTGGTATCCCTATTCCGCAAAAGTTGGCGAGCTGGTTGAAGGGCGTTCAGTCGATATCGTCAAAGCGGCATACAGTGCAGTTGGTGCGGAACTTACCTTAGATATTGTGCCCTTTAAGCGAGGCTTCATTCGAACCAAGGAGGGAGTTTATGCGGGTGTATTTAATGCGGGTGTCAATGATGACGTGAGAAAAAATTATTTGATTCCAAAGAACACGATTGCGTTGAGTGAGCAGGTGGTGGTTGCAAGGTTCGGCGAGCCCTATCAAGATAAAGTATCATTCAATAACAAGCGATTGACACTGACTCTTGGATATACCTACCCTACCGAGATCACAGACGATCCTCGCAATCAGGTTCAGCGTACGGTTGGGGATATCAATAATCTGAGAATGATAGGCACTGGACGTGCAGATTTCACCATTATCGACCGGCTTGTTTTTTTATCAATTCTAGACAAGGAACCAGAACTTAAGAATAAGCTGACGATTGTGGGTATGCTTGAGCCCGATAAAATATATGTTTTGTTTTCGAAAACCGAGAAGGGAAAAAGAGCGATGATTTTGTTTGACGATGGCATGGATATCATTAGCAGCAACGGAACCTTAAAAACAATTATTGATAACTGGGAAATCAAGCTTCGCTGATTCTCTGCACTTAAAAGGTGCCGCTATTGTGCCTCAGTAGCGCACGCATCCTTGCGTATTTCACATCTAAACTAACCGCCTTAATGCCAAAAGCACCAATTTGCTAGTTTAATTCATTCCTACCCGCTCACGCTGAGCGCGAAGCCGCCGAAGGTTGTAGATCGGCGGCTTCGCTAATTAATGCTTAGTGCATTGCATCAATAAAATATTCAAACGTCGGTGTAGCCATTTCGTTGTGGGTTTCTTTTAACTCAATATTTTTTATGTCGAGTGTTGAGTTATTTAAACTCTGCACGCGATTAACAAAATCTAGGTTGGTAATATAATTGCCTTGGCGTGTACCTGAGGTAAAAATAGAAATCGTTTCAGATTTTGGTTGCGCTAAAGCCGATTTCACTTTTTCTTGGATCTCCGGTGAGTTTGCCCAGAAAGCGCCGTCACTCAAAGCGTAAGTACTAAAATAAGGTTTCTTCTGGGTTTCCTGACTCAACAATATTTCGCCCACAGTTGCACCCAGTGATGCACCCCAAAAAATACGATTGGCGTTGGTGCGGTATTGCTTTTCAATATGCGGAATAATTTCTTCTTTCAAGAAGCGAATATAAGGCAGTGCACCCGGCAATCTGTAATCCACCATGCGACGATCTTCTGGGCCTTGCTCAATAGCAACAACAATAAAGTCTTTGTGATGAGCTTCTACTGCTTTGTGAAATTCCTTCACCCACTGACCATCAGTTAAATAGAGAACCGGATATTTTTTGTTTGATGTCGCGTAGTTCGGTGGCAAATAAACAGAATAGGGGTATTCAATGCTGGTGTGTTTGGATTTGTACTTTAAACCATCGGTAAACTTACCTTGAACTTTATAATCGGCTATGGGTATCCAACGTGAGCTCATAAAAGCGCCGCTAGCTTTAAAAGCGCCATTGCCAACAGTGACCTCAAACTTACCAAAATAAAATTGGTCGAAGTGTAATTGAATTTCAAAGGGTGTATCGCCGTGGAATGTGCCTTTAATCGTTTTATTAAACGTATCTACAGCAATCAGTTGATAATCCTTGGTTTCATAAACTTTGTCATTCAGCGTGAATTTGGCGTACTGAGGGCCGCTGAAATTCATCGTGAGTTTAGAGCCTGGTTTTAAATCTATATTCTTTTCATTGGCGCTGATATTTTGAAACATTAAATCCAGATTGGAGTTGGGCAAGCCTTTAGCCATCATATCCAATTTGGTATCGGTGGATTGGAATGTGCCTGCATGACGGTAGTGAAGTAAACCAGCCATACTATGGTTTTGGTTGACATCAACTTCAAAAGTACCAGAGTTAGGTGTTAAATAAGTGAGTTGTGTTTTGACAGTCACTTCTAAATTGGCACCGTTCTCTTGCACTTTTATTTGCTGAACAATGTCACTCTGGTTGCCCTTAATATCCACTTTGTATTCTGAGCCCCACGCAAAGCCGTTGTAGTCGCGGCCATCAATAAACAGGCGATCTGCAAAAAAATAATATTTAAAGCTGCCATCGCGAGCCAATCTTGGGTCCGCCCCTTGGAGCAGTTCGGTTTTCGTAATGTCAAAGGCGAGTGCAGTTCCTTGCAAACTAAGGGGTGCACTCTTGTTTGTACTTTGATTGGCAACATTTTGTTTTTTATTTGAATCGGTATTATTACTAGTGCAACTCGACAAGAACAATAAAAAAGCAGTGGCGAGTAAGCCGAAGCGACATTGAATGAATGTATTCACGATATCTCCATTAAGTGTGATTTTAAAATTGCTGAGCTCTAGAGCCCCAGCTTGGCCAGTATAGGTGGGGTATTGATTTTGCGGAATCAATAAAATGTTATTTGTATAGCATCAGCTTAGATGCGTGTGCCCGATAAATAGATTCACGTTAGTAAAAAATACTACTGACATGAAGCGCAAAAAAAATCCCGCTAGCAGCGGGATTTTTCAGAATTCACACACAGAACAACTATTTCTTGTTTTCTTTCAACATGACTTCGCGGAAATGTTTGCCCTGCATGGTGGGCTCATAGTTCCAATCTTTAATCATTTGCGGTGACCAATCAGGGTCAAACACCCAAGCTACCCAACTAATACCTTTGCTCTGTGCATAGTTGGTGATGCGTGGGCCGTAGCTGCCATCGTCAATTACAGGAATATGTGCGCCTTTATCTGTTGCTAACTGGTACCCAATTTCAGTGAGAATCACGGGATACTTATCAGCAACATAGCCCCAATCGCGCTCCCAGTTTTGTTCGAAAGGCGCTTTCACTTTCATGGGGTAAGGGTGGCTTACGTAAGCGACGTTTTCTTTTTCGATGGGCGCAGTTGCGATCGGTGTTAAGTCATACGCCCAGTTAAAACCGGCGACTAACGAAATTGCATTTGGATTGTGCGCCTGAATAATCGTGATGGCTTCTTCGTTAATCGCTTTCCAATCAGCCCAACTCAACACACCTAATTGCCCGCCAAATACCGTGGGTTCATTGAAGACTTCGTACATGGCGACTGAATTCACGTTTTTATAACGTGGCGCAACCGTGCGGAAAAAATCGAAAGTTTCTGCTTTGGTGGTGTAATAGCTGCTGGTTTGGTACATCTCAGATTTGAGATTCCCAATAGAGTGCCAATCAATAATCGCGTACATGCCTAGTTCGTTAATCCATTGCACGGTTTGATCCAAAATGGGCAGGTAGCCTTTTTTGCCGCGCTTTTGCCAAGCGGATGGATGTACCGGAATACGTACAACGTTTGCACCCCAAGCCTTGATGACCTCAAAGTGCTTGCGATTGAAGTGACCTTGGTTGACGAGTTTATCGGGGTCAGAAATATTCACCCCGCGAAACACAACCACATCGCCTTTGT